>ULXQ01028095.1_pt1 | contig 9777 bp, 10 predicted proteins | sample 1961481 | NCBI WGS metagenome assembly ULXQ01 (sample SAMEA4835843, study PRJEB28245) | human gut metagenome | biome: gut microbiome; material: fecal sample | place: Denmark | collected 2008 | reverse complement strand
CTGATATTTCAATGATGTACCGGTGATACGACGCGGAAGGATTTTACCCTGCTCGTTCAAGAATTTCTTCAGGAATTCAGGATCCTTGTAGTCAATATACTTAATGCCGCTCTTTTTGAAACGACAATATTTCTTTTTCTTTACGTCCACTGTGGGCGGAGTCAAATATCTAATTTCTGATTGAGTCTGTGCCATGATTAATCCTCCTTATTTGCTTTTTTGTTACGACGTTTTTCTGCATACTCTGCAGCATATTTGTCCATCTTCACCGTCAGGAAGCGGATAACGCGCTCGTCACGACGGAAACCAGTTTCGAGTTTGTCAACAACCGTAGGTTCTGCCTTGAACTCGATCAACTGATAAAAACCGGTGGATTTCTTTTCGATGGGATAAGCCATCTTTTTCAGACCCCAACTTTCTTCATTGATAATCTCTGCACCCTGCGCAGTCAGAATACCTTTGAATTTTTCAACCGCTTCCTTCATCTGCTGGTCAGACAAAACGGGAGTCAAAATGAAAACGGTTTCATACTGATTCATCATACGTTGATAATTAATTAGTTATTACGATTTTGCAAAAATTGCGGTGCAAAGTTATCACTTTTTTCTATATTATCCAAGTTTTCTGCAGGAAAAATCTTTCCGAATCCTTTTCCTCTTATGTAAGCACAATGGGTGTACGGGAACTGCCTGCCCCCGCGCTTCTGCACAAATGGCATGTAACGCAAACCTAAAGACCTCAGCCTACCCGCCCGCACACGCCCTTCAGGAAAAAAGCGGCTCGCAGAAAAAACAAGACCGGAACTTTATTCAACAGATTCCGACCTTGTTGAATAAAGTTCCGGTCTTGTTTTCCTCACCTGTCAAGGATCCGTTCTAAAAAACTCAAACCAGAACAACCGTTACGTCGGCCGCTCCATGTGCCCCCAACACAAGGGCCTGTTCGATGTCGGCCGTTTTGGACGGACCGGAAATAAACACGCCGTAACCATAGTCACCCGTATCAATCCGTTCATAAGCTTCGTGCATATTATTAACCAGCAACCGGCGGTCCAACAAAATAACCAACGCATCGGCTATAAAATATATGGTGCGCTGCTCCACATCCTGCTGAATCCATACGGCTCCGTTCTCGCACACGCCCAGCCGCCCTTTGATGATGGCCAGGTCAGTTCCGTTTAAATCAGCCGAACGTTCAACTGAATCCGGATGGAACGTACCGCACGTTACCGCCTGTCTGCCATAGGCCGTATCAATATGTTCGACCGTCGAGGCCACCCGCTGCGCCTGCGGATACTGGCGCCGGATAAGCTGGTCAACGCTCTCGCCCTCACGCAACAAAACGGCACGCCCGCCCACCTGCTGCATCACCTGGCAGAACTGTTCTATCTTGTCGCCGTAAGTTACAGCCTCATGCAGAAGAGCCGACAAATCAGGACGTTCGAACACTTCGAGCGTGTTACGGCGAATATTACTCAATATGGTGTCTTTACTGCTCATTTTTCTTTTTTTCTTGATTATGTTTCCACCAGTCGGAAAAACTCTCGCTGGCAAATACGGGCATGTCGTGCTCCTTGCCCCAGTCGTTAAGTTGGTTGTAAGTCAGCCAGTAAGGCAGTTTGTTGGCCACCGAAGCGTGATGAAGGGCAAAATGGAACAGTGAAGGGTGGTTCATCAGCGTCTGCATGGCTGCCGAAATGGCATGCTTTGACGAGCTTCCCAATCCGTTTCGGCTGAGATACTGACGCCACTTATAAATCTGGTCAGCCAAATCAACCTTGGCCGGACATACATTCTGGCAGGAATAGCAAAGGGAACAGGCCGACACGTTGTCACGATATTTTTCAGCATCCTTCAGCATACCCAGATTAATGCCGATGGGCCCCGGCACAAAATAGGTATACGAATATCCGCCGCTGCGACGGTATACCGGACATGTATTCATGCAGGCACCGCAACGCAGACAATTCAACGTCTTGCGATGGTCGGCATTACCCAGAATCCGGCTCCGGCCATTGTCTACGATAATAATATGGAACTCACCTCCATGTCGCGGCTTTCCGTAATGTGAGGTATAGGTAGTAATGGGTTGTCCGGTGGCAGAGCGGGCCAACAAGCGTGTAAACACTCCCAAAGCCTGACGGTCGGGCACAATTTTCTCGAGGCCGAAAGCCGTAATCTGCAACTTAGGCTGCGAAGTTCCCATATCGGCATTTCCCTCATTGGTACACACGACGCACTCACCCGTTGAAGCCACGGCAAAGTTGGCTCCTGTCATGGCAGCCTCGGCCTCCAGGAATTTGTGGCGCAAATTCTTACGTGCGGCATGCGTCAGATAGGTCTGGTCATTATTGCCGGGTTCGGTCCCCATCTCGCGCACGAAAAGTTCACCAATCTCCTCTTTCCGGATATGAATGGCCGGCAACACGATGTGACTGGGCTTTTTGTGCATCAGCTGCAGGATTCGCTCGCCAAGATCGCTCTCCACCGTATCAATACCGCGACTAATCAGATAATCGTTCAGCCCGCACTCCTCGGCCAGCATAGACTTGCTCTTGATAAAATGTTTTACGTGGTGCGACTGCAGGATATCATACACGATTTCACAATATTCCTCTGCATCTTTTGCCCAGTGTACAATAGCTCCATTGGCAGTAGCATTGCGTTCGAAGGTTTCGAGCAATTCGGCCAGGTGACTGTTGCTATACAACTTCAGGGCGCAGGCCATGTCGCGCAAGTCCTCCCACTCAGAAATTGCCTTGCCTATCCGGTCACGTTTCTGACGCACCATCCATAAGGTTTCATTGTGCCAACGCGCCAATTCGGCATTTTTCAAAAAGACTTCGGCAGCCTTTGAATGTTTCGTACTCATAATCCTGAAGCTAAAATTTCAATCACATGTATTGTCTTAATCGGATATTTCTCTCGAGCAATAATACCTCCCTGATGCATCAGGCATGAACAGTCGGCACCGGCAATATATTCGGCACCCGTCTCCATATGATGACGAACCTTATCGCGCCCCATCTGACCGGACACTGCATGTTCCTCAACGCCGAACATGCCTCCGAACCCGCAGCACTCATCAACCGGATCGGGTTCAACAACCTCTATTCCCCGGACTAGCGAAAGCAAATCGCGCAACTTATTATGATAAGGTACGTTCAACTCGCTTGGGGAAGAAAGATGAAGCAAACGCACGCCATGACAACTGTTCTGCAAACTCACCTTATGCGGGAAATAAGCCGATAGGCTATTAGGCTTTACCACGTCGTGTATGAACTCGCAGATGTCATAAATCTTCTGCTCCACCTTGCACATGTGCGGCTTGCCTTTCAGCAAATCACCGTAATGGTCGCGCACAAAAGCCACACAACTGGCCGAAGGGCCTACCACATATTCATATTTCTCAAAAAGTTTATCAAATTTGCCCGCCAAATCTACAGACTCATTCTCGAATCCAGCATTAGCCATAGGCTGTCCACAGCAAGTCTGCTCCTGCGGATACTCTACATCTACCCCCAAAGACTTCAACAATTTATAGGAAGCCACCCCTACCTGGGGATAAACTGCATTCACATAGCAGGGAATAAACAATCCAACTTTCATCTAATCAGTTCTCGTTATTTTATAAAATCTATCTACAAAATTACACATATTTTCTCAGATAGGACATGCCCATACAAGCACTTTAAAAAGAAAAAAGCACACAACTTCCATTATAGAAGAAAATAGGATTACAAGAATTCGAAACGTTTTGCCACCAAGCTTCGACTATCGCAGAAACACGTTCGACGCCACCATCGGAAATTCCCATAACGTCACAACAAAAAAAGCGGAAAGACGAAATGCCTTTCACGCTTGAGAAAAAAAGTGGACCTGGAGGGATTCGAACCCTCGTCCAAACGAGGAAACAATATGCTTTCTACATGCTTATTCCCGCTTTGGTTTTCGAATCTTGGCAAGACCGGGACTACCAACCAAGACCTTAGCCTCTAAAAATTTCATCGCAGGCACGAGGCTGCCCTTGACTATTCCCGATTTATCTGCACCACCGGATCAAGACGCCTCGGGACGACGGCTCTTGGGTGATGTCTCGTTCCTACACCTGGTGCAGGAATAAAGCTAATCTACTATACTTCAATTAAGCAGCGAGAGCATATTTATTTTCGCCAGTTAAATTTTTTGCATATAAGATTATAGTGCTCACTACATTGCACTGCATGCTTACATACCCCTTCGACTCGCTGTCAAATCCAGTCAGGCCCGTTGGGATATTCAGATAAGTGGCCGCAAATATAAGCAAAAAAAGTGACTCTGCCAATATACCAAAGCTAAATCCGCCTTATTTATTCATAAAAGCGGTGTCCTTGAAGCTCATGCCAATGACCGTGGGTAAAATCAGGTATATCAACCGGTACTCCACCTTGCGCGGCCGACTTCGCCGTCAACTCCGTCAGACAAGACCACTCGGCAGCGTCATATACATCCATATCAAGCGGCAAGCCATGTTGCAGACAATACACGAATCGGGCATCCATGGCATAATTCATGGCATTGTGTACGCCCTTACGCTGCCCCTCTGCCACTTTTAATGCAGCCGGACTGTTCAGATAAAGTTTCATATATTCAACGGCCGCATCACCGGTCAAGGCTTCCGGCATGTCTGCCGTCTGTACAACAGGTATCGGATATTTTGACGCATACCCCCGACTCCCTACAACTCTCTGCAAGCGATTATACGGCTGCGGAGTATTCAGATTTATCTGCAACAGCAAAGTACGCCCCTGCTCGGTATAGATAAGTGAAGAGTTGGTTTTTCCACCGCCATCTTCATCGGTCTTTGAGGTCATCGAAACCAATCGCACCATGCGGTCGCCCCGATGAAGTCCGAGCGCAAGCCCAAGGGGACCTATTCCATGAGTTGGATACGGATTACCCGCATGCCGGATCCAATCGTTCTCCATCCACGAAAATCTGCCGGCCCCGCGAGATGCCTCAGCAAAATTCTGCCTCAAATCATGCAAATATCCACCCTCCAAATGAGTCAGCCGACCCAGAAAGCCTTTTTCAATCATTTCCTTCTGTGCCAACGCAAAGGGGTCATAACAACAATTTTCCGCCATGAAACAATGACGTCTGGTCCGCTCTGCCGTGCGAACAAGGGCTTCACACTGCTCTACCGTCATGGCCGCAGGAACTTCCACGGCAACATGTTTGCCCTGCTCCATAGCTTCAATCGCTATTTCGGCATGCGACGCCCAATCAGTACAGATATAAACCACATCGACATTGCGATTCCGACAAAGATGACGCCAGGCATCCGGACCTTCATACGTAGCCAAATCTGATGCACGCTGTTCCGGCGATATGGTCTCAAGAGCAACCTTTAAACTCTCGGCACGCAGGTCAGCCAAGGCTGTGAACAACGCCCCGCTGACGGCTGCATAGCGGCGCAATGTGCTTACTCCGCGCCGTCCCAGACCAACCATACCGACCCGCACGCAAGGAAGCGGATCACAAAACAATTCCAAAACTGTTGAATCTGTTGCTCTGACCATTTTGTTACGTTTTAAAAAAGAAAAAAAGCGCATCTTTCGTTTTCGAAAAGATGCGCCATATCTTTTTGTTTAATAAAAATATTCACTATCCATACGCCCGTGAAAGCGCATCGCAGAAGAGAATTATTTTTTACGCGTACGAGCGTAACGGTTCATAAACTTGTCTACGCGACCTGCCGTGTCAACCAGTTTAGACTTACCGGTATAGAACGGGTGAGAAGAACTTGAGATTTCAAGTTTAACAACCGGATAAGTTTCGCCCTCAAATTCAATTGTATCGTTGGTCTTGCAAGTTGAACGTGAAAGGAACATATCACCGTTACTCATGTCCTTGAATACTACAGGACGATAATTTTCAGGATGAATACCTTGTTTCATTTTTTATCTTGGCGTTTATTATTATTACTATTGTGTATTGGTAACAAATAGTGTAATGGTTGCTACAAATTGCGGTGCAAAGATACTATTTTCAGCCTAACTGACAAAAGTTTGAAGCAGTTTTTTCCAATCATTTTTATTGAAAACGGAAAAGAAGCTGTATTTAAAACATCTTTTGCTTGTGAGTTTCCACAAACATTGTAACTTTGCATGCATGACAACAAAATCATTGCTTCTTACCATTTGTTATTTAGGCTGCCACAGTTGGGCAACAGCTCAAAACGTTGACAGTCTTTTCGCACATGTGCCGGAATCAGTCTGCCCGATACTGGTTCAAAGCAACAGGCTGGATTTACTTGACCTCTACAACAGTCGCATGAAAGCCGTCACCCCCAACCTGTATGGCGGTCAGACCATCCTGGCGGAAAAAAGCGAAAACTTTTTGAAACTGCAACAGACCGAGAGCACCGACTGGTGTATGAAACTATATAAGGCTCCGCAACAGGCCTACATATTAGTATGCCAGACATTCCGGGCTCCATATGCCGAAAGTGTACTGTCCTGGTATGACACACAATGGAAGGCCACGACACCACCTGCGGGATTTACATTGCCCGCCCCGACCGATTTTGCGGACAGCGACTCGCTGAAAGACGTTGTCAACGCCTGGCCTGCACATTATATCAATGCATCGCTCACGGCAAACTCCGACAGCATTCATTTTACAATCACCCCCATGAATTCTTCCTCGGCGCTAAACGAGCTGACCCGGAAAGACCTGAACACCATCACATTGAAATGGGACCGACAACAATATCAATTTGTAAACTGCCCCACTCAAAAATAGCGTAGAATCCGCAGGCTGTTCTTCAAAAAATCAATAAAAATTACTTTTACACCCAAAAAACGCGCGCTGAAATTTTTTCATGCAAAAGGTTATCAGTAATTTTGCTATCAGAAAATACAAGTATTTTAATATACATTTATCAATTAACTAATTACAATTATGGTAAACTACAAAGATCTGGGCTTGGTGAACACCCGTGAAATGTTCAAGAGAGCCATTGATGGCGGTTATGCAATTCCTGCATTCAACTTCAACAACATGGAGCAGTTGCAGGCCATCATTCAGGCTTCCTCTGAAAAGAAGAGCCCTGTTATTCTTCAAGTTTCTAAAGGTGCTCGTCAATACGCCAACCAAACCCTTCTCCGCTACATGGCTGAAGGTGCTGTAGAATACGCCAAGGAATTGGGTTGCAAACATCCTGAAATCGTACTTCACCTTGACCACGGTGACAGTTTTGAAACCTGCAAATCATGCGTTGACATGGGTTTCAGCTCTGTAATGATCGACGGATCTGCACTTCCTTATGACGAGAACGTAGCCCTGACCAAGAAAGTGGTTGAATACGCTCACCAGTTTGACGTAACCGTTGAAGGTGAATTAGGCGTATTGGCCGGTGTTGAGGACGAAGTAGCTCACGAGGAGTCTCACTACACCAAACCCGAAGAAGTAATTGACTTCGTTTCTAAGACTGGTGTTGACAGCTTGGCTATTTCTATCGGTACTTCACACGGTGCTTACAAGTTCAAACCCGAACAGTGCACACGTGACCCGAAGACCGGCCGTCTGGTTCCTCCTCCCTTGGCATTCGACGTACTCGACGCTATCATGGAGAAACTCCCGGGATTCCCCATCGTACTCCACGGTTCTTCTTCAGTTCCTCAGGAAGAGGTTGACACCATCAACCAGTTCGGCGGTAAGCTGCCCGATGCAGTAGGTATTCCTGAAGACCAGCTCCGCAAGGCTTCTAAGAGCGCAGTTTGCAAGATCAACATCGACTCAGACTCTCGTCTGGCCATGACTGCTGCTGTACGCCGTGTATTTGCTGAAAAACCGGGTGAATTCGACCCGCGTAAATACCTCGGCCCGGCTCGCGAAAACATGAAGAAGCTCTATGAGCACAAGATTGTTGACGTATTAGGCTCAGAAAACAAATTGGCTAACTGCGACTAATTGTCGTTCAGTATCCAAGAAACACATTAAAGCCCCGGCAAATCAGCTCCTGCTGCTTGCCAGGGCTTTTTGTATCTCCTTTTTCCCGATACAGGCTGGATGCGCACCGCCGTGGCACCCGCTCCGGAAACAAACGCGCAAACTTTTCCGGCCGTCCACAGCCCTGCCCCGAGAAATTCTGCACAAGGCCGTTTCCTGTTTCAACAAGGTGCTGGGTAGTTAAAAAAAGTTCCGGCCCTGTTTTTACAAGATGCCTCCCTTTCTCAAAAAAACGCCGTTCATAAATCTGCAAGTTGCTCCAAGCCACGTTTCGGCCGGACACCAACCGCTCCACCCCAAGCCGACAAACAATGAGGCCAGAACCACCGCCACCGATTGTGAGCAAATGTCAAAACACCGCGTACGTCAGACTGTTAGGATATTTTTTTGTAACTTTGCACCCGCAGAGCAAAAAATCACGCTACATGGACACCATTCAGATAAAAGATTTGACCTTTCAGTTATACATTTCCGAGCAACAAATCAGGCAACGCATTCAGGAAATGGGGCGCGAGATTCATCGTGACTTTGCTGACAAGGACCCCATATTTCTTGTTGTGCTCAACGGTGCCTTCATGTTTGCAGCCGACCTGCTCAAAGAGGTAGACATTTCGTGTCAGGTCAGTTTTATACGCCTGTCCTCCTACATCGGGACCAGCAGCACGGGCGAGGTCAAGGAAATCATGGGCATCAACACTCCCCTTGAAAACCGTCATGTCATCATCGTTGAAGACATCGTAGATACCGGAGTCACGATGAAAAACATGTGGGCTCTGCTCTCCGACCACAAACCGGCAAGCATCCATCTGGCTTCGCTTCTGATCAAGCCGAAGAACTTGAAGGTCAACGTCAACGTGGATTACACGGGTTTCAACATCGGCAACGACTTTATTGTAGGCTACGGGCTGGATTACGACGGATACGGCCGGAACGAGAAGAACATCTACGTGCTCAAAAGCTGACGCAAGCACCTGAAAATAGCGTACAGCCCCCTACACAGACATCTTATTTTTTCAACAATAATACATACGTAAAACAACAATGAAGAATATCGTAATCTTCGGAGCTCCCGGCTCTGGAAAAGGAACACAGAGTGACTTACTCGTACAGAAATACGGTTTCAAGCACATCTCAACAGGTGACGTACTGCGTGCTGAAATCAAAAACGGAACGGAACTGGGCAAAACGGCCAAAGAATATATTGACAACGGCCAGCTCATCCCCGACTCACTCATGATTGACATCCTGGCCAGCGTTTACGACAGCATGTGCCCGTGTGAAGGTGTCATTTTCGACGGTTTCCCCCGTACCATTCCGCAGGCCGAAGCACTGAAGGAAATGTTGGCCAAACGCGGCACTGCCGTTACCGGCATGCTCGAACTTGACGTACCCGAGGAGATGCTCATGGAGCGCCTCATCAACCGCGGCAAGACCTCCGGCCGTGCCGATGACAACGCCGAAACCATCAAGAAACGTCTCGACGTTTACAACAACCAGACCCAGCCGCTGATTGAGTGGTATGAAAAAGAAGGCCTGCGCAATGCCGTTAAAGGTTACGGCCCGCTGGAAGAAATCACCGCAGCCCTGAGCGCCATCATCGACAGCTGGAAATAAAGTATCCTTATTTACACATAAGCTACGCAGGACTGACCTGACAAACCTTTTTACTACCCAAGGTCAGCCCTGCGCTTGCTTTTGGTCCTGCCGACGGACTGTACGCAATCATCCAACACACCCCATTTACAAAGAGCAAACAAAAGACCCATGCCAGAAAGCAATTTCG
>ULXQ01004535.1_pt1 | contig 9842 bp, 6 predicted proteins | sample 1961481 | NCBI WGS metagenome assembly ULXQ01 (sample SAMEA4835843, study PRJEB28245) | human gut metagenome | biome: gut microbiome; material: fecal sample | place: Denmark | collected 2008 | reverse complement strand
TGTCGGCGCACATCGTCAATGTGCCGCAGCCACAGTGTGCCTACAACGCCTCGAAAGCTGGCGTCATCCAGCTCACGAAGTCTCTGGCGATTGAATGGGCCAAGAAGGGCGTCCGCGTCAACTGCATCAGCCCGGGCTACATGGCAACGGAGCTCACGATGAACTCCCCGACGCTGATCCCGCTGATCGAGAAGTGGAATGCGATGGCTCCGATGGGACGCATGGGCAAGCCGGAAGAACTCGAATCCATCTGCGTTTACCTGGCCGGTGACACGAGCACCTTCACGACGGGCACAGATGTCATCGTCGATGGCGCGTTCACCTGCTTCTGATCGAATCCAGCAAAATAGCGATGGGCCAGCAGAGACTGCTGGCCCGTTGTATAGAAAGAGAGGAAAATCATGACTGCGAAAGAGGCTCTGATTCAGGGAAAGACAGCCTTGGGCATCGAATTCGGATCCACGCGCGTCAAGGCTGTACTGATTGATTTATCGGGAACGGTACTGGCAGTCGGCATCTACGATTGGGAAAATTCCTTTGAGCATGGAATCTGGACCTTCCCCCTCGATTCCATATACAAGGGACTGCGCAGCTCGTACCGTGCCTTGAAGCAATCCGTCAAGGATCAGTATGGGGTGACGCTCACGACCATCGGCTCCATCGGCATCAGCGCGATGATGCACGGATACATGGCGTTTGACCGCCAGGGGACACTGCTTGCACCCTTCCAGACGTGGCGCAATACGAATACGCAAGAAGCAGCGGACCGGCTGACGGAACGCTTCCAGTTCAACATCCCACTCCGCTGGACGGTCGCACACCTCTATCAGCGCATCCTGGATGGAGAAGCGCACGTAAAGCACCTGGATTACGTCTCGACGCTGGCCGGATTCATCCACTGGCAGCTGACAGGCCAGAAAGTCATTGGCGTCGGCGATGCGGCGGGGATGTTCCCGATCAATCCGGCGACGAATGATTACGATGAATCGATGGTATCGTCCTTCCAGGCGCTCTTACAGCCGTATGGGTTCTCATGGGAAATGCGGGACGTATTCCCGAAGGTATTGGTCGCTGGCGAGGATGCCGGTTCCCTGACGAAACGCGGCTGCCTCCTTTTGGATGAGGACGGCGATCTTCTGCCCGGCATCCCGTTCTGCCCGCCGGAAGGCGACGCGGGAACCGGCATGACGGCAACTAATGCCGTGGCGCCGCGCACGGGAAACGTGTCGGCCGGAACGAGCACCTTCGCCATGATTGTCCTGGAGCATCCGCTGCAGAAGCTGCACCGCGAGATCGACATGGTCGCGACGCCGACCGGTGCCCCCTGCGCCATGTCACATGCCAACAACGGCACGACAGACCTCAATGCCTGGGTGCATCTCTTCGGCGAATTTGCCGCGCTCATGGGCCATCCTGCCAGCATGGATACGTTATTCACAAAGCTCTACACGAATGCCATGCAAGGCGATCCGGACTGCGGCGGCCTGCTCCCCTACGGCTATTACTCGGGTGAGAATATCACCATGATTAATGAAGGGCGCCCCATTTTCCTTCGGACGACGAAGAGCCGCTTCACCCTCGCCAATCTCATGCGGGCACATCTCTATACGTCATTGGGGGCCGTCAAGATTGGCCTGGACATCCTGCGCGATGAAGGCGTCGAGATGGACCGCATCATGGGCCATGGCGGGTTCTTCAAGACGAAAGGCGTCGGTCAGCGCTGCCTCTCGGCCGCCTGTGGCGCTCCCGTGACGGTCATGAATACGGCGAGCGAAGGCGGCGCCTGGGGCATTGCGCTCCTGGCTGCTTATCGGATTGACCGGCAGCCGGGCGAGACACTCGACATGTATCTGGATCAGCGCATCTTCGCGCATCTCGGTGGTGTGACGCTGTCGGCAACCGAAGCGGAAACGCAGGGGTTCGAAGTCTTCATGCGTCATTATCGGGCCGGGCTCTCTGTCGAAAAAGCCGCCATCGATGCGTTAGATTGGTGAGGAGGGATTCTTGATGAGTAAATGGCGTGTTCGCATCGGATACGGCATGGGCGACCTTGGCTGTAATCTGGTGTTCAGTACGATGGCATCGTATCTGATGGTATTCTACACGGATGTATTCGGCATCGCCGCAGCAGCTGCTGGCACAATGATGCTGGTGACCAAGTTCATCGATGCGATGACCGATACCATGATGGGCATCATTGTCGATCACACCCACACGCGCTGGGGGCAGGGGCGCCCGTACTTCCTGATTGGCGCCGTCCCCTTTGCAGTCTTCACGTTCCTGACGTTCTATATCCCCGACTTCGATGCGACGGGCAAGCTGATCTGGGCCTATGTCACCTACTGCCTGCTCTGCACCGCGTACACGGTCGTGAACATCCCGCTGAACACGATTGTCCCGCGCCTGACCTCGGATATCCATGAACGCGATATTCTGGTATCGACCCGCATGATCTGTGCGATGATCGGCACGGCCATCGTCATGTCCATCACCGCGCCGCTCGTCGACTTCTTTGGTGCAGGCGATGAAGCGCAGGGCTATCTCGTCACGATGACGCTCTACGGCATCGTTGCGATGCTTATCTTCTTCTTCACGTTCTCGAGTACGAAAGAAGTCGTTCCCCCGACGGTCAGCAACGAGCACATGAGCCTCAAGGACAGCTTCAAGGGGCTGACGGGACAGGCATGGATCCTGTTTTTCCTGAACCTGTTCTACTTTTCCCTCTACGTGGTCCGCAATACGACGGTCATCTATTACTTCAAGTACAACCTGGACCGCTCGGACTTACTGGCGCTTGTCGGTCTGCTCGGAATCCTGTCAGGTCTTCCTATGCTCCTGGCCTTGCCGACACTTGAGAAACATTTCAAGAAACGCAGCCTGATGTTCTTCAGTGTCGCGCTCTATGTAGCAGGCGACTTACTGATCTACTTCGGCCAGTCCTCGATCTTCTGCCTACTGGCCGGTCTCGTCATCACGGGCCTCGGCATCTACGGCATCTTCGGCGTCACCTTCGCGATGCAGCCGGATGTCATCGATTACTCGGAGTACAAGAAGAACCGCAGCGTTGCGGGCCTGATTGCAGCCTTCCAGGGCTTCTTCGTCAAAGGCGGCATGGGCCTGACGAGCTTTGTCGTCGGCCTGTTCCTGAACATGGGTGGATACGTCCCGAACGCCGTACAGACTGCCTCAGCACTTTCCGCCATCGAAGACTGCTTCATCTGGATCCCGATTCTGCTCTGCGCCATCATCGCGGCCCTTATCTACTTCTACAAGCTGGACAATATCCGCACCGATATGACGGCAGAACTCGATCTGCGCCGCCAGATCCTGGCAGGACAGCACGAGATGCCCGACATCGTGCAGGCCATCCCGCAGTATGATCCCAAAGCCAAGCAGTGAGAAGAGGAGGATTTGCTATGGCAAAGACACTGATTACGATTTCCAGGCAATTTGGCAGCGGTGGACGAGAAATCGCCGAGATCCTGACCAAGAAGCTGCACTGCCACCATTTCAACAGCAAGATCGTCGAGATGGCTGCAGAGAATCTGCACAACGGTGTGGATATCGAAGAGGCAATCGCGCGCTCATACCACACGCCGGAAGAAGCCCAAGGCAATCTCGATAAGTACGAAGGCTTTGAGCGGATGGTGGAGAACAACCGCATGTATGTGGAACAGGCGAAAGTCATCCTCAATGTGGCAGACCGTCCGGAGAGTGCCATCTTTCTCGGCCGCTGCGCCGATTACATCCTGCGCAACCGGCCGGACGTGTTCTCCTTCTTCATCTATGCTGACGATGATTTCCGCATCGCACGCGGAAAAACGAAATACCACGGCATGAGCCTGAAGGAGCTGAATCACGAAGAGAACCGCCGCAAGCAGTATTATGAGTTCTACACCGGGCAGCGCTGGGGCGAGCCGACGAACTACGACATGATGATCAACACGAGCAATATTTCCCTGGAAACGGCCGCGAATACGATTCTTGCGTATATCCAATGCTGCCAGAATGAAGGACGACCGCTCTCTTTCAGATAACGATTGCAGAAAGCAGGGCTGGACTACTTCGAACACCCGCAAACAAAAAAATCGAGGAACACATTGTTCCTCGATTTTTTATTGGCCGTGACGCAAGCGCTCCAGTGCCAGGCGGTAGATGTAGCTGGCATTCCTGCCTGTGGTCTTGTGGTGGGCAAGGTCGGCAGCGTGGACGATGCTGTACTGGAAGTTGACGGTGACAGGATTGCCGTCAATCTGGTGAATGGACTGCAGGTGGCTCTGTATGGTGTGCGCGAGAACTTCCGAATCCATGGCATCCTTCTGGCTGTTCTCGCGGCGCAGGATGGCGAACATCGCGTGCTGGACACGCGCGATGACGGAGTCCTTCCCGACGAGGTCGCGCAGGATGGATGCCTCTTTGCGGATGAGCGCGCGCAGCAGAGGCGAGCCGTATGACCGCTGGATCCGCTCATCGAAGCGGCTCTCCAGGAGGATGAGGGTATAGGGCTGATTATCGATGGCATACGCCTCCTGATACTGGAGCAGGTCGCCGAGGAAGCCCTGGCGGTTGTGCAGGCCCGTGATCGGGTCTTCGTAGGGCGAGGGGAGGTTCTGGTGGAGTTTGCGGTACATGTCATCGGCCTCAAAGAAGATACCCATGAGGCCGATGATCACGCCATCCCGGTAGAGCGGCCACTTGTAGCAGGTGATGTGGCGCAGGACGCCGTGAATGATGCAGTCGCCCGCGACGTTCTCGATGACACGGCCCTTCTGGATGACCTCGAGCTCATCGAGGCGGTACGAATTGTTGTCGAGATGCCAGTTCATATCCTCATCCGTCTTGCCGAGGATGTCCTGATCCGTGCGAAAGCCGTAGAACTTCAAAAAGGCATTCGTCGCGCCGAGGAAGCGGCGCTCGCGGTCCTTCCAGAAATAACAGAACTTCGTATGGTGCACGAAGCTCTGCCAGAGCAAGGCGTCAAGAGAGGGATGATGCGCCTCATGGCTGCCGGAAGGGGCAATCGGCGCGTGGATGCTCTTGGTCGCCGTCAGTAGGAGCGGCGCCTCTTTTTCCCTCCCGTTGTTGAGCAGGATGACGACACATTCCTGCCAGACATAATTGCCCTGTTTGTCACGCATACGGAAACAGTGCTCCAGTCGCCCGTAGGGGCTCTTCTGGATGCGCGCTACGATCGTATCGGGATTGAAGAAGGCCATATAGCCCTCATGGTCCTCTTCGTAGATGTACGTATGGCTGACGCTCTGCAAGATCTCGTGGAAATCGCCTGTCTGCGCAGCCTGTTCCAATTGGAACAGAGAATCGTGAACGTAGAGGGGTTCGACTTTATGGTGCTTGAGATCCACGAGGTTGATGTACTCGAACATGGTGTAGAGATAGCGCAGGTTGTCGTCGAGCTTGCCCCGCTGCAGATTCGCGGCGCTCTTCGAGATGTTCTCCAGCTCAGAGTGGATGAGCACATGCTGGTTCATCTCACAGACGATGCGCAGGCGGATGTTGACGTAGTCCCCGTTCTCGACGTAGCAGAACGATTCGGGCCTGCCGCTCTGGCGTGACTGGTCGATGAACTCCCGAAACGTGTGGGCAAGGTCGGACGGCTTCGGACGGTTGAACATATCTTCGACATCCTGGCAGGAATAGCCCAGTGCGTGGAGCTGCTGCCGGTAGGGCTTGTTGACGTAAAGGAAATGGAGATACCCATCCCCGTGCAGGTCAAAGAGCGCACTCGTCCGGTCGGTCTGTCGGATGGCCATGCTGGCCGCATCGTAGAAGTGACACCACTTGCGCGGTTCAGTGCGGCGGGCGTCGGCCTCTATGTGGGCCAGCGTGCCGACGAGCGGCTGCGGTTTGCCGTAGAGATAGCCCTGCTGGCGGCCGCAGCCGATCGAGGCAAGGAATTCGGCATGCTCCTGTGTCTCGACGCCCTCGGCAAGTGTCTTGATGCCGAGTTCCTTGGCCATGTCGATGACCGAGCGGATGATGTCGCGCGACTTCTCCGTGAAGCTGCGCAAAAAGCCCATGTCGAGCTTGATGAGGTCGACCGTGTAGTCCTTGAGGATGTTCAGCGAGGAATAGCCGCTGCCAAAATCGTCGAGCCAGATCTCATAGCCCTCGTTCCGCAGGCGGTCGACGGCCTGGTGTACGGCGTCGTCATTCTCGGCGAGCGCGCTCTCCGTGATCTCGACATGCAGAGCGTCACGCGGGATCTGGTACGCTGCGCGCGTCTTTTCTACCAGCTGGAAAACATCGACCATGTCGAAATCGTAGCGCGAGAGATTGAACGAGACCGATGTGATCGGCAGGTCGTGGTTGAGCCGCTGGCGCAGCATGTGGCAGACCTCCTCGAGCACATAGGCGTCGAGCTGGTGGATCAGGCGCACCTGTTCCAGGACGGGGATGAAGGACGCCGGTGAGAGAAAGCCGATCTGCGGGTCGACCCAGCGGGCCAGGGCCTCCATGCCGCAGAGCTCACCTGTCAGCGTGCGGATGATAGGCTGATAGTAGACCTGGATCCAGTGATTCTCGATGGCCTCATCGAGGTGGCTGATGACATAATCGCGGATGTCGCGGTCCACCGTGACGCCCGGCAGCGGGATATCGATTTCCTGCAGCGTGCAGTAGCAGACCTTGCCATGCGCCTGCGTCTCGACGATGCGCCCCGAGACGTCCGCATAGCGGATGCGGCTCGTGCGCGTGAAGAGATGGCCGCGGACATGGTCAAAGCGGTCGTTTCTCTCGGCCAGCTCGTGCAGGACCTCCTGCTTCACGCGTGCACGGGCATCCATCGCGAGGATATGGAAAGCGTCGCCATCGACATGTCGGTAAAGCTCATCAAAGTCGCGGCAGTCAAATAGCCGCAGCATTTCCTTATTGGCATAGAGCAGCTCATACGGCTCCTCCGCCTGCGTGATGTAGAAACAACACGACAGGTTCTCCACCACTCCTGGGAAGTCCCCCAGGTTTTTCATTTCCTGTTTCATGATGCGTTCCTCTCACAAAAAAAATCATTTTGTTCTTGCTCGCGGGATTCGTCGTTCAAGGAAAACGTCCTATAGTGGACGTTTTGAGCTGTGCGCAGCTGTATCCCGTTGGTCGTGGATGGAGAGAAGACCCCGCCAACAAGAGTCTTTCCCTGTAGACAATTATACGAATAGTTCTTTCTATGTCTATTATACATGCACACGCTCAGAAAGAGAAGACGTTGTTTTGTCGGATGGATGTTGCTCAAGTCATGAAAAAAATGCGGCTGTCGTCTATGGTTGCAGTTGATGGTAAGACGATAGAGAATGAAGTTTGTTGCAGTACTAGTTCAGTGATGGGGTATTTGTCATGCTGCTGATCTGGGGAGGGAGTGTCGGTGCTATGCACTGTGGCCCTGTTGTTGTTATAATGTAACAGATGTAATATAGATGTCGGAGGCCACGAGGCCAATGATGACGCGGGGTTCAGGGCTTAATGTATGAAAGAAATGCGGCATGCCTCTGAAAGAAATGCGGTATAACGATGAAGAAAATGCGGTTGAACTTCTGAAGAAAATGCGGTCATCTGGCAGAAACTCTGAAAAAAATGCGGCTGCAATCGGATGGATGTACTCCGGCAAAACAGGACAATGAAACTAGGAAGAAAATGCGGTGCCTTCTTGAATTGCTGAAAAAAATGCGGTTGTTGTGGAGATAAGATCAGAAAGGCTATGAACTTATGAAATAGTTGATTTTATTCATAGGTTTATGGTAGAATGGATGTCGGAGAGGTGAAGTCAATGCCAAACAAAGAAGTCAAGCAGGTTGATGAGTACGCCATAGTCCGACAGTCCAATGAATTGGTAGAAGCCAATTACCGGCTGTCGATGGCGGAACAAAAAGTGATCCTGAACTTTATCGCACAACTGGACACAACGCAAAAGAATTTTACCGTGGCGCGCATCAAGGCCAAAGCACTGTCGGATGCCTGTGGATTCAATGCGAAGTCCGGCTACCGGCAGCTGCAGGAAGTCCTGAAGAAATTGCTGAGTCGTTCGGTCATCTTGCAGCGTCGGGACGGCTCTGGCTGGTATGGCTCGCATTGGGTCCAGTCCTGCGATTATGTGAAGGCGAGCAATGGCGATAGTGACTGTGCGTATGTCGAGTATCAGCTGGACGAGCGTCTTTGCCCGCATTTCCTTCAACTGCGCGAACGCTTCTTGAAGGCAGAATTGAAGAGTTTGATTGCGTTTACGCATATTTACAGCACGCGTTTCTATATGATTTTCAAGAATCGCATCAAAATTGGCATGGCCAGGTATTCATTCCAAGATCTGTGCCAGCTGTTGGATTTGCCAAAAGCGTATCATAAGAAAACGTCGGACTTGAAGAGTCGGGTCATAAAGGTCGCTGTCAATGAGATTAATGAAAAGTCTGACATTATGGTAGAATATGCGTATTATAAAGACGGAGGCCGCGCTCATGTGGGTGTTGAGTTCACATTCTATCTAAAAAACAAGAAAACGCCAGCGCTTCTTTCAAAACATCCTGCTAACCCGAGAGAGTTGACGGATGAAGCACAGGAGATGCTGCAGCGGATGATGAATCCCGAGCGGTGGAACATCACAGAGGATGTTGCGCGGAAGATGATCCAGAAACACACCCTCAAGATGCTGGATGCCAACATCCGCTATGCCTATAAGTACCGAAAGGGAAAACATTCGCTTGGCGGATGGCTCATCAAGTGCATCGAGAATGATGAGGCTGGCAAGGAGCAGTCTCGGATAGCGGAAAAGAAAGCTGAAATCATGCGCCAGAAGGAGAAAGCAGCTGAAGCGGCAGACTTACAGCAGGATGGAGTCTTTGCTGAGAAGGGAGCCGCCGAGCAGCGTCTCGAACAGACCTATGCGGCTCTGGAGGCTATGGATGATGCGCCAAGTGAGATTGGCGACTATACCATCCTCTTGGTGAAGAAGTACTTGCAGTCTCCCGCTTCCCAGTCCTTGGCAGAAAGCCTCTTGAGGCGGTATCAGATGACTGTCGACGATTTCAAGCAGAAGTACATGAACTGATACAAGAACCTCATGTATCGGATGATGTTGCATCCGGTGCATGAGGTTCTTGTTTTGTGGTAAGATTTGTGAAAGGTGTACCGTTTGGTCGTTGCTGTATGGCAGGGCTGACGGGCAAGGCTGATAGTCGGGAAACCCTTGGTATTGCTTACTTTTGCTGTGGTGAGAGATGAAATCATGAGCTTGAAAGGTGTACCGAAACGTCGAAAGGTGTCTAAAATGGTTGAAGGCATTTTGGAAAGGTGTACCGTTTGGTTGTTGCTGTATGGCAGGGCTGACGGGCAAGGCTGATAGCCGGGGAACCCTTGGTATTGCTTACTTTTGCTGTGGTGAAAGATGAAATCATGAGCTTGAAAGGTGTACCGAAACGTCGAAAGGTATCTAAAATGGGTGCAAGGGCAGCAGGGAGGACAATCGGATACGCTACGAAATTATGACTAAAATGCGGTTGCGGTTTACTCCCTTTTGACTGTCAGGGATGAAGAGAGGATAACCTATGAAAGAAATGCGGGTGCCGAAAGGTGTACCGAATGGTCGTGAAGGAAACGGGAAGGAATGGTGAAGGTATGGAGTCGAATCTGCAGATATGGCGGCGGAATCTCTACATCTGTTGTGTGGCGTCATTCGTCGTAGCGGTGGGGATGAGTCAGATGGCGCCGATCCTGCCGCTCTACATTGAGGAGCTCGGCGTAACAGGGGCGGGAGAGGTCGCGCGACTGGTCGGGGATTGTCTACGGCTGCAACTTCGTCAGCCTCGCGATTTTCTCGCCGATATGGGGGCGCCTGGCGGACC
>ULXQ01007228.1_pt1 | contig 9909 bp, 7 predicted proteins | sample 1961481 | NCBI WGS metagenome assembly ULXQ01 (sample SAMEA4835843, study PRJEB28245) | human gut metagenome | biome: gut microbiome; material: fecal sample | place: Denmark | collected 2008 | reverse complement strand
CGCCCACAAAGGCGGCAGCCAGTATGACGTATTCGGGCTGTTCCTGGTCAAAAAAGTTCTTGACAGCTACGCCATCGAGCAGGTCCAGTTCCTGATGACTGCGGCCCACCAGGTTGGTGTATCCCTTTGATTGCAGATTTTTCCAGATAGCCGAGCCTACCAGTCCGTGGTGGCCGGCTACATAAATCTTAGCATTCTTTTCCATATTCCGTATTCCTTCCGTTGTTAGGCATTTTCTTCGGCTTTGTCCATGGCTTCACGCAGGTAGAGCTTTTTGACAAAGTGCATGTCGTGTTTAACCATTTTCTTGACCAAATCCTCAAACGAAGTCTTACGCGGGTTCCAGCCCAAGACGGTCTTGGCCTTGGTGGGGTCGCCCAAAAGCTGGTCTACCTCGGTGGGGCGGAAATATTTGGGGTCTACTTCAATAAGAACGCGGCCGGTAGCCTTGTCGATACCTTGTTCGTCAACGCCTTCGCCTTTCCATTCCAACTCGATGCCGACTTCGGCAAAGGCCAGAGTGGCAAATTCGCGTACGGAATGATATTCGCCTGTGGCGATAACGAAATCCTCAGGCGTTTCGTGCTGCAGCATGAGCCACATGCACTCTACGTAGTCTGGTGCGTAACCCCAGTCGCGGCGGGCGCTCAGATTACCCAGATAGAGCTTGTCCTGGTAGCCCTGTACGATACGGGCGGCTGCCAGAGTGATTTTGCGGGTAACGAAGTTTTCGCCGCGGCGCTCTGATTCGTGATTGAACAGAATACCGTTGACGGCAAACATGCCGTAGCTTTCGCGGTAGTTTTGTACAATCCAGTAACCGTATTGTTTGGCTACGGCGTAGGGTGAACGGGGATAGAACGGAGTCGTTTCGCGTTGTGGTATTTCGCGGACTTTTCCGAACAATTCAGAGGTTGAGGCCTGGTAGATACGTGTCTTCTTCTCCATGCCCAGAATGCGTACGGCCTCGAGCATGCGGAGTGTGCCCAGGGCTACGGTTTCGGCCGTGTATTCGGGCACGTCAAATGATACTTTTACGTGGCTTTGTGCGGCCAGATTATAGATTTCGTCGGGCTGTACGGTCTGGATGATGCGGATGAGCGAACTGCTGTCGGTCATGTCGCCGTAGTGCAGGTTGACCAGGCGTGAGCGTTTCATGTCGCGTACCCATTCGTCGAGATAGAGATGCTCGATACGTCCCGTGTTGAACGAGGAGGAACGACGCAGAATGCCATGAACCTCATAGCCTTTATTGATTAAAAACTCGGCCAGGTACGAGCCGTCCTGACCGGTGATACCAGAAATCAGTGCTACTTTCTTCATAATTGTAGGAATATATCTGCAACAAAGGTAGGTATTTTCGTTGAAAAACGGAGTAAACGTCTTGTTTTTTTACAGGCTTAACGGAGCATGGCTGCCGGTGAGCATGGCCGGACGGGCTGAGAAAACAGACCTGCCGGTATCGGGTGGCGGACTGCCCTGAGGTCACCCCTGTCCTTGGTTTGGCAGCCTCATAACGGGAAGTGACGGATGTTACGTGATTTTAGGGCCGCAAAACTTGGATTTTTGAGAAAAAGATTGTATCTTTGCAGCAAGATGAAGTGAGGGGCTTTCAACAGAAAAGTTCCTCACTCGTTTTTCATATACAACACAGCAAATTTTTTCTATGATAGAAAAGAACGTAGTAAAGCAATTGGTGGATCAGTGGCTGGAGGGTAAGGATTATTTTATGACCGACCTGACCATTAGTGCAGATGACCGCATCGTGGTGGAAATAGATCATAAGGACGGTGTGTGGATCGAAGATTGTGTGGAATTGAGCCGTTTTATTGAAAACGGATTGAACCGCGATGAGGAGGATTTTGAACTTGAGGTAGGAAGCGCCGGAATAGGACAGCCATTTAAGGTTGTGCGTCAGTATGAGAATAATGTAGGCGAACCGGTAGAGGTATTGACTGCGGCAGGAAAAAAACTGACGGGAATACTGAAGGATGCTGATGAGAATGGCTTTACGATCAGTGTGGAAGAAAAAGTAAAGGCCGAAGGCGAAAAACGGCCTAAACTGACGGAAGTGGACTATCATTTCGGTTATGACGAGGTGAAGTATACCAAGTATTTGATTACCTTTAAATAATCATTCGCAAAATCTGATGATGAACGGTTTGCTTAGGACTTCTTGTTAAATGCGGTTTGATATGCAACGTTCATGAACTGGATGAGAAACAAATGCTTTTCTGAATGATCTGTTGAAAAGCATGAAGGCGTACTTGACCAATAAAAACGGATGAAGCAGCGTGTTATTGTATCACGGCTTCCTGATGGTTTCATTAAGCTTAAAAATAAAACGAAATACAGCTATGGCAAAGAAAAAAGAAGAGACGATGAGTCTTATCGACACTTTTTCAGAATTTAAGGAGCTGAAAAATATTGACCGTACCACGATGGTGAGCGTGCTGGAAGAAAGTTTTCGCAGCGTGTTGGCCAAGATGTTTGGCTCGGACGAGAATTTTGATGTGATTGTCAATCCGGACAAGGGTGACTTTGAAATCTATCGCAATCGTGTGGTAGCTGCCGACGATGAAGTGACAGACTCAAACAAACAGATTTCGCTGAGTGAAGCTCAGGCGCTGGCTCCTGACTATGAGGTGGGCGAAGAGGTGAGCGAAACCATTGATTTTGCAAAGTTTGGCCGTCGCGCTATCCTTACGTTGCGTCAGACTCTGGCCAGCAAGATTCTGGAATTGGAGCATGACTCGCTTTATAATAAATATAAGGACCGTATCGGTGAGGTGATTTCGGCAGAAGTTTACCAGATATGGAAAAACGAAGTGCTTTTGATAGATGACGAAAATAATGAGCTTCTGTTGCCGAAATCGCAGCAGATTCCGCGTGATTTCTATCATAAGGGCGACACCGTGCGTGCCGTGATTGACCGGGTGGATAACACAAATGGTAATCCTAAAATTTATGTAAGCCGTACGTCACCTGTCTTCTTGCAGCGTTTGTTGGAAACGGAAGTTCCCGAAATTCATGACGGTTTGATTTTGGTGCGCAAGATAGCCCGAATTCCCGGCGAACGTGCCAAAATAGCCGTAGAGAGTTATGACGACCGCATCGACCCGGTAGGAGCCTGCGTGGGTGTTAAGGGAAGCCGTATTCACGGTATTGTACGCGAGTTGCGTAATGAAAATATTGACGTAATCAACTATACGTCGAACATTCAGCTGTTTATTCAACGTGCCCTTAGTCCGGCCAATATTTCAAGCGTAAAACTGGATGAGGAAAATCATAAGGCTGAGGTTTATTTGCAGCCTGAAGAGGTTTCGCTGGCTATCGGTAAGGGCGGAATGAACATCAAATTGGCTTCGATGCTTACAGAATATACCATAGATGTATTCCGTGAGGTTCCGGAAGGCGAAGAAACCGAGGATATTTACCTTGACGAATTTTCTGATGAAATAGACCAATGGGTAATTGATGCCATTAAAGGTATCGGACTCGACACCGCGAAGGCTGTACTCAACGCTCCGCGCGAAATGCTGATAGAGAAAGCGGATCTTGAAGAGAGTACCGTTGATGAAGTGTTGCGTGTTTTAAAATCAGAATTTGAGGACGAGGAATAATATATGACTAACAGCATACGATTAAATAAGGTAATAAAGGAATTTAATGTAGGATTGCAGACCATTGTGGAGTTTCTGCAATCAAAAGGTATAACGGTTGAGGCCAATCCAAGTGAGAAAATTTCCAATGAGCAGTATGAACTGCTGAAAAAGGAATATGGGGCTGATAAGGAATTAAGAGGCGAAGTGGACAAGCAGAAGCAGGACCGCCAGAAAGAAAAGAATAAGGCGAAAAAAGCGCCGGCGGCTTCGGCTGAAGTGATCAAGACGGAAATTCCGGAGTCCATGCGTCCGCAAATAAAAACTACGGGACATATAAATCTTGATGCACAGTCTAATCCTGTAAGTAAAAAGGAAGAACCAGCAGTGGAAAAAACTTCTGATTCTGTTCAACAAGCAGAATCAAAGCAAACCGGGACAGAAGAGGCTTCGGCTTGGCGTTCTTCTATCAATTTGCAGGGTCCTAAGGTTTTGGGCACTATTAATCTGGATGAAATTAACCAGAAGACCCGTCCCAACAAAAAAACGAAGGAAGAACGTCGTAAGGAACGTGAAAATAAGGCTCGTCAGCAAGGAGCTGGAAATGAAGCCAATAAGAAGAAACGGGCACGTATCAGTAAAGAGCGTGTGGATGTAAGCGCTGCTGCCAAAGATGGCGTAGATGGCGGAAGCCGCAACAAAAACAATAATGGAGGCGGACAAAACAACCGTCGTGATCGTCGTGATCGTCAGAACCGTAAGGCACCTGCTGTGGTTAAGCCGGAAATTTCAGACGAGGCTGTAGCTAAGCAGGTAAAAGAAACATTGGCTCGCTTGACCAGTAAGACCAAGGGTATGAAAGGTGCCAAGTATCGTAAGGAAAAACGCGATCAGTTCCGTGCCCAACAGGAAGAGCAGTTGGCTGAGTTGAAAGCTGAAAACAAAATTCTGAAACTGACAGAGTTCGTGACGGCCAATGAGTTGGCTACCATGATGGATGTTCCGGTAACCAAGGTCATAGGAACATGTATGAGTGTCGGTATTATGGTAAGTATAAACCAACGTCTGGATGCCGAGACTATCGACTTGGTAGCCGATGAGTTCGGCTTCAAAACCGAGTATATCAGTGCCGATGTATCAGAAGCTGTGGCCGAGGAGGAAGATAACGAAGAAGATTTGGAACCCCGTGCACCGATTGTTACCGTAATGGGTCACGTTGACCACGGAAAGACTTCTTTGCTCGACTATATTCGTAAAGCCAATGTAATTGCCGGTGAAGCCGGTGGTATTACGCAGCATATCGGAGCCTATAATGTAACACTTGAAAACGGACGACATATTACTTTCCTTGATACTCCGGGACATGAGGCGTTTACGGCCATGCGTGCCCGTGGAGCACAGGTAACTGACATTGCGATTATCATCATTGCATCCGATGATGATATCATGCCGCAGACCAAGGAGGCTATTAACCATGCTGTGGCAGCCAATGTGCCCATCGTCTTTGCCATTAACAAAATCGATAAGCCAGGAGCTAACCCTGACAAAATTAAGGAAGGACTGGCCCAGATGAATTTCTTGATTGAAGAATGGGGCGGAAAGTACCAGAGTCAGGATATTTCGGCAAAAAAAGGTATTGGTGTCAACGATTTGTTGGAAAAAGTCCTGCTTGAAGCCGATATGTTGGAGCTGCGTGCCAATCCGAATCGCAAAGCAACGGGTACGGTTATTGAATCTTCTCTTGACAAGGGACGTGGCTATGTAGCTACGGTACTCGTAAGCAACGGAACGCTTAAAGTGGGCGACATTGTTTTGGCCGGAACCAACTACGGCCGTGTCAAGGCTCTTTTCAATGAACGTAATGCCCGCGTAGATAATATCGGCCCGTCAATGGCTGCTACATTGCTCGGCTTTAATGGCGCTCCGCAGGCCGGCGATACGTTCCATGTGATGGAAACCGAGCAGGAAGCCCGCGAGATTGCTTCCAAGCGAGAGCAATTGCAGCGAGAGCAGGATTTGCGTACGCATAAGATGCTGACTCTTGATGAGTTGGGACGTCGTATCAAGTTAGGCTCTTTCCAGGAATTGAACATTATTGTCAAGGGTGACGTTGATGGTTCCGTTGAGGCTTTGAGCGATTCGTTTATTAAACTTTCTACCGAAAAGATTGTGGTAAACGTTATCCATAAGGGCGTAGGACAAATTTCTGAAAACGACGTAACTTTGGCGGCTGCGTCTCAGGCTGTGATTGTCGGTTTCCAGGTTCGTCCCAGCCAGATGGCTCGTAAACAGGCCGATAAGGAAGGTGTGGAAATTCGTCTTTATTCCATCATTTATGATGCCATTGAGGATGTGAAGAAAGCCATGGAAGGTATGCTTGAACCGGTAATCAAGGAAGAAGTAACAGCTACGCTTGACGTTCGTCAGGTATACCATATCTCCAAGGTGGGTTACGTTGCCGGAGCCTATGTCAGTGACGGAAAGGTTAGTCGTACAGACAAGGCGCGCCTGATTCGTGATGGAATCGTAATCTTTACCGGTGCTATCAATGCCTTGAAGCGCTTTAAGGATGATGTGAAAGAAGTAAGCAACAATTTCGAGTGCGGTATCAGTTTGACCAACTGTAACGACATCAAGGAAGGTGATATTATCGAAACCTTCAAAGAGGTGGAAGTTAAGCAGAAATTGTAATATACGAGAATAGCATATTTACTGATACAAAGCTCGAAATCCTGTGCGTGCATTCCGGTGCATACAAGGGGTTCGGGCTTTTGTTTCTTTTATCCATAAAATAATTAAGAAAAGAGATTATGTACATCGATGTGATTTTAACGTTGCTTTTCGTGTGGGCCATTTATAGTGGCTGGCGCATGGGAGCTATTAAACAATTGTTTTCGGCCATAGGTTTTGCCGTAGGACTGGTAATTGCTTCGCTTGTGTATCTGTGGTTGGGTGACTATCTGTCTATGACAGGCAGCAAAACCAATATGATATTAAATGTTGTAGCCTTTGCCATACTTTGGATTATTCTTCCGATTGCTTTAGGCTATGTGGCTAATGTGTTGACTGCCAAGTTTGATCGTTTTGCTGTCCGTGTTCCTCAGCGTATAGTCGGTGCAATCGTGTCCTTGGCTAAGTATGTCGTTCTGTTCAGCTGTATTTTCAATGTAATGACAGGACTGAACATGCTGGCTACGTCCAGTGTGGAAAAATCCTTTTGGTATAAGCCGGTTACGGCTGTAATGGGAAGCCTTACTTCTCAATCGGTTGAACGTACAGATTCTGTATCTTCTACGTTGCCTGACACTATTTGGGTAGACATGCAGTCAAACAAGGCAGTACCCGCAAAAGGAGATACTTTAACTACCACTGACCATCATGGAAACACAAAAAAGTGAGAAAAATCAGTTGGTGCGTGAGGTGGCCGAAAAGAAGTATGAGTACGGCTTTACCACCGATGTGCAGACTGAAATCATTGAGAAGGGATTGAACGAAGACGTGGTACGTCTTATTTCATCCAAGAAAGGTGAACCTGAGTGGTTGCTTGAATTCCGTCTGAAAGCTTTCCGGTATTGGCAGACCCTGGAACAACCTACGTGGGGGCACGTTAATTTGCCACAAATTGATTATCAGGCGATTTCTTATTATGCTGACCCGACTCAGAAGAATAAGGGAAACGGAAAAAAGGAAATTGATCCGGAACTGATGAAGACTTTCGATAAACTCGGAATTCCTCTGGAGGAGCGTATGCAGCTGGCCGGTGTTGCCGTTGATGCCGTGATGGATTCCGTGTCGGTAAAAACCACGTTTAAGGAAAAGTTGCAGGAAAAAGGCATTATTTTTTGCTCAATCAGTGAGGCCGTAAGAGAAAACCCTGAGCTTGTGCGCAAATATTTGGGTACGGTAGTGCCTTATCGTGACAATTATTTTGCGGCACTCAATAGTGCCGTGTTCAGCGACGGCTCATTTGTCTATATCCCCAAGGGTGTGCGCTGTCCGATGGAGTTGTCCACTTATTTCCGTATTAACGCTATTAATACAGGTCAGTTTGAGCGTACCCTCATTGTTTGTGACGAGGGAGGATACGTATCCTATCTGGAAGGATGTACAGCTCCCATGCGCGACGAAAACCAGCTTCATGCGGCCATTGTTGAAATTGTTGTCAACAAAAATGCGGAAGTTAAGTATTCAACCGTCCAGAACTGGTATCCGGGCGATTCCGAAGGCCGTGGTGGCGTGTACAACCTTGTGACCAAGCGCGGCCAGCTGCGGGGGGACAACAGCAAGTTGTCGTGGACGCAGGTTGAAACCGGATCTGCCATTACCTGGAAATATCCCAGCTGTGTGTTGATGGGCAATAATTCGCAGGCCGAATTTTACAGTGTGGCAGTAACCAACAATCATCAGGAAGCCGATACCGGTACCAAAATGATTCATCTGGGCAGCAATACCCGTTCGACCATCATTTCCAAAGGTATTTCGGCCGGAAAAAGTCAGAATTCCTATCGCGGACTCGTGAAGGTGGGCAGCAAGGCCAGCGGAGCACGCAATTATTCATCGTGTGATTCGCTCCTTTTGAGCAGCACCAGCGGTGCACATACGTTCCCTTATATTGATGTGCATAACGACAATGCCGTGATTGAGCATGAAGCGACTACTTCCAAGATTTCCGAAGAGCAGTTGTTCTATTGCAATCAGCGGGGAATTCCTACGGAAGCTGCCGTTGATCTGATTGTCAACGGATATGCCAAGGAAGTCATTAACAAACTTCCCATGGAGTTTGCCGTTGAGGCACAAAAACTTCTGAGTGTGTCGTTGGAGGGTTCGGTGGGATAAGTGCATGCTTCATCCTTACCGGAACATGACGATGAGTGCACACTCTTTTTCAGAACCAAGCAAATAAGATGTTGGATATTCTTATTATTTTGATACTGGTGGTAATCAATGGCTTTTTCTCTTTGTCAGAGGTGGCGTTGATTTCCGCCCGTAAAGGCAAGTTGCAGGCCTTGGCGCGTGAGGGTAACAGCTCTGCCCGCCAGGCCTTGCTGCTGATGGAAGACCCCGACCGTTTTCTTTCGACGGCACAGATTGGTATTACCATTGTCAGCATTCTTACCGGAATTTATTCCGGAGCGGCTTTGTCTGACCGTTTCGGAGCCATATTGCAGACATGGGGCATGAATGCCTCATCGGCTCATTTTACGGCCAAAACAATTATTGTAGTTGTGGCCACTTATCTGCAGTGTTGTATGGGTGAGCTGGTCCCTAAACGAATCGGTATTGATTTTGCCGACCGCATGGCTCGCCTGTGCGCTCCGCCTATGATGTTGTTTTCCAAACTGTCTTTTCCGGCTGTATGGCTATTAACCAAGAATACCGAGGGCTTTATTCGGGTGTTCCGTTTACACCATACGGAAAACAAGGTGACGGAGGAAGAAATCAAGTCTGTCATTCAGGAAGGTACGGATGCCGGTGAAGTGCAGGAGGTCGAACAGGATATCATGGAGCGTGCTCTGGTGCTGGGTGACCAGACGGTTGACTCGCTGATGACCCACCGCAATGATTTGGTGACTCTTGATATCGGCATGACAGCAGCCGAAGTCGAGGCCGTCATTCGCCAGACTCCCTATGCCACGTATCCGGTAATCGATGAGGATCTTGACAATGTGCAGGGAATTGTTACCCTGAAGGATTTGGTGCTGATTCTCGGGCGCGAAGATTTTTCATTGAAATCCATTATTAAGGAGCCGCATTATTTTCCTGAAAACATGACGGTTTATAAGGCACTTGAGCAACTCAAGGCCGACAGGCTCAATCGTGCTTTGGTGTGCGACGAGTTCGGTTCGCTTCAGGGAATAATCTCGCTGAAGGACATTTTGGAAGGCCTTGTGGGGTCTATTGCCGAACCTTCCGAGGCGCCTGACATTGTAGAGCAGGACGATCATCAGAGTTGGCTCGTAAGCGGGCAATGTCTGTTTTATGATTTCCTGGCCTGGTTTGATGCTGAAGATTATTATACCCCGGACTTTACCACCGTAGGCGGTCTTATTCTTGATTTGCTGGAACGCATTCCTCATGAGGGTGAGCAGGTGGAATGGCGGGGCTTTCAGCTAACCGTTCAGCAGATGGACGGACAGCGCATTGACAAGGTGCTGGTGCGCAAGACAGAATCGGAAGATATCCCGTCTGACAGCTGAAAGTTCAAAAAATAATCGGTTATAATCTTTATGACAAAAATGTCCTGCCCGACATAGCGTGGCAGGACATTTTTTTTGTTTCCGGCAGTAAATCTTATTCAGTATGTTTC
>ULXQ01047003.1_pt1 | contig 9940 bp, 5 predicted proteins | sample 1961481 | NCBI WGS metagenome assembly ULXQ01 (sample SAMEA4835843, study PRJEB28245) | human gut metagenome | biome: gut microbiome; material: fecal sample | place: Denmark | collected 2008 | reverse complement strand
TATAAATAAAGTTAAATTATAGTGTTGCGGAATTAAGGTAACAAATAAATACATACAAGTATCAAATAAGTTGATTATCATTATTGTGCCACAAACATTTCGGGCGGAAAACTGTATCTTTCATCAGTTTCCGCCCGAAATATTATTTACATCTTCGTAATTTCTACTTTGTCACAATATCATATAGCGACCTATAGTCCTTGGCAACGTCGTAGATGTAGCCGTTGTCGCTGATGGCCTTGAAGTGGCGACGGGCACATTCTATCTTGCTTTCCTCTGAACCCCGGAGTTGAGAACCCTGAAGATCATTTCCTTTAGACTCAGCCACGAAATAGACGTGCTTGACACATCCTTCCTTGAAGGCTACTGCCCAGTCGGGATTGTACTTGCCCATTGGCGTATTGATGTAGAAGCCGTTGGGCAGCTTGGTATAGACCACCACGTCATCTTCATGCTCCAGCGATTCTGCAAAGTTCTTTTCTGTTCCCATGCTGTCGAGCACCACGAGGTCATAGAGCGACTTGGTGGACTCGATGGCGTTGATGCCCAACTTGCCGCGCAGCATGTTCTCGGTGAAGATGTCGGTAGAGAACTTGTCGTTCAATTTCTCGTACTTAATACACTGGATAACGGCAAGCGCCTTGCAGTCGTTGATAATCAGACCTGCCTTGATGATGAACTCTTCCGGATTCAGCTTGAACAGATGGAAGGTAGTGGGCTTGATGCCTTTCAGAATTTCCACGATAGACTTACGTGTCAATCCAGTAGCCGTTACCAGTTTGCCGATAAGGTCGTATGTCACTCCCTTGCCAACAGCTTCCGTCACATGAATAGTGCGAGTGTTTCCCTGGGTCATGGCTACGCCTGCCTCCAATGATTCTTTATCACGAATGCTGTCAAGCGAACCACCTTCTACCACAATACGTATCTCCGTCACCTTCAGGTTATCATCCAGTGCCTTGACAGCCTTCTTCACAAGGTCAGTCGTGTCGAAGTTCACCTGATAGTAGGTGCGCTGGTTAATGCGTTTCCAAAGATTCTGGAACTCCTTCTTGTCAAAGTTATCCTTCTGGAAGTGCGCAGCCTTTGGCTTACGGGCATCTTCCGGCTTGACAGATGACGGATTGAATACTGTATCGAGGGCAGCAATGATGCCATCCTTCATATCGTTCATCCTATCAAAGTCAAGAGTTCCATTCCGCTTAGCCTCATGATATTCAGCTGTCAATGCTCCTTCGTCATCAACATAGTCTTGACGTATAAGGGCATTGTAGATGGCACGTGCTTGTGCAAGGTCAAAGCGCCCGTTGGTGCCGTCGGCCTTAGTATACGGCTTACCCTCAAACAGGTTGGGAGTGATGATGATGGGTCTGTCTGCACATGCTTCAGCCATTTCCGTCTGTAGCTTCTTGGCGAAGTCATCATAACTCTCACTGGCTATGACGGTGAGAATATTGGTATCAAAGACATGGTCACCCAGCACATCGGCATCCTGCCGCTCTCCATTCTGGTTTACACACAGGCGCATGCCACGTCCCACCTCCTGGCGCTTCTTTGTCTCGTTGTCGGAGTTCTTCAACGTGCATATCTGAAACACATTTGGATTGTCCCAGCCCTCTTTCAAGGCAGAGTGCGAGAAGATGAAGCGCACTGGTTCTTTCAGCGACAACAAGCGTTCCTTGTCCTTCATGATGAGGTCAAAGGCACGCTCCTCGTTCTCGCCCTCTTTCCCCTTTGATTCAACCACCTTGCCCTTCTTGTCCATCGAGAAATATCCCTGATGGACTTTCTCCGCTGCATTGCGCGGGTCAGAGAGATAGCGCAGATAAGCCTCATCGGCAAAGGTTGGCATGAGTTCAGAGAGTACATTCCTGTATTCCTCCTCAAACATCTTGGCAAACTTGCCTTTGGTCTCCGGACCGTCATACAGGCGGTAGCTGTCCACATGGTCGATGAAGAAGAGGCTGAGCACCTTGATATTCTGCCCAAACAGCTGACGCTCACGCTCCAAGTGGGTGCGGATAGTCTCGCGAATCTGAATACGGCGCAAGTAGTCTTCGTTGACAGCACCCACGGCATCACCCTCATGCAGCACCGTTCCATTGACAAAGCGGACAGTGCCTTCAAGACCATCGATGCGCTCCACGATGAAGTTGTTCCGGTACTCGTTCAGCTCTCCGCTATGGTCGTAGAGATTGAAGCCTTCGCCCACCACTCTGCTTGTCTGCTTGGTGCCCGTGGCAGTCTTCACGTCGAAGCTGATACGCGCCTGTGGGTTGCCCTTGCTGATGATGATTTCCTCCAGATAGACGTAGCCGTTGGTGGCAGTAGAGCCTATCTGCTTGATACCCTTCACCTCAATCTTCTTCACCAGTTTCTGGTTGTAGGCGTCAATGGCATCCAGCCGGAACATCATGTTATAGATGTCATCCTTCCTGTGCGTAGCACTATAGAGCAGGGTGAACAGGGGTTTGAACTGCGCCAATCCCTTGCGCGTCTTGTTGCCCTTATCCACACCCAGCACACTCTGAGGCTCATCGATAATCATGATAGGGTGACACTGGCTGAGCACGTCGATAGGACGGCGGCTGCCAAACTCATCACGCTTGTCGAAGATGATGCGTGCCGCCTTGTCAGCCCTTGCGCCCTTACTCTTCTCCTCGTTCATCGACGTGTTGAAGGCCTGCGTGTTGATAATCATCACGTGCATGCCGGCATCGCTGGCAAAGGCATCAATCTTCGAGAGCTGCTTGGAGTTATAGACGAAGTACTGCATGCGCTTGCCATTGTATTCCTGGGCAAAATGCTCCTGCATACTCTCAAAGCTCTTCAGCACCCCTTCGCGTATGGCGATGCTGGGGACAACCACTACAAACTTTGTCCAGCCATAACGCTCGTTCAGCTCATACATGGTCTTGATATAGGTATAGGTCTTGCCCGTACCCGTTTCCATCTCGATGGTGAATGCCATGCCGACACCCTGCAAGTCTTGCAGGTAATCGACAGGCTTCAAGCCTTGTTCAGTCTGCACGGCACGCACATTCTCGCAGACGGCTTCACGGGCGAGAACGACATTCTTGTTGCCGAAACCAGCGAGAGCAATGAATCCCTTATTCTTGCCTTGGTCAACGGTATGGTCACTCAGCCCGTCACTCTTAGGCTGCCCCGTGAAAGCGTTGGCTATAGCGCGTGCGGCTTCGGCTTGGAATCGCTGATGTTTATATCTTATCTGCATGGCTTAAATCACTCTGATGTTTTTGACCACCTCCTGGTCGCTCCAGTCCAGCAACTGCTTGAAGGTCTCGTAGATATTGATTTTGTCGGCATCGCGGTCAAAGCAGCTGTCGCGGAAGATGACGCGCAGAGGTTGCTTCTCAGCCATTGCTCTCACCACATTGTCCGTCACCTTATCGGCAAAGCAAGCCACAAGGTCACCCTCGTTGACGGTGTAGATCATCTTGCCATCCACTTCCTCCGTAGTCATTGGCAATGATAGCTGTACGCCCCAGTCCAACATGCAGCCGAACAGCAGGTCAAGGTCTGTGCGGTCGCTCTTGATGTTATTCAGAAAGAGGTCAAGCTGGTCCTGATTCCACTCTTTTGGAGTATGCTCAACTTCTTCATAGTTGCTGCTATCCACACGGAAGACGCGGAAGCCTGTATCAAGGTCTTGTGTGGTCAGAGGTGACTCCTCCTTGATTTTCTTTCCGGCACGGCGAATGCGCTCCTTGCCGATTTCGCAGATGTTCTTATAGCCTGCTTTGTAGGCTTCGCTGTCTTCATCGGTTAATTCTGGTAATTGTACCATAATGAACTTTCTGTTGCCACCATCTTCGGAGTTAAGTTGCATTACGGCATGAGCGGTGGTAGCAGAGCCTGAGAAAAAATCAAGAATGATAGAATCTATGCCACTTGTAGCCTTCAATAATAAATTGACCAAAGAAGTAGGCTTGACATAATCAAACATAGATTTTCCAAGCAAATTTGTAATTTCTTTATTTGAGTTATCGTTTGAATAAGCATTTTCTGTAAAATCTAATGTTGTAATGGGCTTTGTCCTTTTTTCATATTTAATACAATAACCTGATGCCATCTTTTCAATTCTTGCGTTCAAATATGTTTTTGTATAGATACGCCCAGAATTACCAACCACAATCCATCCATTCTTTAAGCCAAATTCAAATAAATCTTTTGACCATCTCCATCTAAAACCATCTTTTGGATTTATTTTTTTTCTTTCTTCATACTCCTCTTTTGTTACATCTCCCGCGTAATAAGTCTTACCATCAATTGTGATTGGATAATCTAAACTATTAATGTACCCAAGGGTATTGTAGTCTAAAGTCTGATTTAGTTTGTACTTTCCCCTTTCAAGAACGAACTCGTCTTGATATCTAAAACCTTCATCAATATGTGCTAATCCTTTAATTTTTACACATCCAATATTTTTACCGAATGCAAGGATGTAATCATGATTTTTCGCAAATAAGTCTGTATATTTTCCTCCTTTTTTTGTTACGCGGGGAAATTCTGCAAGAAAATTGAAATTTCCGAAAACCTCATCACAGATTTTTTTCAAGTTCTCAATCTCATTATCATCAATAGAAATAAAAATCACCCCATCCTCCGACAACAAAGAACGAGCTATCATCAACCTCGAATAAATCATCGAACACCAATCCGAATGGTATCTACCATTAGAATCCGTATTCTTGATAAAGCGATTACCCAGTTCATCCACATTTCCAGCAAACAAATCTTCCTCAGCCTGCGAACGGGCAAAGTCATCGTGATACACGAAGTCATTCCCCGTATTATAAGGTGGATCAATATAAATCATCTTAACCTTACCGAGATAAGATTTCTGAAGGAGTTTGAGGGCTTCGAGGTTGTCACCTTCTATGTAAAGATTCTGTGTGTTATCCCAATCCACACTATCTTCCTTTACAGGACGAAGTGTTTTATTGATAGGACGCAACACATCTGCACGAGCAGCCTGTTTGCCAACCCAGTTGAACTCGTATGCTTCAGGAGCATCTTCAAGTGTGTCATCACCAAGTAACTGGCGCAAGATGTCAAAGTTCACCATGCGCTTGACTTTACCAGTCTTTGGGTCTTCTGCCTCTGTGAAGCATGAAGGAGCAATCTGATAGAGCGCATCAAGGTTGAGCTGCGCTCCATCGGCTGACTGTAAGCTTAATCTTTCAGGACTGTCCATAGTCATTTATCTTTTATTGTTTCAATTGTTCACTGTGTTGTATATTTTTTATCGGAGTTCACGAACTTCGTTTCCTGTAATTCACTTTGCCATTGGGCAATCTTTTTCTTTATGCCTCGTGCCGCTCCGTTCAGCTCCATCTGACGGTTCAGCTGGCGTTCGTTACGTATGCGTTTCTGGAGGCTTTCCACTTCACGTTTTGCTTTGTCGATCAGCCCTTCCAGCTCCACTATACGTTTGGTATCTTCAGCCTTCCTTGTGCCGAAGCCAGACACCTGACCGGCCATTGCCTCATAGAGGGCATCCATCGTCTGACCTTCGAGTGTCAGCAACAGCCGTTCGGCTGTCAGCCAGTCCGTTGCAAAGGTCTTGATAATATCGAACTGACTGTTCTGCCCGTCTTTCCACGCTTTATAGTTGAGCTGCACCTTGTATCGGTTATCATATTCCAGGATGAACACCACATGACGCGGCATATTCCGGTCGATGAAAAGAAAGACATCGTTGGGGCAGTCCTTGTCTTTCAGCACGGCGGAGAAAACCACTATCTCATGCACCAGCTTGCCATCCTCTACATTGATAGTGGATGGAGCCAGTTTGTAGAGCCAATTAATGCTTGCCACATCATCTACAAAGTGCTGCTTCATCTTGGCGTTCACTTCCAGATGTTTGTAAAAGGCATTCTTGGGCACAGGCTTGCCAACAATGGTTGTCGGTGGAAACTTCAGGTCAATCATAGGCTATCTAATAATCAGGAAGGTGATTAACTCAAAATCGTCCAGCCCCTTCACCTCGCCCAACAGAGCGGTAGATTCGCCCACAGAGAAAAGGCTGTCGATGTCCGATTCCTCCTTGACGGTGATGATGCTGTCGATGGCCTTGGCAAGAAGGTCGCTGTAATGCTGCATCTTACGGCCGTCGCAAGTTTCCTTGTTGATGATGGCGCAGCGGGCTTTGTCAGGCTTATCCTGCCCTTTGCATACATGGCGCATCACATCGAGCAGTTTCTTGGGTTGCAGATGGTCGCAGATGACCGTTCCATCATCAGCGATATAAACCATATAGAAGGGGTGCAGCAGGTTCATCTTGTCGATATTGACACCTGCGTTCCTGTTCTTCAGGATGTATATCACACCAGGCTTTGCCAAGTCGGTAGCCCCGACTACAGCATTCATGCCGAACGGAGCGTGCTCAACATCGGGATGCTGCTTTATGTATGTCAGCAGGTCGAGACGGAACTCATTGAGTCCCAAGTCCATGATGTTGATGCCTGTGTCCATATCCTCAATATCGACCACCTCCTCCTGAAGTTTCTTCAGCTGGTTCTTGCGATATTCAAGGTCCCCCTTCTCGTTGACAGAAAGCAGGTTGTCATCGCCCGTACTCGTCAGGACCGTTGCCTTCATTCGGCTCTCGACACGTCCTTTCAGCTCGATATATTTATCCAGCTCGATGTCTGGCCAGTAGTTCACAAGCTGTATGACCTCGTTCCGGCTGCCTATACGGTCGATACGTCCGAAGCGCTGGATGATACGTACGGGATTCCAGTGGATGTCGTAGTTGATCAGGTAGTCGCAATCCTGGAGGTTCTGACCCTCGGAGATACAGTCGGTGGCTATGAGCACGTCAATTTCCTCGGTTGCGTTGGGGAACAGGACATCGCGGTCTTTTGATACTGGCGAGAAGAAGGTCAGCACGTTATTGAACGACATCGGGAACTTCGGAATGGTGCATCGACCATCGGTGTTGCCGGTTATCAGCCCCACATTCAAGCCACATTCGGTCTTGATGCGGTCAGCCAACTGTTCGTAAAGATAGTCGGCAGTATCGGCAAAGGCTGTGAAGATAAGCACCTTCTTGTTGCCCTCATTAATGGGACTTTGGAACTTCTGCTTCAAGTCCGAGACAAGCATCTGCAACTTGCAGTCGTGGGCAGGGGTGATGTCCTTCAGCATCAGGAGAAGCAGTTTCAGAATCTCAAGGTCGTGGCGCAAGTCATTCGACCAACGGACCACATCAATATCCCGAAGGCTTATCTTTGACTTTTTGCCCACAAAGGGGTCGTTCTCACTGTCGGTACTGTCAAGGACATCGGTAAAGGTAGTCACGTCAATTGCTCCGTCGCTGTTACCGCCAATGACAGAAAGAGTCTGCTCAATGTAGTCAGTGATTCGTCCCAATGTCAGGCGGAAAGAATTGACGCTGCTCTCCAGACGTTTCAAGAGGTTGGTAGCCATCAATTTTCGCAAACCCTTCTCACGTCCGTCAATAGAGATACCAGAACCCTCCATGTTAATATCGTAGTCGTCCTTCACGCTGTCGAAGATATACAGCGATGGTGTGTAGATGCTGAGGTTCAGTTTGTTGAGTTGCTCGGCAATATCGCTGAAAGTTATACTCTCATTGAGGTCTGTGAGCTTTGGACGGCGTGATATTGGAGCAAGGCGAGTCGGGAACTTGCCAATATCCTTGGTATCATAATACTTGACGATATGGCTGCGGCTGCGGGCAATAGTCACTGCATCGAGCAGTTCGAAGAAGTCAAAGCTGAGTTCTTCAAGCAGTCGCTCCGTAGTACGATGCTCCGGCTGTAGTCTTGCCCATTTGTTGTAAGCCGACTGTGCATTGCGGAATATGTCGTCTATGCTTCGCCCTATATTCAGCACATCGTCAATCTGTTCCGTATAACCTTCGTAGGCCAGTTGCAATTGGTTCTTCAAGTCGTTGAAGCGGTTGTTGACAGGAGTGGCAGAGAGCATCAGCACCTTGGTCTTGACACCAGCACGAATCACCTTCTTCATCAACTTCTGATAGCGGTTGGCTTTGCGAGGTTCCCCGTTATCGAGGTCCGAGTCAAGTTCCTCATCATCGATGTTGCCACCATTACGGAAATTATGGCTTTCGTCGATGACTATCAGGTCGTAGTTGCCCCAGTTGATGCGTTCGAGGTCGATACCTGCCGACATTCCACGCTCGCGGCTGAGGTCGCTATGGAAGAGAATGTCATAACGCAGGCGGTCTGCCACCAGCGGATTGTTCTTGTAGTTGGTCTTGAAGGTGTTCCAGTTGTCATAAAGCTTCTTTGGACAAAGCACAAGCACGGATTTGTTGCGGTTCTCGTAATACTTGATGACCGAAAGTGCGGTGAAGGTTTTGCCGAGACCAACGGAGTCGGCAAGGATGCAGCCATTATACTTTTCGAGTTTGTTGATGATGGCAAGAGCAGCATCGCGCTGGAAGTTATATAGCTTATTCCATATTACACTGTTCTTGAATCCTGTAGCCTCATTGGGCAAAACATCCTCGCTGATATCTTCAAGAAACTCGTTGAAGATGTTGTAGAGCGTGATGAAGTAGATAAACTCTGGGGCATTCTCGTTATAGACCGTTTCGATATACTCCAGCACCTGTGCCGTTACATCCTTGAACTTATCGGAGTTTTGCCATTGTTCGTTGAAAATCTTCAGGTATTCCTCTGCGAAAGGCGATGGCATGACATTAACCATCGAATAAATCGCATTGCCTCGTTCACAGCCCAATTCTGTTGTTGTGAACTCATTGAAGGGTACGTATGCGCTTGGCTTCTGACTTTGGACATGCAGGAATCCTCCCATTTCTTCTTGAGAAGCATTGGACTTAAACTTAACCTTTCGACGAATCCAGTCGGCACATTCTTTGGCAATAGCTTTTTGTTCGAGCTTGTTGCGAAGCTTCACTTCAAAATCGGAGCCGTACAGGTTGCGCTCCCTGTTAAGTTTCGGAATAAAGAACTCCCTCTTTTCTTTCTTCGCCTTATCCTTGATAAAGGTTGGCGAAGTAAAGATAAAACGTAACTCATCAACATTCTCAAGTTCATCTTTCAATGCTTCGTATGCATAGATGGAGAAGGATGCGGCAGCAACAGATACAGTTGATTTGATAGACAACTTCATTTGTAGGTCATCTATTACTCGCTCTGATATGTTGTTTATTACTTTTGGAAGTTCCATCTTCGCAAAAGAACTCCCATGCTGTGTCTCGACAGGCGACCAAGCCCTTTTTTACACAGCGAGGGAGTTCTATTATTCTTTGTTTTGCCTTACGGCTTTTGGTGGTCTTTATCGAGAATATCCGTAACCCAATTGAAGCACGAAATGGCGGCTTGCCCCATTCGTCTCTTCCTAAGAGACGTAGCGAAACAAAAAGTCATTGATATTCCTCGATTTTTGAGCGTTTTGCATAGCGATTTGCTAAACAAAGTATAAAAATGATATGCCAAAGACGTGTTTTCTTATTGAATAATGTGTATTTTGACCAAAAATTAGTATCTTCGTACTCAAATATCCGTCTCTTAGGAAGAGATTGAGAAATTTGCTAAACAAATTCTTGTTTACAACAATCCCAAAATCATCTTGTTTGCTTTATCAACAACCGACGTTTCCAGTGAAGCGAGGTAAATCTGTGTGGTTGCCTCGGAATCATGCCCCATTCCCTCACTGATGACAGATAAAGGTACGTTCTTCGCTTTGGCTGCACTCGCCCATGAATGACGAGCCACATACATAGTCAGCGGTCGCTGGAGTTTCAACATTGTGGATAGTTCTTTCAGCCGATAGTTGACCAAATGCAGGGCATTATCATATTGCCTCCGCTCATTTCCTTCCTCTTTGATGATAGGGAGAAGAAAGTCTGTTTTGTTTTCAGCCTAAAATCCGCAACTATCATCCAATACACGATTAAGGG
>ULXQ01035248.1_pt1 | contig 9990 bp, 8 predicted proteins | sample 1961481 | NCBI WGS metagenome assembly ULXQ01 (sample SAMEA4835843, study PRJEB28245) | human gut metagenome | biome: gut microbiome; material: fecal sample | place: Denmark | collected 2008 | reverse complement strand
AGCGTGAGCTGCAGGCGGGCCGACGAAGCATAAGCATCGCCCTGTCGGCCGGAGGATGAAGGCAGCGCAATGCTGACGGATTCTCTTTCGCGAAGCGTAGCCGTTTGCGTAAACACGGCGTCGCCGGCAGGAATGTAGCCTGCGGTTTCGTTGGCGGTATTGACCGTCTTATACGTATCGGCCGTATAGCCGTAGAGAACACGGCCGTATGCCATGTCGCCATAGTTCATGGCGCAAAGGTAGGGCGAGCCGAAGAGGTTCCAGCTCATGTTTTCCTTGTGGGTAAAGCGGTTGCCGCCTGAAGTGGTCGAGGTCCACGGATCGTTGAAGTTATACTTCATCAGCACAACGCTCTTGTCTGCGCCACCCTCGGAATAGGAATTTCCGCTGAAACGGATGGTCATGTCGTTGTCCGAAGCAATCAGGAAACCTTCAGTGGAACCACCCAGCTGGCTGAGAGCCTCCCATGCCTTGCCGTCCTTGTCGTCAAACGTATAGTCGTAGGCAGCTCGTGTACTGCCGTTGTAGCGCTTCAGACTGTAGTCGGCATTCGGAGTCACGTCCGTTACGTCAAACGGCATTACGGTCAAATCATTGCCTCCGGCCTTTACGTCGCGCTCAACGGCAAAGTTGGTCAGGTTGATGTAATTGCCGCAACCGCGCAAACCGGCATGATGCTCCAACAGCAGGTAGCCGGGACTGAAGTACTGGCCGGCCGGATAAACCAGAGAGCCGTCGGCGGCTTTCTGAATCTGCAGTTCCTGCTCCTTACGCACGTAAACCACCGACTTGCCAACGGGTTTGTCGGCAGACGTAATCGTATAGTTACCGGTAATGTTCCACGTTTCGAAACAACCGTTATCCACCGCGTTACGGATACGCTGGTTGCCTATCAGGTCGCGGCTGTGGCCTACCTCGGTCATATATCCGGTAATATCCATACGGGATCACCAGAGTACAGCAGGACATACCTGCTGTACTTTATTCAATAATTGAACAAATATTTATAAATACCTATGAATCATTTTGTTATTGCCATCATTATTTAAGCAAAACGGCAATAAAAAAAATGATTGCAAGTTACCTATTTTTCCCGCATTTTACTGCAAAAACCCGTTTTGTGTCACAATTATGCAACAACGGAATATATGGTCCTAAGTGTCTAACCCTTAAAACCTTACGGCTATGTTAACCCCTGTTGTATCTGTCGTTTTCGACCCGCAGCACCGCACCACGCGCGGTGAGCCTGGATCTGTAAACATCTGCATCTACTACAATAGGTCGCGTAAGTACGTATCCACGGGCATACGACTCCACAAGCGGGAGTGGCTGTCTGGCCACGTAGTCCGCCGTGGTGATGCCACGGAACTCAATGAGCGCATCCAGCTGGTGTATAATTACGCACTTAACGAAGTTAACAGGCAGGTAATTAACAACTCCTTTGACTTACGTACAATATCAACACACCTGTCTGCTTACATTGGAACTGGCAGGGCGAGCAATGATTTTATCAAATTCTGCAAGGATGTTTTAAAAAAATCAAACTATTCTTATGGAACCATCAAACAAAAATATTGTCTTATAAGGTCACTTGTCAGATTCGGCAAAATCGTATCATTTTCTGACTTGACACCCGAAAACATTACCAAATACGACATGTTTCTAAAGGCAGAAGGAAAGCGCTCTCAGGCTTCCGTGCGCGTTAGGCACAAGGACCTGCACGCATACATCAACAAGGCAATAGCACTCGGTTACTTGGACAAGGACCCTTACCGCAACATTACCATCCCACGCGGAACTTCACACATGCGCCGGTACTTGAACAAGGCAGAGCGAATAAAATTTATGCAAGTAAAGCCGTCATCAGACTATGAGCAATTGGCCAAAGACTTGTTTACCGTACAGATGTATACCGGGCTGGCGTACGCGGACCTTGCATCGGTAGACTTTACCTGTGCGGAAAGTCGCGGAAACAAGTACGTGTTGCTGGACCAGCGTGTCAAGACTGCCGAACCATACTACATTGTACTCCTTGAGCCAGTTGTAGATGTGCTAAAGCGGTACGACTTTAAACTACCGATAATAAGCAATATTGTCTACAACAGAATTCTCAAGCGACTGCAAAATGCTGCAGGTATTACCAAAAACATCACCACGCATACCGCCAGGCACACATTCGCGGTTTGGGCGCTGCAAAATGGTACGCCCATAGAAATAGTGCAAAAAATGATGGGCCACAGCAACATCAAAACTACGCAACTGTATGCCATTATCGTCAATTCGGCAATTGAGCGTGCTTACGACCATCTATCGTCTTGCATATAAAATAAAAACGGAGCGCAAATAACATCATGCGCTCCCCATTTTTAACTACCGCTTAAATCTGTATACTACACTACAAATTGCTGCCGTCAGCAACATGATGCCCAGTCCTCCTGTTACCAGTTTCCACCTTGGTGTAGTCTTGTCTACAACAACCTTGCTAACACTATCATTGTTATTACTTGTAGACGCAACCTGCTTGCTCTTAGTCTGTATAGACTGATTAACATAGTAAGTAATGGTATCTGTTCGTACCAGGAAACTCACCTTACCTCCCGGAAACTCTATTGAATCCACAGTTAGCCTCCCAAGTACGTGCCTGACATCCACACTATCCTTAATCACTACACTGTCTTTAATCACCAGCACACTATCCGTGCACACGCTGTTTTTTTTTACGTAGACCGGCACGTACTTCGCCGATCTGCATCCTGCCGTCAGCGCCATGGCCATAAACACGGCCACAACCGGTACCCATCTTCTCCATCCTTTCATGTCCTTTCCGATTTTCTTCTCAAAGTTATACATAACAAAAAAGCGGCTGCCCTCATTCCTTGTGGGTCGCCGCCTGTTATGTGGTATATGAGATATTCATTCGTAAAGGTACATCTCTTTCTCCTTCTTGCTGAATAGCCGTGATTTCCTCGCATGTTCAAGCAGGTTGCTCATGTCTGCTTCCTTCAGCATACCAACTATTTCCGTCTCCCCGTCGGCGATAGATTCCGCCAACCTGGTGCAGGAGATTTCGTTTATCTTAACCGCCGAAAGAAACGAATCGTATCGCAGGAATGCATAATCACTTCGCTTGATGATGAACTGCATGTCCATCATCTCGGACTTTTTGCTGATATACCTGTTGATGTTCGAGTTTACAAAGAAGTAACCGGCAATGGCCTCTTCCGTCACGCCTACGACCACAAAGAACTTTCCATGGTCGATAGACTCGAATAGGGTTGAATGCAATATCGTCCCTCTCTTAATGCCGTACCGGCAGATAATATCAACAGGAACTTTCATTACAGCAGCGCGCTCTCGATTTCCAATTCATGTGCGATATAATCCGCATACTCTTCCGTCTCTCCGCTCTCGCGCAGGATGTCCCTTACCGATATCTCCTGATTCCGCGGGGTGTTCTTCCAGGCCAGCCCGTGCGAAATATCAGTCATTTCATTGAACGATTTGCCCTTGCACTTCTCGATGGCCGTGTCAAGGCATTCAATGTCGCTCTCCGATAGCCAGTCCGTATCGCACTCACGACTGTTCTCAATTACATACTTGTTAATAAAGTGGAAGTATTTGGCCAGCTCTCCCGCCTGGAAATAGCTGTCGCCCCTTACCGCCTTGAAGATGTCGTCCGTCTTCGATGGTACAGGACCGTACTCCATCGCAATATACACATCCCCCGTAATGGCCCTTCCATACTTGGCCAGATGCATCATGTCGGCAAAGTACAGCGTCTTGAAGATCTTGTGCATGTCCACCTTTCCGCCCATCTTGCTGACAATATACAGCACGGCGTTCATGGTAGGCTCTTTCCTGAATAGTTTGATATTCTTGCTCATCATCTTAACGGGTTTGCTTTTATTCTCTCTGCTGCAAAAGTAGGAAAAAACGCACACCATTCCAAGCCTATTCTCTTTTTTAACAGCGTTTTACACGACGCGACCCACAATATCAAAGAGCGACCGACCATTGCAATTATTGCACCCGTCGGTGGTTATTTCCTTTTTGGAAAAATAGGTGGCGCTATTCCGCCCAGCGCTTGGCCTCCCATTCCCTGCGCCTTACCAATCCGGGTAATAACTTTTTTCCGGCATATACCCAGCGCCGGAACTGCGTCTGTATCTCCACCGTCGGTGCACCGGCACGGATCTTTTTAATCAGGGTAGAGCTGCCAAGGGCTGACATGCCGATGTTGTAGGCGAAGTCTACCAGCGCATCGAATTGCCCTTGCGTCTTACATACACCCAGCTTGTTGACGTAATCTTCCGTACGGCTCAAGTCTTTTCGGAGTAACTCCTCTGCTTGTGCTTTACTGACTTTCTGCCCTTTTTTTACGCCAGCTGTATGCCCATAACCTATTGTCCATACTCCGGCCGGGCATTTGTAAGCCTCGGCGCGGAATCCTTCAAATCCCTTAATCGCCTCAATCAATATATCACTCGCTCTCATTTTTTACCCAATTTATCTGTCAACTTCTTGATTATCCATCCTTTAATGCTAAACCGTTTTTTTATGCCATGAACACTGCATACGTGCTCGCTGATACTGTCAGCTTCAAATATAATGGCCAGCAATACTCCCATCGCCCCACCAATCATCATGCTCCCGCATCCCATCGGCTCCAAAACGGCTTTTCCCAATATCCCTCCCACGATGGGGTAGGTGATGTATTCAATGAATTTACACAAAGTCCGCCTTCCGGCGCGACTCAAATGAAAATCCTCTCCCCTCTTGCCCACACTGTCGGCTATCCCATAGCAAAAATCCATCATAATCATCACGACTACCAGTGCGAATGCCCACCTTAGCGCAAACAGCAGCTCCATTACCTCTGCGTAGAATGCCGCTGTCGCACTGATCAGGGTAATCTGTGTTACATTGTTACTGTTCATTGCCATTTCTGTGTCAGTTAGTCTCAACCCACTTACTCGGATCTATCACAATCTTATACCATTCCGTCGACTGGGTGTCGCGAACATATACTGCCCCCGTGCCTTTGCACAGATAGGTGTTTTCGCCACGGATGCCTCTGAACTCGGTGGATTTAAACGTCGCATCGTCGGAAATGTACTTAGTCGGGTCTGTTTCAGTTCCCGATGTGAACGGGTTGGCCCCGGCATTATTGTAATAACGAGAATCTGCAAGTCCGAGCTTACTCGAGTGCTTCCAATTTAGCGCATACTTCGTTCCACTTGACGTCGTAAATTGAGCGACGAAAGTACCCTTAGCGCGCGTGCCTCCATTATAAGTGACGGTCTGTGCAAGTATAATGTTAGCCTTTGTGATTCCGGAGTCCGCAGCGTCAGGGTCAGCAATATCATAGCCCATTGAATTATCAGACGCCATCTCGATGGGACTCTGAACTTCGTCAAACTGCAAGAACATTGACTTCATAAAATCCTCAGCACTATCTACTATAACATCCCATCCTGTACTTCTCGGCGTGATACTAGTTAATTTAAGAGTAACTTCTTTCGTATCATAATACTTAATATAATCTTTTCCAATAGAAGAGATTTTAAGAACTCCTGTACCTTTACTATCCCATGTAAAAGACCCTATTCCAGCTACTCCATCTTTTGTTGTAACATAAACAGGAGCACATCTATCAATCGCGAAAGGAACCAAGTCATTAAATACTAATTGCTTTACATAGTCAGATATAGGGCCTGTAAAATCAGACTCAATATCAGTTAGTCTTACTCGAGTTCCAAATGCAATTTGTTCTGACTTAACCTCACCATCTTCATTTAGATAATATCTCGTTATAATAATCTCTTTTTGCATTGTATTGGAACCAACTATCACAGATTCTGAATATGCTCCTTTTATTGAAAAGATACTATCTACTCCAAGTTCTTGTAGTTTGGACTTTACTTTATCAGTATCATAGATACTTCCTCCTTCTTGTAAAATATCTTTAACGTTAATATAATAAGGCGTTTTCTTTGATAGATTCTTTGCCTCTTCCGCATCTTTTAATGCTTGACCTGCGTCAGGTTCTACAAAAACTCCATAATTATTTGTCGTACTTGTCGTGTAGTGATAGACCTTTTTGTCTGCTTTGCACCAAAATAGATTTCCATGCACAATACCTCCATTTTGGCCGAAATTTTCGTCTGTTATGTAGCCCGTAGCATCACCTGTACGGGTTGCATTGTTATACTGCCGAGAATCCTGCACGCCATACTTAGCCGATGCTTTCCAGTTCAATGCCCTGCGGCTGCTCGGTGTACCTTTCAACGTCAAATTGGCGACGAATACACCCTTAGCGCGCATCTTATCTCCTGTTGTTGCTGACGGGTATAATTCCACGGTTACTCCGAGGACAACGTCTGCATCCAAGTCGACAGGCTCCAAGTCATAATCCAGTGATTCCAACGTGAGGCCATCTTCATGTACGGTGTCAAAGGGTATTGTCCCACTCGGCGTGAGTGCTTGTATTCTTGCGACTTCGTTAGCCGTTTGCTGTGCTGTATTAGCAAGATTTTTCGCATCAGTACCAGTCACTTGTGCTGTTTTAATACTATCTTTTAAAGCTTTATACTCTTCATCTGTGATATCATCTATTACATCATATCCCGATTTTTTAGGAGTTATAGATTTTAATTGTAAAGAATTAGTAGCACCATCTACGGTATATTCTTTTTTTATAGTCTTAGTGCCAGTAGCAAGTCTAAGAACACCATTTCCGTCTGAATCCCAGGTAAATGTTCCTATTCCGACCATTTTTTTACCTTCTGAATCTTCGGAATTCATGGAGCCTATTTTTACAACTGGAGCAAATCTAACATTCATTGCTAAAAACACAAGCGAACCAGTATACATACGCACATATTGAGATATTGCTGATGAAAAATCTGATTCTATGTCCCAAATTGCAACTCTTGTACCGTAATTATTTGATTCTGAAACGACATCGCCATTTTCATCATAATACCACTTTACCATAATTAATTCAGGTATTATGCCGTCTTTATTTAGAATGCCTTCAGAATCGCATGTACCTTGTATGTGATAAAGAGCCTTAACTCCGAGTTCTTCCATTTTTGCCTTTGCAGACTCTTTAGAAAAGCCCGTAATCGTATCTCCTTTTGCTATGACATAGGGAATCTTTTCTAATATTCCAAAGTTTTTTGTTTCTTTGTCAATATTATCGTTTATGGCATTTCTCACATCCGTGTGCGTGGTTACTCCTGCTTCGTAACTGACTTTTTTTAGTTCTTCCATATTTTTTCTCTTTTAAAATTATTCAACCCATAATGCTGTATCGTCCCATAATGCCGTGTCGTCCCATAATGTACCGCAGCCGATGCTTGTTGATTTTACAGCACCTGTACCGGTAAGCGTTATCCCTATCGTGGCAGCTCTTCTGTTCGACGCCCCATACGTCAGTCGTGTAACAAGCGCCTTGCCTGTGTATGTAATCATTCCACCTGTACTTTCGCTTCCATCTAACGTGCCGAAGGCCACGGCAACCTCACTTCCGTTGTCAAACAGATTTTCCAAATCGTCAAGGCCCGCTCCGTCCGAAGGTATCAGACTTTCACCCTCAATGCTCCAGCTCTTTCTGGTAACTTTCAGTTTTTTCCACGCTCCGCTCTTTCGCCAGCCAACCTCCTTCGTATCGCTCGTACGCGTCATTGTACAGCTCCTGCTGCTGGCTATCGCCTTGCGCGTCCCGTCGGATAATGTCAGGTAAAGCCAGAGCAGGCTTCCTTTGATTATTTCCCTACTCATTTTCGTACTTTTTTTCAAAGTCCATGCCACCGGCTCCGTCAATACTCACGCTTATTGTCGCTGCCTCGCGGTTTGTCGCCTGGTAGCTTAATTCAGTTATTATTCCACTTCCTCGATGTATAATCGTTCCTCCTGGTTGTCCTCCTGCATCAGCTGTGCCGAATACCACCGTCGCAGCCTTGCCGCTTGCTTGCAATTCGTCCAGTCTGTCAGCCGACGTCCTCCTGATACCCACAAGCTGGCTGCTCGTTATTCTCCAGCTTTTTTTTCCGGCCACCACGCGCTGCCATCCCTCACTGTCCTGTGATACGGATGTAACATCTCGTGATTTTTCCAGCTCGCAGTCCGTGCCGTAAGCCAGCATTGTCAGCGTACCATGCTCATCTTCCACGTACACGCCTATCTCACTCCCTCTTACTACATCCGTCATAATTCGTCCAGTGTTATCGTCATCTCTCCAGCCATTACGTCATACTTCCTTCCGCTCAACTGCCACGTCCGTCCTTCGTCATCCGTCATCACTGCCGTAGGGTCCTCCAATTCAGTATTGCGCTCCACCTCAAGCTCCAGCCGCGTTCTGTTACGCAGCTTCAGGCTCTCAATCAGTCGACACAGGTTGTCTTCCGGACGCCGCAGTACGCCATGCGTCCCCTCCAGGCAGTATAGTTTATCAAGTAATGTACCGTCATCCTTAATCAGCAGGTTATAAGCCGCATCCGTCTTTTCCCCTGTGCCCAACGTCAGCTCCACGGTCTGCGTGCCCTGGTTAGCCAGCTGCATGTTACCAACAGCTGTATACTGGTAATCATCCTCTCCGTCATCATCTCCCTTCAGCCTCAGCTTCTCACGCGACGTCACCTCGTCATTGTCGTAGTACTTGACGGTCAAATCCTTGACAAAGGCATACAGATAATCCGTGTAGATATCCACACTTCCTGTTCCGGCGCCGATTTCAAAGATGTCCCTCCATGTGGTACGCTTCCCATTGATCTGGCTGTAATCGTAAAAACCGTACAAGGTCAGCTCAACGTCGCCCTCCACGCTGATATCGTTTCCATCAGGGTCACGGCACTCTATCACGACCCCGCTTGCGTCACCATACGGCTGGTAGCTGTCTGTTCCCATCGCCGTCACCAGCGGAAGCCTCGTGTCTGCCACCTGCCCGAAGTCACAGTTGTGTGTCACATCATTACTGTCCTTGCCCACACCGTCAGGAACCTGTGTTCGCAGATAACACAGCTTCCCTTCCAGCTCGTCATACTCTGGCGAATTGACGTTGACAAACCTGCATCTGGTGTACACGTTCAGCGGAGCCTCCGGGTAAGCTTCCTGATATGATACCCAGTCACCTATACGAATCCGGAAAAACAGGGTGTACTGATAAGAATAGGTACTCCTATACGTAAAGCTCTGAAGCAGCACCGAAGCATTCACGCTCACCGCACCTGCGCCAAGACGCACGGGTTTCTTTCCTCTCAGCACAGCCAGCGGTGTCTTTCCGGCCTTCTGCTCCAGCGTAGGTATGCAGTTACCATTCTTGTCCGCCAACTGCAGCGCTCTGCTCATCCACGTATTACTGATGATGAGCATCTTTCCGTAGCTGTACGTCTTCTTCTCCTGATTCGTGCCGTCACCCTCTTGCCTGGCGTTGTACAGGTCAGCCTCCACCAGGTGGGCACCGGCGTAGTATCGCCATGCCGGCTCTCCCGTAATAATTTCCTGTTCTTCCTTCGTTACCCTCGTCACAGTCTGTGCGTCCGCCGTAATGTCGTAAGAGTATAGCTCCATCAATCCAGTATCCTCTGCGGTGTAGTTCCATCCGGTCACGTAGCTGCTGGCCTGAAGCTGACCGCTCACAGTACTTGCCTGGCTGTCACGCTGTGTCAGTTGCCCGCGCTTCCAGTTTCCCGGCGTCCATCCCTCTGTGGTCAGTCCGTCTATCAGGCTGTCCACACGGTCCAGTCCCATCTTCAGAATGTACTTTCCCTCGCCCAATATGGCGGTTTTTTTCTGTCCGTCTCCTGCATAGATAAGAGAGCCTTCCGCCACGCTTCCGCGCGGGGTCAGCCGCTCGCTTCCCGTCGTAATCTCCAACACGCCCGTACCGTCACCAATAGCCTCCAGCTCGTCCGGCGTAAGCCAGTAGTAATACAGTGCCGTGGGGTGGGTCATATACAGCGCCTGCCCCTTCTCTCTGGCCGTAAG
>ULXQ01032552.1_pt1 | contig 9994 bp, 8 predicted proteins | sample 1961481 | NCBI WGS metagenome assembly ULXQ01 (sample SAMEA4835843, study PRJEB28245) | human gut metagenome | biome: gut microbiome; material: fecal sample | place: Denmark | collected 2008 | reverse complement strand
CCCGCCTCTATAGGCGGGAGTACGTTCACTCCGGATTTTATGATTCTCCAAAACGGTGACCTGCTGCAGCGGTCGGCAACGGAACAAAAGCTGATCCATTACGAGTATAAAGGCATACCCATGGCCTTAGCCTTCACCACTTTTCGTAATGGTATGAAACTGGCCATTACAGCACCGGCCGATGAAATCTACGCCGGCCGCCGGACGATGATCTTCCTGGTCCTGGCCATTACAATCGTCGTCGGCATGGGTTTGACCATCCTAGCTGTGAAGGCGGCCGACCGCATCGTCCGTCCTTTGCAGGATATCAGCGCAGTTGCCCGCCGCCTGGGCCGCGGGGAATACGACCAGCATCTGACCTATACCGGTCACGATGAAATCGGCAGCCTGGCCAGCCACATGAACGATACGATGGAACGGATGCGAAACTACGTTGGTGCTATGCAGAAACAGGCCTATCAAGATGAACTGACGTCTGTGAAGAACGTCGCCGCTTACGATAGGAAGGTGTACGACCTGAATCAGAAAATCGCCGCCGGCCAAGCTGCCTTTGCCGTAGTCATGGTTGATTTGAACCAGCTCAAGGAAGTCAACGACCGCTTTGGTCATGAAAAAGGGAACATCGCTTTGCAGACTTTGTGTCGGGCCGTCTGCCGCCTTTACAAGCACAGTCCGGTTTACCGCATCGGCGGCGACGAATTCGTCGTCATCCTCGAAGGCGAGGACTACGATAACCGGGACGCTTTGTTCCAAAAAGCCCAGGCTTTCGAACGCATCCGCGATTTGAAAGCCGCTCAGCCGTGGACGCAGCTCGCCGCTTCTGTAGGCATGGCCGTCTACGACCAGACTTGCGATGCTGCGTACCAAGCCGTCTTCAACCGGGCCGACACGAAAATGTATGAACAGAAAAAGCACTTGGCTCCACGGTCGTAAAGGCGGAAAACCGTGTCCTTTCCTGCTGGGTCTGTGTTACCATAAAAGAGAAGACTGGCAGACAAGAGGAGGGGGAATGTTATGGATGCAGATAAAGAGACAGTACGGCAGTTTTTACAGACTTATCCTAAAAAGACGCTGGACCTCGACGTATTGCAGGACGCTTTTGCTTCCTGGGATTACAGCCGTTTCCGGCCTGCTGTAGCGGCGCTCTTAGCCGATGGCAGCCTGATAGCGGTCCGTTCGGCCGGCGTCGATTTCAGCGGCTTGCCGCGGCGGCTGAAACGGGTACCGGCTAAGCTCTTTTCGTCGGTGACGACCATCCAGACTGAAGCCATTCAACTGGCCTTGTCGGAAAAACTCGATTTTTCTTTTTACTATGAACAGCCTTTGACAGTTTGGCAGGCTGATTTGCCGTATATCAGGAAACTGAGTGCCTGGCTTTCACAGGGGCTCCCGCAGGGACCGGCTTCGCTCCAGCAGCGGTCGTGGGATATTTTCGCCGATGAGAAATACCTCCTGGAAAAGGGGGCAGGCTTATTGAAGCGATTAGGCCTGACGACGGCTGATTTGGGAATCTGTGATCAGCCGGACCCGCTCATGATGGCCATCTTTTTTTCTTTGAACAGATGCTCGATGGCAAGAAGGACGCAGGTATCCGCAATCTCGCGGCTTTCCTGGCAGACCAGACCGGAGGCCGCCTTTTTGATGATGCCCGGGAGTATGAACAGCTGGCCCGGGACATCGTCGCTGTCTTCAGCCCGCCGACAGGCAAACGCAATGAAGAAGCCTTCTTCGATTGGGACCAGGGAAAGGAAGTACGGGCCCGCTATTCTTATTTAAAGGCTGATCGGGCCGACATCCATTCGAACGAACAGTATTATGTCCTGGACGAACAGGGCTTGGAGCTCATTTTTGCGACGAAAGAATATTTCAACGAATTCCTGGGAAGAATCGAATAAATGGTCTGGCGGTGAAATGTGGAGCAAGAACATGGCCCTTTTCCTGGGTTGCCTGAATTATTTGTCGGAAAAGCGCTGCCACCTGCGCCGGGCTAAATACAATACGCGTGTCGTCATCGCCGACAATCCTTTTGGCAAGGCGTCGAGCGACCACGTCCTCAGTCCGGTCTTCTTCATCGCCAAGCAGCTGGGCTTCCAGATTCTCGCCTTGACGGCCCATCAGGAGGGCAGTTTCATCCGCAAGTATTTCCCTGTCGTCTACAGCTGCCGCTTCGCCGAAATGGCCAACAAGAAGGGGAAAGTCCTGGTACCGGATAAGGAAATCAAGACGGCCTTTTTTGAAGAACACCATCCCGAAAGCCTGGCCCGCCTCGACGAATACGAACAACTGGGCCTTTTCTGAGGAGGCCAGGGCGGCGAAGGGGAAAGATGTACAAAAACGATAAAATGTGATACTATTTGTAGGGGCTGGAACATGGTGGTTTGCGCCGTCATGTGGAGCCCCTTTTTTCTTAATGTTTGAAGTTTGAAGTTTGAGGTGATGCTTTTAAATTTTCACCTTCGTACATCAAACATCAAACTTTCAACATCAAACTTTTAAGGAGGTCTTTCCTTTGCGTATTGTTGTCGTAGGGGCTGGCAAGCTGGGGTACAGTATTGCCGAGCTGTTATCGAATGAACAATTCGACGTCGTCGTCGTCGACCATAATGAAGAACGGCTGGAAGTCGTTAAGAATAATCTCGATGTGTTGACGGTCCTGGCCAACGGGGCCAGCCCGATCACCATGAATGACCCGGACATCCGCGGTGCCGATATCCTCGTCGCCTGCACGGCCGTCGATGAAGTGAATATGGTGGCCTGCATCATGGCCAAGAAGCACGGCATCAAATATACGGCAGCCCGTATCCGGGATATGCAGTTCCTGTCGGAAGCCAAGGATTATCTCAAGCAGAATTTCGACATCGACCTCATGCTCAACCCGGAAATGATTACGGCCCGCGAAATCAACCGCATCCTCATGACACCGGCAGCGCTCAACGTCGAAGATTTCGCCAATGGCAAGGTGCGGCTTTTTGAAACCAAGGTTCGCCGCCATTCGCCGCTCATCAACATTCCCTTTAAAGACATGAACATGCCGCCGTCTATCCTGGCAGGCATGATTTTCCGCGACCACCGCATGATCATCCCTCACGGCGATGACTGCCTGTTTCCGCGGGACAATGCCTACTTCATCGGCGATCCCAAGGCCATCGAGAAATTCAGCAAGAACTTCGTTCCCAGCGATACGAAAATGGTCGAACGGGTCATCATCATCGGTGCCGGCCGGACCGGCCGCTTTCTGGCGCCCATGCTCGATAAGGAAGGCATCAAGGTCAAGATTTTCGATAAAGACCGCGAACGCTGCCGTCAGGCGGCCGAGCTCCTGGACAATGGCCTGGCTATCTACGGCGACGGTACGGATATCGACCTGTTGGAACAGGAAGGCATCGCCGATGCAGACGTCGTCATCTGCCTGACCGATGACGACCGGCTGAACCTCATGCTGGCCCTCATCGCCAAGCATCTGGGCGCCAAGAAGACCATCGTTCGCGTATCGCGCATCGAATACAGCGACCTCATGGAAAAAGTCGGCGTCGACATCGTCTTGTCGACGCGCCTCTTGTCGGCCAGTGAAGTCCTGGCCTTTGCCCGCCGCGGCGGCGTCGTCTCTGTTTCCCTCCTGGAAGGGGCCAAGGCCGAAGCGGTGGAAGTCATCGTACAGGACGGGGCTCCCGTAGCCGGTAAACGCCTCATGGATGTCCGCCTGCCCAAGGAATGTCTGGTCTGCGCCTATGTCCGCGACGGCGAAGCCTATATCCCCAATGGCCAGTCTGTCCTCATGGCCGGGGACCGGATCATCCTCTTCATCCAGACCGAGTACTCCAAGAAGGTCATGAAGTACTTCAAAGGCAGGGAATAATCATGAACCGCAGTATCGTCTTTTATCTCGTCAGCCGCCTGGCCCTGATCAATGGCCTGGCCCTGGTCATTCCCATGCTGGCTGCCTGGTGGTGGGGCGAAGCGGGGCTCCGCTATTTTGCTCCGGCCCTGGCGGCTGCCTTGATGGTGGCGGCGTTCTGCCAGTACCGCGGCCGCCATCACAAGCGCCACCTGGGACCGGGCGAAGGGGCCTGGTACATGGTATCGGCCTGGGTCCTCTTGGGACTCCTGGGCATGATTCCCTATGTCATGGCCGGTATCTTTGCGTCGCCCGTCGATGCCTTCTTTGAAAGTGTGTCGGCTTTTACGACGACGGGGACGTCATGCCTGGCTGATGGCGGGGCAGCCCTGCCGCAGTCCCTCTTGTTATGGCACAGCCTCATGGAATGGCTCGGCGGTCTCAATTTCATCCTCATGCTGGTTTCGGTCATGCCCCAGGTCAGCGGCTGTTTCGGCCTGACCCTGTCGGTTCACCAGAGCGTGGCCTTCAGTCCCATGGTCGCCCGCATGCAGGAGGCGGCCCGCCAGGCCGGACGCATCTACCTGGCCATTACGGCCTTTTCCATGCTCCTGTACTGGCTGGCCGGCCTGCCTTTGGGAATGGCCATCAACCAGGGGTTCATGACCATGTCGACCAGCGGCGGCGATGCCCTCTTCGATTTTTCCCGCTATGACAGCCTGGCCCTGGAAGCCGTCGGTGCCGTCTCCATGCTCCTGGCCAGCGGTAATTTCCTGCTCTACTGGAAGGGCTGGGAACGGCGCGATTTCAAGGGACTCTTCAAGGATGCGGAGCTGCAGGTCTTCCTGGCGGTCCTGGTGGCCGCAGGGCTCGTCGTGTCTTTCCATTTATGGCGTTTCGGCGTCTATGACGGCTGGGACAACCTGCGCTACGGCTTTTTCCAGGTCCTGTCCTTCAGCAGCACCAGCGGGTTTGCCTCGGCATCGTATCAGGACTGGCCGGAATTTGATAAATACGTCCTCTTCGCATTGGCCTTTGTCGGCGGCTGTATCGGTTCGGCTACGGGCGGCCTCCGGGTCATGCGCTTCATGGTCCTCTTTAAGATGGCGGCTCAGGAAATGCGCCGGACCCTGCATCCGCATATGGTCATTTCCCTGAAGGTCGACGGCGTCCCGGTCGACATGAAGATCATCAGCCGCGTCCTCAGTTATTTTTTCCTGTTCATGGCGACGTTTTTTGTTTCCATGCTGATCATCTCTTTGTCCGGCGTCACGCCCATGCAGGCTATGGGCATGGCCGTCGGCTGCCTGTCCAGTGTCGGTTCGACGATGGACCTCTTTGGCGTAGCCGATGTCTCTGTCTTGCCGGCATGGACTAAGATTTATTGCAGTTTCCTCATGATTTTAGGACGCGTCGAAATCTTTTCCTTCCTCGTCGTCATCCAGACCGCATTCGGGTATCTGCGGCGGCGCTGGTAGGAGGTGCATCATGAATATACGGATTATTTTATTCGTCTTGGGAAAATTGGCCCAGGCCTGCGGCCTGGCTCTGATGATTCCCTTTGTTGTCGCCCTTTTTTATGGGGAAAGCAGCCTCATGGCGTTCCTGGTGGCCATCGTCATCAGTCTCTTCCTGGGGCGCCTGTTCATGGGGCAGGGCCATCGGCCGACCGACAGCCTGACTGTCCGCGAAGGCGTGGCCATTACGGCCCTGGGCTGGATCATGATTACCTTGCTGGGGATGATTCCCTATGCCGCCGGCGGCTATTTGTCCGTCCTGGACAGCATCTTTGAATGTATTTCCGGCCTGTCCGGCACGGGGGCGACGGTCATCGACGACATCGAAGGCCTGCCGGCCAGCCTGGTCCTCTGGCGGGCCCTGACCCACTGGTTCGGCGGCTTGGGCATCATTGTCATCTTCATCGCCGTCTTTCCGCAGTTCGGCAAGGGCATCGTCCACATGTTCAACGCCGAAAGCACGGGTCCCCGGTCGGACCGGACCTTGCCGCGCATCAAGGAAATGGCCAAGGCCCTGTTCACGGTGTATGTCGCCTTTACGATTGTTTCGACGCTTGTCTTCATGCTCTGCGGCATGCCGTTCCTCATCGCCGCCGACCATGCCTTCGCGACCATCGCGACGGGCGGCTTTTCGCCGTATAATGACAGTGTGGCCCATTTCCACAGCCCCGTTATTGAACTGTGTCTTTCTTTCTTCATGCTCATCAGCAGTGCCAACTTCGGCATGTACGTCGCCGCTTGGCAGAAGGGCTTTAAAGTCATCCTGGACGACACGGAATTTCGCGTCTATCTGGCCATCGTCGCCGTGGCGACGGCGGCGATGAGCCTCGACCTCGTCTTAGCCCAGCAATGGGATGGCGTCGAAGCCCTGCGCCAGGCCTTTTTCCAGTCCGTGTCCATTTCGTCGTCGACGGGGTTTGTCTCCAACGACTTCGACCAGTGGCCGGTCTTCTCGAAGTTCATCCTCCTGGTCTTGATGTTCGTCGGCGGCTGCGCCGGTTCGACGACAGGCGGCCTGAAGGTCACGCGTATCATGCTGCTGGTCAAGACCCTTGCTGCCATCATCCGTCAGAAGATGCATCCCAACCTGGTCCTGCACATCCGTTCCAATGGCGAAGAATTCTCGATGGACCTCATTTATGGCGTGGCCAGATTCTTCTTCGTCTATACCATGCTCGGCGTCCTCTGGACGTTCATCCTGGTCTTTGACGGCGTGGCCATCTTCGATGCCATCGGCCTCAGCGTATCGACGATGGGCAGCTGCGGACCGGGCTTCGGCCAGTTCGGCGCGACCGCGACTTGTTCGGCCCTGCCGCCGCTCAGCAAGGTCGCCCTCTGCTTTTCCATGCTCATGGGCCGGCTGGAAGCCTTTCCGGTCCTGGCCATCCTCATGCCGTCTTTCTGGCGCCACCGCAACAGCTGGTAATTGGGGGGAATCCCTTGCATGAGACTATCCCTTTGCCGTATAATAAAGACAATATTATCGTTACTTTATCTTTTATCAAAGGGGGAATTACCTATGAGTTTTTGGGAACAAATGGCGAAGACCATCGATGCAGGCGAAGAAAAAAAGAAGAAGGAAGAGCTCTATCAGAAGACCTTCCATGAATTAGCGGAAAAACTCAGTGAAATCCGCAACAAAGAAACGCAGGACGAAGCGGAAGATTAAGGAATCCTTAAATTTTCCGATTTTCCATTAGAGAACGATTAAATTTTGTCAGACCGTCTCCTTTCCATGCTATGCTAGCTATGGAAAGGAGATTTTTTTATGGACGTAAACAAGTTATTGCAAGACGCTCTGGCCGCCGGGGCCAGTGACATCCACATCGAACCCATGGACGACGCCGTCCGCATCCGCTGGCGCCGGGACGGTGTCCTCTGTCAGGCCGGGTGTCTCCACAAAAGCAGCCTGGAGAAACTGGTGAGCCGCATCAAAGTCCTGGCCGGCCTGGATATTGCCAACCGCCGCCTGCCCCAGGACGGGCGCATCGTCTGGAAGGAGGGGAATCGCCGCCTGGACCTGCGGGTCAGTACACTGCCGACGGTACGCGGCGAAAAGGTCGTCATCCGTATCCTCGACGGCCAGCGCATCCCCCTGGACCTTTCGGCCCTGGGCATGGATGACCAGGCCCGGCGCTGCCTGGAAAGACTCATCCGCTGCCGCCAGGGGCTCATCGTCATCTGCGGCCCGACGGGCAGCGGCAAGACGACGACCCTCTACGCGGCCCTCCATGAGATCCAGGATGATTCCGTCAGTATTGCGACCTTGGAAGACCCGGTGGAAATCCTCATGGAAGGCGTTTCCCAAAGCCAGGTCCAGACCAAAGGGGGCATGATGTTCCAGGACGGCCTGCGGGCCCTGCTGCGCCAGGACCCGGATATCCTCGTCGTCGGCGAAATCCGTGACAGCGAGACGGCGCGCATTGCCGTGCGGGCCGCTTTGACGGGACACGTCATCTTCAGCACCCTCCATGCGCCGAGTGCCGTCGAGGCCGTGGTCCGCCTGACCGATATGGGCATCGCCCCGTATCTGGCGGCCGATGCCCTGGCGGGCGTTGTCTCGCAGCGCCTGGTCCGGCGGAAAACCAAAGCAGGGACTTATGAAGGCCGCTTCTGTCTGTGTGAAGTCGTGCCGGCCGGCCGTCATCTCCGCACGGCTATCCGCAGCCGTGCCGGCGTCGCTGCCCTGACCGAAGCGGCCCGGAACGATGGGGCTGTCCTCCTGACCGATGTCATCGCCCGGGTCCTGGCGGCCGGCTGGACCGATGAACAAGAGATACGCCGCGTCTGTGAAGGTGGTGAGGCCCGATGGACGTAACGGCACTGATGGAAAAGGCCATCGGTCAGCAGGCGGCGGACCTTCACTTGCAGACGGGGCGGCCGCCCATGCTTCGCCTGGCCCAGGGCCTCTGTTCCTTTCCCGGTCCGCCGTTGTCCGAAGACGACGTGCGCTGCCTGCTGCACGCTGTCGGCTGGACCCGGGACGAAGTGGGGGATGGCGCCTTTTCCTGGAGCCAGTCCCTGCGCTGCCGCCTCCATGTCTGCCGGGAATACGCCGGCCTCCACGCGACGATCCGCTTCCTCTATCCCCTGGCGTCCCTGCCGCCGGATGGCGACGGGCCCCTGCTGGAGCGCCTCAGCCGGCTGACACAGGGCCTGGTCCTGGTCTGCGGTCCCACGGGCAGCGGCAAGACGACGGCCTTGTGGCGTATCTTGCAGGCCATCAATGAACGGCGGCCGTGCCACATCATTACCTTGGAAGACCCTATCGAATACGTCGAAAAGGGCAAGGCCGCCTTGATTACGCAGCGCGAACTGGGAACGCATTTCCCGGACTTTGCCGAGGGCATCCGCCAGGCCCTGCGCCAGGACCCGGACGTCATCCTCATCGGTGAGATGCGCGACCGGCCGGCCATGGATGCGGCCCTGATGGCCGCTGAAACGGGGCACTTCGTCTTGTCGACGCTGCACACGCCGTCCGCGGCCCAGGCCGTGAGCCGCATTGCCGGGGCTTACAGCGGCGATGCCCGGCAGGAAGTCCGCTACCGCCTGGCCATGGTACTGCAGGCCGTATTGGCCCAGCGCCGGCTGGAAGGGCAGGGGCAGGTCGAAATCGTCCGGGAGATTCTCGTGCGCACGCCGGCCGTAGTCCAGCTCATCCGCAGCGGCAAAGAATATCAGCTGCCGACGGTCATGCAGACCGGTGCCGCTGCCGGTATGCGGACGATGGACCAGGCCCTGCGCCGCTGCCGGGAGGGAGGGACCCTATGAGGCGCCGGGTTGCGCGATTGCCCGTGACCTTGCTGGCCTTTTTCTTTCGCCAGCTGGCAACCCTCGTCGGCAGCGGCATCCCGCTGGTCCAGGCCTGGCAGCTGCTGCTGGCTGACATGCCGGGCCGCTATCGCCGTCCGCTCCATCTGGCGGCCTTGCAGATGGAGCAGGGCGTCTGTCCGTCCCAGGCCATGGACCAGTGCCGGGCCTTCCCCGAGTTGGCCTGCCGCCTCATCCGGGCCGGCGAGCAGACAGGGAACCTCGAAGGACTCTGCCGTGTCCTGGCCGATTTCTATGAAACCAAGGGGAAGGAGCGGCGCCTCCTCGTCCAGGCCCTGGCCTATCCGGCCTTCCTGCTGGTCTGCCTGATCCTGCTGACGGCAGGGGCGTGCCTTTTCATCATCCCTATCTTTACGGATATGATGGACCAGATGGCCGTCCCCCTGCCAAAAGGGACGCAGTATCTGCTGGCCGCCATGGGCGCCTTGCGCCATTACGGCATCTATGGCCTGGCCGGGCTCACCGTCGGCCTCCTCGTCCTGCGCTGGGCCTGGCAGCAGGCCAAATGGCGGCTGGAACTGGAACGGCAATTTTTCCGCCTGCCCTGGCTCCAGACCTGGGTCCTCGTCTGGGCCTGGCAGCGGTTCAGCCAGATCCTGGCCGTCCAGCTGGCCGGCGGCATCCCCTTGTTGGACAGTCTGCCCGAAGCCGCTGCCGTCGTGCCGTCGCGCCTTTTCCGGCAGTATATCCTGCAAGCCCGGCTGCTGCTGGAACGGGGCTGTGCCTTCAGCCAGGCCGTCCACGCCGGCCGTTTCGGCACGCCTTATGTCGAAACCATGCTGGCCGTCGGGGAAATGACCGGCAGGTACGA
>ULXQ01022436.1_pt1 | contig 10152 bp, 11 predicted proteins | sample 1961481 | NCBI WGS metagenome assembly ULXQ01 (sample SAMEA4835843, study PRJEB28245) | human gut metagenome | biome: gut microbiome; material: fecal sample | place: Denmark | collected 2008 | reverse complement strand
AATTATTCATATTTATAAAATTAATTTTGAACAGTTACTTACAATTATTATTCGGATAGTTTGAACAGTTGCAGCATTCGGTCTATCTGTTGCTGCAAATCGCAGGCTCCATCATTAGTTATGACGAAGCTGCTACGATGCTCTACTTCCTCATGCGGCATCTGTGCATCAATCCATTCGGCTGCACGCTCGGCTGATATTGAGTCACGCTGCATGATTCGCTGTATGCGCACATTGAGTGGTGCTGTAACACATACAATATGGTCAAAATGCACACGGCGGTCGAATCCGCTTTCAAAGAATATGGCACTCTCAAGCCATTCTATTCCCGAAGTTTCATAATCGGCTGCCACAGCGGGATGCACAACATTATTAAGGGCCTGTTTATTATCCTCATTTGCAAGCAGAAATTCAGAAAGCACACGTTTCTGAAGCACTCCGTCGGCTGAATACACATTCTCACCAACAAGCTCCTTCAGTTGCTTCCGTAAACTGTCAGACGTTCGCATAAGACGTTTGGCGGCTGCATCACAGTCGTATATCTTGATGCCACGCTGCTCAAGCATATGGCACACATAGCTCTTGCCCGAACCTATGCCTCCTGTTATTGCTATTCTCATTGCTGTTCGATTAGATAATCCACTTGGGATATTGACAGTTTGGCGCTGCGTACGCTGTGCGGACTCGCCTTAAGGTATATGTTGCACTTGTCGGACGGATGCTCCATCAGTTCATTATAGTCGACTACAACCTGGAACTGGTCGGCTGTGATATTGCGGAACATGCTTGCTCCAACTATGAAGTTCACCTTGACGCGCGACGGGAATGTGCGCAGCACCTTGCCTTCGGGCATGTTTATCGAGCCTACCGGCACATCAATGCTCTCCTCGGTCATGATGTCGGGATAGAGACCGATGCGCACACGGTCGGGCACCATCTTCACTCCCTTTATCTTCTCAAGTGCAACAGTCTGAATGACAGTGTCGCCGAAGTTGACTATATTAATAGGTACTGTCTTGACAAAACGCAATGAGTCGAGTACGCGCTTGCTTGCATACACCGTAATCTGGTCGGGCCAAAAGCGTGTACGTGCCAGATAGTACGACTTGCCCGGCACTACATAGCCAGCCATGCGCACCGGCAACTGCTTTGACACGCCATAATTGAAGTAGAAGTCGAGCCGGTCGGGTTTCACCTGTATGATTTTCGATTGTGCCATGAATCGCTGGCTAAGCATCTTTAGCAAGTCGGATGCCGGCACATACCCATAACCCGTCTGACGATTGGCATATACAGAAAAGTTTACAGACACCGGTTGTATCATGTCGCCATACATATATGTGGCAAGAGTGAATCCCTTGTCGCGTACTGTGACACGCACTGTATCCTCCATTTCGGTGGTGAGCACCACATTCTTGGGCACATTCACCAGCCTTACCGGCACTTTTATTTCCTGTTCATATGTTTCGTTCAATGCCATCATGAGCCAGAATATACTGCTCAGGAAAAGAAAGAACAAAAAAATCAGAAACTCCTTGTTCACTGAACTGAACAAGAAGTTCCTGACAACCTTGAATATTTGCGTCAAACGATATTTCATCTGGCAAACCTTCCGTATGTTTTATTACTTCTGTACTGACTGTGCGTTATCAGCGAAAACACCAGTCTTGTCTACTGTGATGACTACACCACGTGCAATCTCCACCTCAACAGTGCCAGCTGCCAAGTCTACACGGCGTACAGTGCCATGTATGCTTCCGCCAAGGAGCACCTTGTCGTTCTCCTTGAGAGCGTTCTGGAACTCACGAATCTTCTTCTGCTGTTTCTGCTGCGGACGAATCATGAAGAAATACATGATAGCAAAGATTGCCACCATCATTATAATCATTCCCATTCCACCACCTTGCGCTGCCTGAGCAGCGAGTACGATTGTTTTCATTGTCTATATTATTATGTATTATTAAATTTCAAAACTTAAAACTCTTCTTCATCGGTATTGGCTTCTTCCTCCAGCTGTGCAGCATAGCGTGTGCGCAATACTTCGCCATCCTCAAGAGCTTGTTGAGCACGATTGAGACGCGGTGTTGACTGACGACGCGGAGCCGGACGACGCTGCGGACGGTCCTCTATGGTCTTCATCAGCTTGCCTGTAGAGACGAGGTAGCGTGCTATTGAGTCGAGCATACCATTGATGTATCCTCCCGACTTAGGTGTAGAGTACAACTTTGCGAGGTCTACATACTCGTTGATGGTCACACTGATAGGTATGTTGGGGAACGTGAGCATCTCGGCAATGGCAATCTGCATAATCACCACATCCATGTATGCCAAACGTGAGAAGTCCCAGTTGCGCGATGTTTCACTCATATAGCGCTGATACTGGTCGGCATTGAGAATAGTGGCACGGAACAGCTTCATTGCAAAATCCTTGTCTTCCTGGTCCTTGTATTCGGGCAGAAGGTCCTGCTTCGACTTGTTCTTCGGGTCAAAACGCTTGATGGTCTTAAGCACGAATGTATCAACCACCTCCTTGTCATCGTTCCAGTAAAGGCTCTGCTCCTCAAGCAGCTGGTCGAGAGTCTCGTTCTCCTGTATGAGCTGACGATAAAGCTTGCGCCACAACTCACGGTCGGCCTCATACGAGTCGTCGGTGTCGGCAATATAATCGGCATATGCCTGGCTCTGTTCTATCTGGTTGCAGAGCGAGCGTACAAACTCCAGACTGTCAGCCCACGACTGCTTTTGTGTCTCAGCAAAATCGAGCAACTGACGATTCTCCTCAAGCTGTACTGCAAACTTATTGTATGCGAATTTTTGCGACGGCATTTCTCCACCCTCACGTACTGCACGTTGGGTTGCTACCTCAACACGGCGGCGCTCTTCTTGAGTCACTGCCACGATAAGCTCCAAGAGGTAGTTGTACAGATCGTAAGCCTTCGAAAGACTGAACAACAGTTCCTTCTCTGCGCTGTCCATGAGTTTGTTGCCGTTCTGATAGTAAGCGTAGGTTAACTGGACTATCTTGATTCTTATTAATTCGCGATTAATCATCTCTTTGATATTATATATAATGTATCTCTAATGTTTCTGTTTGTTTTTCGCTTTGCAAAAATAGACAAAATTGGATGAACTACCAAGAAAAACGGTAATAATTATACATTTTAAGGATAAACTTTGCTCATTTCAGATAAAAGATGTACCTTTGCACCGCTTTTTTGAGCACATCTATACAGAAAATAATTAAAAAATTCTCGTGTGATGGCGAATTAAGGCATAAATCACATTATTTATTAAACTTAATTTAGAGTAACACAATTATGAAAGAGATTAACGTTACAGGTCAGAAGCGTGAAGCCCTTGGAAAGAAAGCTTCTAAAACATTGCGCAAGGAAGGTTTTGTACCTTGCAACCTCTATGGTTTGGCAGAGCAGGACGGCAAGCCCGTTGCTAAGTCATTCGCTATCGCTATGACAGAGCTCCGCAAGATCATCTACACTCCGCACATCTATGTTATCAACCTCAACATCGACGGCGAGTCACACACAGCTATCCTCAAGGAGATTCAGTTCCACCCGGTAACAGACGCAGTTCTGCACGTAGACTTCCTCGAGGTTAACGATCAGAAGCCTATCACAATCGGTATTCCTGTTAAGCTCACAGGTCTTGCACAGGGTGTACGTGACGGTGGCCGCATGAACCTCTCTATCCGTAAGATTGAGGTTACAGCTCCCTACCAGCAGATTCCTGAGCACCTTGACATCGACGTTACTGCCCTTAAGATTGGCAAGAGCATCAAGGTTGGTGAGTTGAGCTTCGAGGGTCTGGAGATCGCTACAGGCAAGGATGTCATCGTATGCTCTATCAAGATGACACGTGCCGCTATGTCTGCTGCTGCTAACGCACAGGCTTAATCAATATAGCACATTAGCACATTTAATAGAAAAAGGAAAGCGCACGCGTCATTACGACGAGTGCGCTTTTTTGTTTCAGCACATCGATTCTATTGAGACATCAGTTGATCATTAATCATTAACAATTAATCATTAAAGAAGTGGACAAATACTTGATAGTGGGTCTTGGCAATCCCGGACGCGAATATGAGATGACTCGTCACAACACCGGATTTATGGTAGTAGACGAGCTGGCCGACAAACTTGGCGCAACGTTCGAAGACAAGCGTTACGGTTTTGTGGCCGAGACATCAATTAAGGGACGCAAGGTGTTCATACTGAAACCTACAACATACATGAACCTCAGCGGCAACGCTGTGCGCTACTGGCTTCAGAAGGAGAATATCGACCAGAGCCGTTTGCTTGTCATCGTCGACGACCTCTCCATTCCGCTTGGCGACTTCCGCCTGAAGGGCAACGGATCTAACGGTGGCCACAACGGACTGGGCAACATACAGCAGCTCATCGGACAGCAATATGCACGTCTGCGTATGGGCATAGGTGCCGACTTCCAGCAAGGACAGCAGGTAGACTGGGTACTCGGCAGATACGATGACGAGGACATGAAGACTCTGCAGCCCTCAATCGACATGGCGGTAGAGATAATAAAGAGTTTCGTGCTTGCCGGACTGAACATCACAATGAACCAGTTCAACAAATTTGGAAAGAAATCAAAGCAAACCAATCAGCAATAATCACATGTCAGAAACAGCACGCATAGACAAATGGCTATGGGCAGCGCGCATATTCAAGACGCGCTCTATCGCTGCCGACGCCTGCAAGAACAGCCGTGTGACGATAGGCGGACAGAACGTTAAGCCAAGTCACACGATAAAGGCAGGCGAAGTGGTGAGTGTAAAGAAATCGCCTATCACCTACTCGTTTCGTGTTCTCAAGACGATAGAACAGCGCGTAGGTGCCAAGCTGATACCCGAAGTGTACGAGAATGTGACCGACCCCAAGCAGTACGAACTACTTGAGATGAGTCGTATAAGCGGATTTGTAGACCGTGCACGTGGCACTGGCCGCCCCACCAAGAAGGAGCGACGTGCCCTTGATGCATTTGTCGACCCAGCCATGTTCGGTTTCGACGACATCGACGACGATATCGAAGGCGACGAATAAACAATCAGCCAAACCAACTACGACGAACAGACGGCTATTATACGCCGTCCTCGTCGTCAGCCTCATCTACAACATCGCTGGCCGTATCGAGCTGAGTGTCCTTGGCTATGTTCACAGTTCCGCCCCGCGAAATGGTAAGCACAAGCGGCACATACTCATCACTCATCTTATCTGGCGAACCAACACTTGCTGCAAATATCAACGAACCACCGTCGGCGCGGTCGAATACAATGCCAAGCAAAGCACCATCGGCATTGTCACCGTCAACATATTTTGCAAAATCGGTCTTTGAGAATGTACGACTGAAGAAAGCCGTACCGTCTGGTCGGCTTATGGTCAGTGTTATACGATTGTCGTAGTAGCGGTTGCCCTGCTCGTCTACGGCCTGCGGAAGCGAGGTGTCTGGCTTGCGTTCTGCCACTACCTTGTATGTACCGCCGAGCCACTCCACGTCACGCACCTGACGATATTCATCCATCTTCTGCACACCTTTCTTAGGCTTTGGAGCAGGTTTCTTCACAATGATATCTGTCGTGCGAGGTTTTTCCTTGCACGCTACAACCACGCCAAGCGACATGGCCGCCCACGCAACTATAAATAAACTCTTGAATAATGTCCGTGTCTTCATAATGACGACAAAGTTAATGCAAATCGAAGACAATACAAAATGAATTCGGTCATTTTTAAACAATAAGCTATGAGAACAGCAATAACCACACTCACAATTGTCGCCCTCACACTGCTCGCATCTTGCTCCGGTAAGAGCGACAAGCCGACGACCACAGCCGACACTATTGCCACAGCACGTGTCGACACAACACGATTGATGGTGATGCAGATACAACGATGCTCACGTCTGTACACCACCGAGTATCGAATACACAAGGTCATAACCCACGACGACCAAGTGAAGATGAAGGGCCGCGTACTCAGCCACGACTACGACATCAACCTGCCGTTGGGCAAACGCAAGATAGCCATCCCCGTCGATGCTACCGTAAAAGCCTACATCGACTTTGCAGGTTTCTCAGATGCCAATGTACGCCGCGACTCTACACATATTGAGATTGTTCTGCCCGAACCTCGCATCGTGCTGACATCGTCACGTATCGACCACAACGGCATACGCGAATATGTAGCTCTGACCCGACGTAACTTCTCCGACGAGGAACTCTCGGCCTACGAACGACAAGGACGCGATGCCATAATAGCCGATGTAGCCAACACTGACATTATGGAGAATGCCCGCATCGGAGCCGCCAACGTACTCATACCGATGATAGAGCAGATTGGATTCAGCCCTGAGAACATCACCATCTCGTTCAGCCGCGACTACAAGCCACGCGACATCATGAAGCTAATAGACCGTTCAACCATTGAAAACAAGCAAAATGCAAAAGTCAGATAACAACCCAATACGCCCCAAGGAGACATTCTTCGGATTCTGGTTGAAGTCAACCGCCGTGAAGATTGCATTTGTTGCAATACTTATTGTGTGCGCCGTCGTCGTGGCACGCCACTACATGAAGAAGACGGTCGACACCTCTACCCCACTTCAGATTGTCACCGACCAGAGCATTGACATCACTCCGTCGCAGATACGCTCAATCGAACAGATTGGCAAGTGGTCGTTTCTGGAAGTCAGCGACGAGGAAATCGTTGACACGATACGACGCGGATTCTTCTCCGACGACGAACTGGTGCGCATATATTACGGCACTCTTCGCCTTGGCGTAGACACCCGTCAGGCTCACGAAGGCTGGATAGCTATGCGTGGCGACACGCTTTGTGCCACATTGCCACCCGTAAAACTCCTCGACAACGACTTTATCGACGAGACACGTACCCGCTCGTTTATCGAAACCGGCAAGTGGAGCCATCAGGACCGCAAGCTGATGTACAATCGTGCCGACGCAATGATGCGCCGACGCTGCCTCACCCGACAGAATTACCAGACCGCACGACAGAATGCAAAGACCCAGTTTGAGAACCTGCTACGTTCTATGGGATTTGAATATGTAAAGGTTGATTTTGAAAAATAAGATCCAATAGGAGGCTATGATATCTTCGCCTTAGCCACAACAGGTGAACAATCATATACGACAATAGAGACAATCATTGACAACAAGCTATACACTTGTCAAGGATTGTCTCTATTGTCGTTTTTTATATCCTTAGAAATCCACCACAGTAATACCCGCACCGCCAAACTGCACATGCTCGTCCTTGCAGCTTGTCACATTAGGCACCGACTGCAAGTACTGACGGATGAGCTGGCGCAGAATGCCGTTGCCCTTGCCATGCAGAATGCGCACACGCGACATTCCTACAAGTATCGCATCGTCGACGAAGTGCTGCACAGCGTTAAGCGCTTCGTCGCCACGCATGCCACGCACGTCAAGGTCCTGACGGAAGTTGAGCTTGTGCGAGTCGATAGTCTGTCGTGTCTCACGACTGATGGCAAACGTTGCAGGCTGTGTCGACTCGGGCTTCTTGACGGTATGCTCAAGCCGCGACGTCTTCACCTTCGTTCTCACGTCGCCAAACACCACAGTTGCCTCCTTGCCCTGCACTGTCTCCACAGTGCCCACAGTTGTCAGACCACGCATACGCACCGTGTCGCCCACAGCAAACGTCTGCTGCTCGGCACTGGCTGATGGCGTTGGCAGCTTGGTTCCGATAGTAGTTGGCTTGCCTGCGTTCTCCTTCTTCTCCTTCTTACGCTTTTCGCGACGTTCCTTGCGTTCCATTATCTGGCGCATCTTCTTCTCAATAAGGTCGTCGGCCGACTTAGTGTCAATCTCGCTGACATCCTCCTTGAAGGCGTTCAGCTCTTCACGCAGACGCTTCGTCTCCTCCTTCTCAGCCTGACACTCACGTATCTCGCGTATGGTATTCTCGATATTGCGGTTGCTCTCCTTGAGCAGTTCCTGCGCCTGCTCCTTTGCCTGTCGCAATATGTCCTTGCGTTTTTGCGCAAGTTCCTTTATATCTTCTTCATATTTAGCGATAGTCTTCTCCAGGTCTTTCTCGCGCTGGTGCACACTCTGTCGTTTGTTCTCCCAGTAGCGTTTGTCACGTACTATGTCCTGCAGATACTTGTCGCTCTGTATATAGTCCGACCCTACGATGGCGCTCGCCTCGCGTATCACCTCATCGGGTATGCCCGTCTTGCGTGCAATCTCTATCGCAAACGACGAACCGGGCTGACCTATTGCCAGCTGAAACAGCGGTCGCATCTCATGGCGGTCGTACAGCATGGCACCATTGGCTATGCCGTCGTGCGAGTCGGCATAATGCTTCAGATTCTGATAGTGGGTGGTTATCACGCCCCAAGCATGCTTCTTCACAAACTGGTTGAGCACAGCCTCGGCCATGGCACCACCTATCTGCGGCTCGGTACCCGTACCAAACTCGTCGATAAGCAGCAGCGTTGCCTCGCCAGCCCTACGCATCATGTTCTTCATATTGAGCAAGTGGGATGAGTAAGTAGAAAGGTCGTTCTCGATACTCTGCTCGTCGCCTATGTCAATCATTATGTCGTCGAACACGCCCACCTTCGAACGCTCGCTCACGGGTATCGACAGTCCGCACTGCAACATATACTGTAGCAGTCCGACTGTCTTCAGACACACCGACTTGCCTCCGGCATTCGGACCCGAAATGATGAGTATATGGCGGTCGCTCGTAAGCATTATGTCGAGCGGAACGATAGGCTTGTCCTGCTTCTTCAGCGAAAGCCACAGTAGCGGATGGCGCGCCGTAATCCAGTCAACAACCGGACAGGCATTGACATCAGGCTCAATGGCACTGGTGAGACGTGCAAATTCCGCACGCGCGCGTATGAAATCTATCTCAGCCAGCAGCTGATAGGCATATATTATGTCGTCTACATGCGGTCGTACAAGCTTGGAGAACTCCGTAAGTATCACGATTATCTCGCGACGCTCATCGGCCTCAAGCTCACGTATGCGGTTGTTGGCCTCAACCACTTCTGTTGGTTCGATGAATACCGTCTTGCCCGTCGACGACTCGTCGTGTACAATACCCTTTATACGGCGTTTCATGGCAGGAGCCACGGGCACAACCAGTCGGCCGTCGCGCAGCGTAGGCGTAACGTCCTTCTCCACCAGACCCTCGCTCTGCGCCGCATGCAGTATATTATATAATGTACGCGAGACGCTGCCCTCTGCCTTGCGCAGCTGCGAACGTATTTCGGCGAGACGCGGCGAAGCCGTATCCTTTATCTTGCCATACTTGTCCAGAATCTGGTCGATACGGCGGATGAGGTCGGGAAAGGTCAGCACATCCTCGGTCAGGGCATGAAGCGTAGGATAGTCGTAGTTGCCGTCGTCGTCGCTACGGTTCAGAAACTTCACTATATCCGATATCGTCTCAAGCGAACGGCGCAAGTCGAATATCTCATTCTCCTCAAGATGAGTACCCTCAATGCGTATACGCTTTATCGAAGCGCGCATGTCAAAAAAGAACTGAAGCGGGAAGTCGTCGGCTTCCTCCTGCATACGGCGGAACTCGCTGGTCTGCGACAGGGCAGTATTTATGCGTTCGGCATCGCAGGTGAAAGCCATGTCGTCCACCTTGTCCTTGCCAAGCTGGCTCAGACAGTAGCCCTTCAGCAACGAGCGAATCTCGTTGAACTGTATCTTATTCTCAAAATTATCTGGATAAATCATGGTGCAAAGTTACTGAAAGGTTGCTTAAAAACGGCAGAAAACACTGCAAAAATCCCAATGTAATCCGCTCCTATTTCAAAAGGACTCCTTTTGGACTGCAAAAGGACTACATTTGGACTGCAAAAGGACTCCTTTTACAATGCAAAAGGACTCGTTTTGAACAGCAAAAGGACTCCTTTTGAAAAGGGAACACGGGAAAATCGAAAAAATATTGAAGTTATCGCAAAAAACAAGCGAAAAAAATTGGTGGAATAAATAAAAAGCATTACCTTTGCACCCGCAAATAAGCAATACGACTGAATGAGTCGCAACATGTAGCAAGACTACATCTACCGGATTCCAACACCCCATGGAGAGATGGCAGAGTGGTCGAATGCACCGGT
>ULXQ01033720.1_pt1 | contig 10270 bp, 10 predicted proteins | sample 1961481 | NCBI WGS metagenome assembly ULXQ01 (sample SAMEA4835843, study PRJEB28245) | human gut metagenome | biome: gut microbiome; material: fecal sample | place: Denmark | collected 2008 | reverse complement strand
CTTTATCTGTCTTATGTAAATCTTTTCAAAGAACTCTTTCTCTTATATATCTTTCGGTTTTATTTCCCCTCAGTTAGCTGCGGAATTTTCAACCCGAAAGCAGATGCAAAGGTATGACTTTTTGCTTAGCCACCAAAGCTTTTGCGCGGAAAAGTTCAAAAAGTACATTCTTTTTAACATCCATTCACTAAAAACCGTGTTATTTCTTAAGAATAGGCTCACAAGTGAGGTTTACGCCAAGCTTCTTGAATATCTTCTGATCGACATCGCTGAGCATTACTGTGCAGTGAACCTGACATCCACGGAGCTTTGGTAGCTGCTGCAATGCACGACGGCAGTTCTCATCGTTCTCCGAAAGCACCGACAACGCCACAAGTACTTCGTCAGTATGGAGTCGCGGGTTGCGTCCACCGAGATAGTTGATTTTGGTGTACTGTATCGGTTCGATGAGCGACTGCGGGAGGAGTTTCAAGCTATGATCGATTCCTGCAAGATGCTTCATCACATTAAGCAGAAGTGCAGCTGAACATCCGAGCAGTTCGCTAGACTTGGCTGTGATGATAGTACCGTCCTCAAGTTCGATAGCCGACGACGTATGTCCGGTAAGCTTCTTGTAGTTCTTGGCAGCCGTTGTGGTGCGTCGGAAGTCGGTCGTTATCTTAGCCTGATTGAACAGCATCTGTATCTTGGCTATCTCCGCCTCGTTGCAAGCGCCACGTGCAAGCTTGTTGGTGGCATCGTAGTAGCGGCGTACTATCTCGTTCTTGGAAGCTTCGCAGCATGCATCGTCGTCGCTGATGCAGAATCCCACCATATTAACACCCATGTCTGTGGGCGACTTGTATGGATTAGTGCCGTAGATACCCTCGAAGAGAGCGTTGAGCACGGGGAAGATTTCGATGTCGCGATTGTAGTTGATGGCAGTCTTGCCATAAGCCTCAAGATGGAAGGGGTCGATCATGTTGACATCGTTGAGGTCGGCAGTGGCTGCCTCGTAGGCTATGTTGACGGGATGCTTGAGCGGAAGGTTCCACACCGGGAAGGTCTCGAACTTGGCATAACCGGCACGCACGCCACGCTTGTTTTCGTTGTAGAGCTGGCTCAAGCATACAGCCATCTTACCGCTACCGGGACCTGGGGCTGTAACGATGACAAGCGGACGCTCTGTCTCTACGTAATCGTTCTTGCCGAAGCCCTCGTCAGAAGCAATAAGGCTCACATTATGAGGATAGCCCTCTATAAGATAATGGTAATAGGTCTTGATACCTTCGCGCTCCAGTCGCTGACGGAAGGCTGTGGCAGCTGGCTGACCGTTGTAATGAGTGATGACAACCGAGCCAACCATGAAGCCTCGGTTCTGGAATTCGCCACGCAGACGCAGCACATCCTCATCGTAAGTGATGCCGAGGTCGGCACGCTTCTTGTTCTTCTCGATGTCAGTGGCACTAATCACCATTACAATCTCGATGCTGTCACTTAGTTTCTGGAACATGCGCAACTTGCTGTCGGGTGTAAATCCAGGCAGTACTCTGCTTGCGTGATGGTCGTCGAAGAGCTTGCCTCCCAGTTCGAGATACAATTTTCCGTCAAACTGTGAGATGCGCTCCTTAATGTGCTCAGACTGAATTTTCTGATACTTCTCGTTGTCAAATCCTATTCTCATACTTTACTAAATCTGAATTTTGGATGCAAAATTACAAAAAAATAAGCAAACACAAAGAAAAAATGTAGTCCTTTTGGGTTGCAAATGTAGTCCTTTTGCCATTCAAAAGGACTACATTTGTAAGGTAAAAGGAGTCCTTTTGAAGCGTAAAAGGACTCCTTTTGGAAAACGGCGGGATAATGGCTGTTACACCTTATTATATATATAGCACTCAAACCGGACAAGCGCAGCACACCCGAACGACAAACCCAGCCCACCAACAAGGAAACACCTCCAGCACCACCCCACCCTACTGTAAATAGGATTTTTAACAAAAAAAACGCAAACAAAAGCCCAACTATCGGAAAAGATTCGTTATATTTGCTTTTGATAAAGACAACATTATAAACTTTAAAACTTTAACGACATGAAAGCATTAGGTTACATTGGCGCATTTCTCGGCGGCGCTATCGCCGGAACAGCATTAGGAATACTCTTGGCACCGGAAAAAGGCAGCGAGACACGTACAAAGATTGGTGACGCAGTAGACGATTTCTGCAAGAAGCACAACATCCGCGTAAGCCGCAAGGAGGTTGAGGATCTTGTTGACGACATCAAGGAAGCAACTGACGCCGACAACGAATAATCAAATATCTCCAACCAGCATACAGTCGAAATGTTCTCAACCGACAAAAACATAGAGACAATAGCGCAACTCATTGAGGTTGTGAGGCATTACATCGGGCTTCAGTCAAAGTACATGAAGCTCGATGTAATTGACAAGATTGTGCGCCTGTTTACAGCCCTTATAATGGTGGCGCTGCTCTCGTTGCTGCTCTTCATCGGCCTGATATACCTGTCGTTTGCTGCCGTATATGCTCTTGAACCGCTCATGGGCACAGCTGCCGCATTTGCGTGCATAGCCGGTGTTTACTTTGTAGTGCTCCTGCTGTTTGTAGTGTTCAGAAAGAAATGGATAGAGCGTCCGCTTGTGCGGTTTCTCGCCAGCATGCTTATGCAGGAATAGTCCATACCTAAGCTGAAGCATACACTAACGTAATTGCAGCACGACACACAAATAAGTGAAACATCCTAACAACAAAGAAGCCGTATGAAACAAGACAATACAGTACAAAGCGAACGCAAATTCAGTTCGCTCGACGACATAAGGGCATACAAGGAAGAATTGCTGGAGCAGATAAGACAGGACCGTGACGTAATATCGACAAAATGGAACGACCTGTTTCACCGCGAAGAGCCAGCACCACAGAACAAGGCCCAGAAGATAATGAAAATGCTCAGCATGGGCACGGGCGTGCTTGACGGAGCTATGCTCGGATGGAAACTCTACCGCAAATATCAGGAAGGCGCTTTCCTATTCGGAAAACGTAGACGCAAATAAAAAAGCCTATTGCCATTACAGCAATAGGCTTTTTATTTTTATATTCAATTTGTAATGCAACCAATATTAGTCGGCATTAAACTCTGACAAATCAACGAACTTGCCACGAGCCTTGCGGTCGGCAATGGCTTTCTGAAGACGCTTGCGACGTGAAGGCGCAATCCACTGACGGGCGAATACGTTAGGAATAGCCACACCAATGGCTATACACATGATGGTAATGGCTGAACCCATGCCGAACTTCACTGCATTGGTCAACTCGCCTACAACACCCTGCATCTCGATCAAAGCCACAAGAGCACGATACATGAGCACACCCGGCACCATAGGAATGACGCTCGGGATTGACAATACGTGATGGGGCACGTGGAACCAGTGTACTGCCTTGACGCAGATGAGCGAAATGAGCGCACTGCCAGCAAGCGAGCCGATTGCCAGTCCCATATCGAGACCGATGTTGTTGTTAGACGGACCAAGATTGACAAAGTTGCGTGTACATACTGCAATGATACCACCGATAGCTACTACCCACAACAGTCGACGCTGAATATTGAAAATCATAGAGAAGCCCATAGCCGAAATGGCGGCGGCAGCAGCGTAGCTTATATAATTATTGTGGGGAATCATCGGGATGGTATAGAACTGCGTCAAGTCGAAGTTGGACAGCTTCAGGAAGAAAGCAATACCAAACGACATAGCCACAATCATAAGGAACGTATTGATGGCACGCGTGAGTCCCACCTGTATATAATTGTCGAGCATGTCATCGACAAAGTTGATGAGAGGCACACCGGGCACGATGAAGAGCGCACAAGCCAACAGCGGATGCAGCGGTGTAGAAGTCCACGACGACGGAAGCCACATTGTAAGGAAAGCGATGAGCGTGCTGACGAAAGCAGCCACGGCAATGCCCATATAGTTGTTGAATCCCTTGCGAAGCAACCAGCCGCGCAGATACATGCCAATGGCAGCTGCCAACGATGCATAGAAGAAAGCAATCCAGTCGCAGCCGAACTGAATACAGAATCCACCGCAGGCAAAACCGGTTCCGATAGCCACCTGAAGCGGAGTGTAATTGCGCGGACGCTGACGAATCTTCTCGAGTTCTTCGGCATACTGCTCGATAGTGTAGTCCTCGGCGATGGCCTGCCATGAGAGCTTAGAGATGAGCGAAATGGTAGTCATGTTGATGCCGTGCTTGGTGCAGCGCTGAAACTTGGTGAACGAGTGTTCGCCGTCGCTGAGGTTCACCATGAGCATGTTGAACTGCACATACACATGGAGGTGCTCCTCGGGCAATCCGAGAAAAGCGGCCACACGGTTCATGTTGCGGATGATACGATTGGTGTCGGCAGCGCTCTCGACAAGCATCTGACCAGTCTTCAAAAGCAAGTCGAGCTTGCGACGTAACAATTTTTCTTTGTCAAGTTCTTGAATCTGAGACATACGTTCTCTTTTTGTACTTTGATAAAATCTGTAAAATAGTTGTAGTTTACCTGCAAAACGTGTGCAAAGGTACGCTTTTTTTATGACATTATAAAATGTACGCATTCAAATATTAATAAGATTAATGGACAAGTGTCGGCAAAAAGTGTTATCTTTGCATTATTATAAACCAATAAAACACATTCATCAGTATGAAGGGTTTCATCAAAAGCGTACTCGCAACTATCGTAGGCATAGTTGTATTTGTAATCATAGCCGGAATATTCGGCGTGATGAGCATTGTAGGAATGGTGGCCTCGGGCCAGGCTACACAAACCGTGGAAGACGGTTCTGTACTCGTATTAGACCTATCTGGAACCATCGAGGAGCAGGGACAGGATGACATTATAGGCAAACTGACTGGCTCCTACGCATCGACTACGGGCCTCAACGACATACTCGCAGCCATAGGCAAAGCCAAGGACAACCCCAACGTGAAGGGAATATACATAGAGGCTGGCGTGCTAAGCGCAAGCTATGCCACACTGCAGGAGATACGTGGCGCACTGGAGCAGTTCCGCAAGAGCGGCAAGTGGATTGTAGCCTACGCCGACTCATACTCGCAAGGCGCCTACTACGTGTCGTCGGCTGCCAACAAGGTGTACATCAACCCGCAAGGTATGCTCGAATGGCACGGAATAGGCACCCAACCCATATTCTACAAGGACCTGCTTGCCAAGTTCGGCGTAAAGTTCCAGGTTGTGAAGGTTGGAACATTCAAGAGCGCCACCGAGACATATACCGAAGAGCACATGAGCGATGCCAACCGCCTGCAGACCCAGACCTTTGTAGGAGGAATGTGGAACAACGTGTGCCAGGCTGTAAGCAAGAGCCGCGGCATAAGCGTCGACTCGCTCAACTCATACGCTGATGAACTGACAGAGTTCCAGCCTACCAACCTGCTCGTAAAGCGCAAGATGGTGGACGGTGTAATGTACACCGACAAGGTGAAGGACGTTGTGAAGAAGATGCTTAAGCTTGAAGACGACGACATAGTGCCGCAAATCAGCGTGAGCGACATGCTCAACACAAAGGACACAAATACTGCCGACGACGAGATTGCCGTATACTATGCCTACGGCAGCATCGTACAGAGCGATGCCGCATCGGCACTGACCGGTGGCGGACATAACATAGTAGCATCTAAGGTGTGCAAAGACCTCGAAGCACTGATGAACGACGACGGCGTCAAGGCTGTAGTAATACGCATCAATTCGGGTGGCGGCGACGCATACGCATCCGAACAGATATGGCACCAGGTGAGCATGCTGAAGCAGAAGAAGCCTGTAGTGATATCAATGGGCGATTATGCCGCATCGGGCGCCTATTATATGTCGGCTCCGGCATCGTGGATTGTGGCACAGCCCAACACCCTGACGGGCAGCATCGGAATATTCGCTGCCATTCCAGACATGAGCGGACTGGTGACACAGAAGCTCGGAGTGAAGTTTGACGAGGTGAAGACCAACCGCCACACTACCTTCGGCAACATAATGGCTCGTCCGTTCAGCGCCGAAGAGACAGCCATACTGCAGGCTTATGTCAACCGTGGCTACCAACTCTTCCGCAAGCGTGTAGCCGATGGACGACACTTGCCGACAGAAGCTGTTGAAAAGATAGCACAAGGACGTGTATGGCTTGGCAACGATGCGTTGAAGATAAAGCTGGTAGACCAGCTTGGAAGTCTTGACGATGCTGTGCGTAAGGCTGCACAACTTGCCAAGGTGAAGAGCTACTACACAACCGACTACCCGGCTCCTTTGTCATGGACCGACCAGCTGCTCAGCTCTGTCAGCGGCGGCAACTACCTCGACGAACAGCTACGTCTGACGCTGGGCGACATGTATGAGCCGTTCTGCATGATGCGCAATCTCAACAACCGACAGGCTCTGCAGGCACGCATGCCATACGTATTGAACATTAGATAGCAAACAAAAAAAATGAGAACAGAAGGAGATTTCATTAAAATAAACGAGTGGCTTATGCCTTTGAGCTGGCTGTACGGCATCGGTGTGCGAATACGCAACTGGATGTTTGACATCGGAATGCTCAAAAGCCAAAGCTACGACATACCCATCATATCGGTGGGCAACATCACCGTGGGAGGTTCGGGCAAGACCCCTCACGTGGAATATCTCATAAACCTGTTGCACGACAAGTTGAAGATCGGAGTGCTCTCGCGCGGATACAAGCGCAAGAGCCACGGTTATGTGCTTGCCCATAAGGACACTACTATGCCCGAGATAGGCGACGAGCCCTATCAGATGCGACGTAAGTTTGACGACATATACGTGGCTGTAGACCGCAACCGCCGCAACGGCATCGACCGCCTTACGCACGACGACGAAACCAATGACATCGACGTGATACTGCTCGACGATGCCTATCAGCACCGATATGTGAAGCCGGGCATCAACATACTGCTCGTCGACTACCACCGACTCATAATCTACGACAAGCTGTTGCCTGCCGGACGCATGCGCGAACCGCAGGAGGGCAAGTCGAGAGCCGACATAGTAATAGTGACGAAATGTCCGAAAGACCTGAAGCCAATGGAATATCGTGTACTGAAACGTGCCATGAACCTGTACCCATATCAGGAACTTTACTTCACCACGCTGCAATACGAAACGCTGAAACCCGTTTTCGAGGGTGAACGCAAATCTATCAGCTCGCTGCCGAAGGACATCAACATACTGCTGCTCACGGGCATCGCGTCGCCACAACAGATGATAGTAGACCTGCAACCCGTGTCGAAGAACATTACACCCGTCACCTTCGGCGACCACCATCAGTTTACCGATGCCGACATAGAGCGCGTATGCCAGACATTCGACTCAATGCCTTCGCCCAAAATGATTATAACAACCGAGAAGGACGCAACGCGACTGACGCATACGGGCGACATCCCCGACGACGTTAAGAAGAACATCTACGCCCTACCTATCAGAATAAAATTCATGCAGGACGGCGAAGAGGAGTTTAACAATAAAATCATAAGCTATGTACGAAAAAATTCAAGAAACAGCATCTTGGCTAAAACAAAGGATGACCACAAGTCCTGAAACAGCCATCATACTCGGTACCGGACTCGGACAACTTGCCACGGAGATAACCGACAGCTACGAATTTTCATATAAGGACATACCTAACTTCCCCGTGTCGACAGTTGAAGGACATGCCGGAAAACTGATTTTCGGCAAACTCGGAGGCAAGGACATAATGGCTATGGAGGGACGCTTCCACTACTACGAGGGCTACTCGATGAAGGAGGTGACTTTCCCCATACGCGTCATGTACGAACTGGGCATCAAGACCCTGTTTGTAAGTAATGCGTCGGGCGGCATGAATCCCGAATTCAAGATTGGCGACCTGATGATCATAACCGACCATATCAACCTCTTCCCCGAACATCCGTTGCGCGGAAAGAACTTCCCCACGGGCCCGCGCTTCCCCGACATGCACGAGACATACGACCACGCTCTCATCAACGAGGCTGACAACATAGCCCGCGAGAAGGGCATCCGTGTGGTGCATGGCGTATACGTGGGCGTACAGGGACCTACATTCGAGACTCCTGCCGAATATCGTATGTATCACCGCATGGGTGGCGACGCTGTGGGTATGAGCACCGTGCCTGAAGTAATTGTGGCTCACCATTGCGGCATACGCACCTTCGGCATATCCGTAATAACCGACCTCGGACTGGAGGACACGCCTGTTGAGGTGTCGCACGAGGAAGTGCAGGTGGCTGCCAATGCCGCCCAACCGCTCATGACCGAAATAATGCGCGAGATGATACGCAGAGCATAAATCACACATTATATAATATATATGACAGATATTTCAAAACTCGGTGAGTTCGGACTGATCCATCATCTCACCGATAACATAAAGACAAAGAACGAATCTACTATCAAAGGCGTGGGCGACGACTGCGCCGTATTGCACTATCCAGACTCAGAAGTGCTCGTGACTACCGATATGCTTATGGAGGGTGTACACTTCGACCTTACCTACATCGACATGCAGCACCTCGGATATAAGTCGGCTATGGTCAACATCAGCGACATATTCGCCATGAACGGCACTCCGCGACAGCTCACTGTGAGCTTGGCACTGAGCAAGCGATTCAAGGTGGAGGACATGGAGCAGTTCTACAGCGGTCTGCGTATGGCTTGCGAGAAATGGGGAGTTGACATCGCAGGTGGCGACACCACATCATCTTATACTGGTTTGGCTATAAGCATCACTTGTATAGGCGAGGCTCGCAAGGAGGACATTGTATATCGCAACGGTGCAAAGGACACCGACCTTATCTGCGTTACGGGCGACCTCGGAGCTGCCTATATGGGTCTGCAGCTGCTCGAACGCGAAAAGAGCGTCTACTATCAGCAGGTGGACGAGGCTCGCAAGAAGAACGACAAGCGTGCCCTGGAACAGTTACGCGACTTCCAGCCCGACTTTGCAGGAAAGGAATATCTGCTGCAACGCCAGTTGCAGACTGAAGCTCGTGGCGACATCATTGCACGCTTCCGCGAACTCAACATCCACCCTACTGCCATGATGGACATCAGCGACGGACTGTCGAGCGAACTGATGCACATCTGCAAACAGTCGAACTGCGGATGCCGAATCTACGAGAAGAACATTCCTATCGACTACCAGACTGCTGTCATGGCAGAAGAGCTGAACATGAATGTCACTACTTGTGCCCTGAACGGCGGCGAAGACTACGAATTGCTCTTCACCGTACCTATCGGCGACCACGAAAAGATTCAGCAGATGGATGGCGTGAAGCTGATTGGACATATCACCCGCCCAGAACTCGGACAAATGCTCGTGACACGCGACAACCAGGAGTTTGAGCTGAAAGCGCAGGGATGGAACCCGCTGAGCAAGTAATGCTTGTTTTTTGAGAGTTGAGAATTGAGAGTTGAGAGTTATGATATGTATTGTATGCTATTGTTATTGATTGTGATGAATAATCCAAATGAGCAATCAAGCTAATCATAACTCTCAATTCTCCACTCTCAACTAACTCTCAACTAACTCTCAACTTTCAACTAACTCTCAAATTTCAACTAACTCTCAACTTTCAACGATTTTGGCTTTTAAAAGCAAAAAAAAATCGGATTTCGTTTTGTCAATTAAAAAATTATTTGTACCTTTGCACTCGCTAAATAAAACACAGTTGGTGCCATAGCTCAGTTGGTAGAGCAAAGGACTGAAAATCCTTGTGTCCCCGGTTCGATTCCTGGTGGCACCACGATAAAAAGGAGTTACTCTTGAAGAGTAACTCCTTTTTTGTTGTTATGGTGTTTTGTTGTGGTGGTGGGATTACCAAACCGTTTTGTAAAATATATAAGATTCGCCATATTCAAATGTGTACAAACAAAAACGACCCGCACATTTGAGCATCGTTGAGAGGCTTGGCGGGTTCTCGTGCTGCAAATATACGAATACTCATTGATAATATATACTTTTCAGCATGGAAAATCACGCAAAAATGGATTTCTTTGAAGTTCTTATATTTAATAATGTTAAATAGGGCTATAAAGCCATGTTCTTTCTACAAAACAAGAAAGAATATGAGAAAAAATGTTACCTTTGCATTGTCCATACCCTTACCGAAAGCCCCGATGGGCAGAGGTTGGGCTGACATATATACATATAAGGCGTAACTGTACGCTTTGGTTATGACGCAGTAAGAATCTGGCAGTTCGAGCAAAGTTGTCAAG
>ULXQ01001791.1_pt1 | contig 10292 bp, 7 predicted proteins | sample 1961481 | NCBI WGS metagenome assembly ULXQ01 (sample SAMEA4835843, study PRJEB28245) | human gut metagenome | biome: gut microbiome; material: fecal sample | place: Denmark | collected 2008 | reverse complement strand
CATTTCCTGCCAGATGTGTATGTGCCGTGTGAAGTCTGCGGTGGCAGGCGCTATAACCGCGAGACACTCGAAGTGCGCTATAAAGGAAAGACGATCTATGACGTGCTGGATATGACGGTGGAAGAGGCATTGGAATTTTTCAAAAATGTACCAACGATCCACCGAAAGATTCAGACACTGTACGATGTCGGACTTTCCTATGTAAAACTGGGACAGCCTTCCACAGAATTATCCGGAGGAGAAGCGCAGCGTATCAAACTTGCCACAGAACTGAGCAAACGAGGAACGGGAAAAACCATTTATGTACTGGATGAGCCAACCACCGGACTGCATTTTGCGGATGTACACAAGCTGGTGGAGATTCTCAGAAAGCTTTCGGACGGCGGAAATACCGTTGTCGTCATCGAGCATAATCTGGACGTCATCAAGACGGCTGACTATATCATTGATATGGGACCGGAAGGTGGTGACGGTGGTGGAACCGTGATTGCACAGGGGACTCCGGAGGAAATCTGCAAAGTTCCGGAATCGTATACCGGTCAGTTTTTAAAACCGTATCTGGAATCGAAGAACGTATAAAATAGCGAAAATGCACAGATTTTTGTCCCGGGAACAGAGAGATTCCTTAAAATTTAATTAAAATGCTTTAACCTATAAAAAAATGTTTGAAAAATGGGATGAATTGTATATAATGTTACTGTATGCATAAAAATATGATTAACTGCAGATTTGCGCCATAAACGCAGATCGGATTTTGATAAAGAAAGATAAAAAGAAAATAGGAAGGGGCATTCGGGATGATCGGATCAGATATCGGAATTGATTTAGGTACTGCGAGTATTTTAGTATATATTAAAGGAAAAGGTGTTGTATTAAAAGAGCCTTCCGTTGTTGCATTTGACAGAGATACCAATAAAATTAAAGCAATCGGTGAGGAAGCAAGGCTGATGCTTGGAAGAACACCGGGAAACATTGTGGCAGTCCGTCCTCTTCGCCAGGGTGTGATTTCAGATTATACCGTCACAGAGAAGATGATCAAGTATTTCATCCAGAAGGCACTTGGAAAGAAGAGCTTTCGTAAGCCGCGCATCAGCGTCTGCGTACCGAGTGGTGTTACAGAGGTTGAAAAGAAAGCCGTAGAGGATGCAACTTATCAGGCAGGAGCCCGCGAAGTAGAGATTATTGAGGAACCAATTGCAGCAGCAATCGGTGCCGGTATTGATATTTCCAGACCATGCGGAAACATGATCGTAGATATCGGAGGAGGTACTTCGGATATCGCAGTCATTTCTCTGGGTGGTTCTGTTGTGAGCACTTCCGTGAAAATTGCAGGAGATGATTTTGACGAAGCCCTGGTCCGCTATATGAGAAAGAAACATAATCTTTTGATCGGTGAGCGTACCGCAGAAGATATCAAGATCAAAATTGGTACATGCTACCCACTGGCACAGAATGAGACGATGGATGTCCGTGGCCGTAATCTGGTAACCGGTCTGCCAAGAACCATTACGGTAAGCTCTGAGGAGACAGAGGAAGCTCTGCGTGAGGCAACATTACAGATTGTGGAAGCTGTACATTCCGTACTGGAGAAAACTCCACCGGAACTGGCAGCAGACGTTGCAGACAGGGGAATTGTCCTGACAGGTGGCGGCTCCTTGCTTCGCGGTCTGGAGGAACTGATTGAAGAACGTACCGGAATCAACACGATGACGGCAGAGCATCCTATGACCTGTGTAGCAATCGGAACCGGAAAATATGTAGAATTCCTTGCAGGAAAAAGAGACGAGGATTAATGCATAAAGTGCGCGTTTATGCGCACTTTTTATCGCATGTCTATAAAGCTCGTGAGGGCATTTGCCGATATAAATTAAAACTGTGAAAATTGAGGTGTCATAAATGGTAAAAGGATTGTATACCGCCCATACGGGAATGGTAAACGAAATGAAGCGTCTGGATATTCTGGCAAATAATCTGGCAAACGCAGACACAACAGCATATAAAAAAGAAGGAACGACGAGTCGTACTTTTGCCGATGAGATGTCTTTGCGCATTAAGGATTCTTCTAATATGGGGATTCCGAAAAAGCTTGGAGATATTACATATGGGGTTCACCTTGGACAGGTATATACGGATTATTCCACGGGAAATTTCAAGGTGACAGATAACACCACAGATTTTGCGATTGAAGGAAATGGCTTTTTTGCCGTGGCATTCACGGACAAGCAGGGAAATACTTCCGTGAAGTATACGCGGGATGGAGCCTTTACTGTAAATAAAGAGGGGTATCTGGTGACGAAGGATGGCGATTATGTTTTAAATGCCACTGGTGCAATGAATGGCGATCCGGGTCAGAATAATTATATACGTCTGGATCCAAATGCTGCGATTACCGTGAATAAACTGGGATACGTCATGCAGAATAACCAGATTGTCGGAACGATCGGCATGGTGGATGTGGATAATTATGACTATCTTGAAAAATACGGTGAGAATCTGTATAACCTTCTTCCGGGAGGAAACCGGATTGCAACAGATGCCAATATAGAGCAGGGCACACTGGAGACTTCCAATGTAAATGTTGTAAATGAGATGGTAAATATGATTACAATTCAGAGAGCCTATGAGGCAGGACAGAAGGTAATCACTTCCATAGATGGAACACTTGACCGGGCAGTTAACAATGTCGGTAAAGTGTAATAGCTGCTGAAAGACCGCAAGGAGGAAATAGAAGCGTATGATGAGATCACTTTATACTGCGGCAACCGGAATGATTGCGCAGCAGACAAATCTGGATACAATTTCAAATAACCTGTCCAATGTGAATACGACAGGTTATAAGACGGAACGTACCGAGTTTAAATCTTTACTGTACCAGACACTGCAGACAAAGACAACGACGGCAAATGGTGCCAATAAACCGGTAGGTGCACAGGTAGGACTCGGAACCAGAGTGGCAGCGACCATGTCCAACTATACGCAGGGGGCGCGTGAAGAGACAGAGATTCCGACCGATTTTGCACTGGAAGGAAAGGGATTCTTTGCCGTGCGGGGTGTGGATGGACAGACATATTACACCAGAAACGGTAACTTCTCCTGGAGTCAGGATTCGAATGGAAACACAATTCTGGCAACCTCAGAGGGGCTTCCGGTATTGGATTCCAGAGGAAATACCATTCGTGTGCCGAGAGGCGTATCTTCGGAAAGCATGGTATTTTCGAGCAATGGAACGATTGGCTATAAAGATGCAACCGGCAATGTAGTGTCATTAAACCAGTCTTTTGGAATCTATCAGTTTAACAATCCGGCAGGACTGGAGAAAATGTCAGGAAGCAAACTTGCAGCGACTGCAGCTTCGGGAAATCCGATGCTGGAGGGACAAAATGCAGGATTGACGAAGACCGGTGTATATCAAGGCTACATCGAAGCTTCAAATGTACAGGTTGCTGATGAGATGGTAAATATGATCATTGCACAGCGTGCATATGAATTAAATTCCAAGGCAATCACGACCTCGGATTCCATGCTGGAGACGGCAAATAACCTGAAACGATAGGCAGCGATTCGGAATTACTTACATAAGAGGGATATACTATGGATATTTCATCAATCAGTACAAATTATACGGTTGCAAATGCAAACAAAAGTGCAGAGCAGAGCAATTCTCTTCAGAGTTCATTAAAGAATATTTCATCGGACTCTTCAGAGGAACAATTAAAAGGTGTCATCAAAGATTTTGAATCTTATTTTGTGGAGCAGGTCATCAAACAGATGAAAGATACATTTACCTCGGGTGATGACGAGGATTCTACGATGTCACAGTACAAAGATCTGTATATGGATCAGGCAATTGAAACGGTGGCAGATGAAATGGTGGATCAGATCGGAGAAAGCTATACACAGACACTGTATGAGCAGATGAAACGTAATATTGGCCAGTAGTAACATCAGCACAAAGAAAAGAGGAGAGACTGTTTACAACAGTCTCTTTTTTAGAGAATGGGGAACATATTTTGGAAGAGAATCTTGAGAGCATTGAAGGATATGTAGATCACATCATCTATCGAAATGCAGACAACGGATATACCGTACTTGTTCTGGTGTGTAACGAAGAAGAAGAGACTTGTGTGGGGGTATTTTCGGATATTGCCGAGGGAGAAAACATTAAGGCAAAGGGAAGTTATACAGAACATCCGACTTACGGCAGACAGTTTCAGGTAAAGAGTTTCGAAGAAAAGGCACCACAGGATGAGGTGGCAATTGAGCGGTATCTGGGATCAGGGGCGATCAAAGGGATCGGAATTGCCTTAGCGGCAAGGATTGTGCGAAGATTCAAGGCAGATACCTTCCGTATCATTGAAGAAGAACCGGAGCGGCTGGCGGAGATCAAAGGCATCAGCCAGAGAAAGGCGATGGAAATCGCGGATCAGGTGAATCAGAAAAAAGATCTCCGGCAGGCAATGATTTTTTTGCAGCAATACGGGATCAATACCACACTTGCAGTGAAAATATATAAAACATACGGGCAGGAAATATACGGAATACTGAAAGAAAATCCATATCGTATGGCAGATGATGTGGAAGGGGTCGGATTCCGCACGGCAGATGAGATCGCATCCCGCGTGGGAATCCGCACCGATTCCGATTTCCGGATTCGAAGCGGTATCCAGTATGTGCTGCTGCAGGCTGCCGGAGAGGGGCATACCTATCTGCCGATGCAGGAACTGACGCAGCGGGCAAGCCGGCTTCTTGAGGTAGATCCGGAGCACATCGAGCAGCATTACATGAATCTGGCGATGGATCGCAAGATCATTATGCGCCAGGTGGAAGACAGTACGCAGATCTATGCGGCAAGCTATTTTTACATGGAGGCAAATACCGCGACCCGTCTGACACAGCTGAATGCTGTGTTTGATGTTCCGGATATCGAAATTGAGGACAGAATCCGAAAGATTGAAAAGAAGACGGGAATGGATCTTGATGAGCATCAGGTAGAAGCGGTAAAGGAAGCCGTAAGAAACGGTGTTCTCGTGATTACCGGAGGTCCCGGAACGGGAAAAACAACGACGATCAATACGATCATCCGGTATTTTGAATTATCCGGAGAAGATATTATGCTGGCGGCACCGACCGGACGGGCAGCAAAGCGCATGAGCGAAACCACCGGGTATGAGGCACGGACGATTCACCGGATGCTCGAACTGAATGGCGGAATGGAAGGAAATGCCGGATTTGAGCGCAATGAACAAAATCCGCTGGAGACCAATCTCATCATTATTGATGAGATGTCGATGGTGGATATTTCCCTGATGAATTCCCTGCTGAAAGCAATTTTGCCGGGCACGCGTCTGATCCTGGTGGGAGATGTGAATCAGCTGCCGAGTGTAGGGGCGGGAAGTGTGCTGAAGGACATTATTGATTCGAAGATGTTTCCTACGGTAATGCTGACAAAAATTTTCCGACAGGCAAGCACCAGTGATATTATTGTCAATGCGCATAAGATTAACCGGGGAGAAAAAGTCAGCCTGGATAACAAGAGCATGGATTTCTTTTTCCTGAAGCGTTATGAGGCAGATAAAATTATCAACGTTACGCTGCAGCTGATCAAGCAGAAACTTCCGAAATTTGTGGGGGCAAGCGAATACGATATCCAGGTGCTTACGCCTATGCGGAAAGGGCTGCTCGGAGTAGAACGTCTCAATACGATTCTGCAGATGTATCTGAACCCGCCATCGGACAGGAAAAAGGAGAAAGAGCATGGGGCGATCGTTTTCCGGGAAGGCGATAAAGTCATGCAGATCAAAAATAATTATCAGCTGGAATGGGAGATCCGCAGCAAATATGGACTCTGCATAGACAAAGGAACCGGGGTGTTTAACGGAGATACCGGAATTATTGAAGAGATCAATGATTTTGCAGAGACCATCACGGTAAATTTTGATGAAGGGCGTATGGTGGAATATTCGTACAAACTGCTGGATGAGCTGGAACTTGCGTATGCTGTGACGATCCATAAATCACAGGGATCGGAGTATCCGGCCGTTGTCATTCCGCTTCTTTCCGGCCCCCGCATGCTTATGAACCGGAATTTATTGTACACAGCGGTTACAAGAGCAAAGAAATGTGTTACGATAGTAGGAGATGATACAATATTTGAACAAATGATTGAGAATAATTCCCAACAGAGACGTTACAGCGGTCTGAAGGACCGGCTGTTGGAAAATAAGGAGGAAGCGTAAATGAAAGCACAGATTTTAACGGAAGATCAGATTCCGGAAGCGCTCAGTATTGCAAGGGGTGTCTTTGATTACTGTCTGCGTGCGCGGATCACGGATCTGGAAATGATTCATATATTTCTGCAATATACGGAAAACACAAACATCCGGAACATGATTGCAGAAGGAACTCTCACCATGTGGGGAATTTTTGAACAGGGGCATATGATCGCCATGTCAGGAATGCAGAAAGAGGGACATATTACCATGCTGTATGTGCTTCCGGTATTCCAGCGCAGAGGATGTGGCAGATGTCTGTTGGAAGAAATGAAGGCGTATGCGGCAAATCAATATCAGTTACAGAGGGTGACGTTATCGGCAATGCCGGCATGGACAGCGGATTATTTCACAAAACGCCGGTTTCATCCAATGGAGGTAACACAGCCGTGTTCATTTGTTCCGATGCAGGCAAAAACCGTGGCACGCGCGATATATGAAAAGAAAGAAATTCCATCCGGCGTGATCCTCGGAACCAGCATTGGCGGTCTGGCGGTCTGTGCGGCAGTTGCTGTCGGGTTCATGGTATTGTGGATGCATGGAATTGTATAATATGTATATTTATTCATAAAATATGTCACTTTTTTCTCTTGCAAAAAAGGTTGAAAAAAGTGACGATTTGTGATAAAATTTTTACAATTTAGGTAAAGCTAACTCAAGGTAAAAAAAAGAGATTCTCTCTTTTTTTTTGCCAAGATGCAAGAAAGGCAGGGCAAAGAATGAAAGCTTTTTTGATACTGGAAGACGGAACCGTGTTTACAGGTACAAGCATTGGTTCTACACGCGAAATCATCAGTGAGATCGTATTTAATACCTCAATGACCGGATATTTAGAGGTACTTACAGATCCGTCCTATGCAGGACAGGCGGTTGTGATGACGTATCCGCTGATCGGAAACTACGGAATTACACCGGATATGGAATCCGCCAGACCGTGGCCGGACGGATATATTGTAAGAGAGCTTTCACGTATGCCGAGCAATTTCCGCTGTCAGGGAAGCATTCAGGATTTCCTGACAAAGCATGATATTCCGGGAATTGCAGGAATTGATACCCGTGCGCTTACCAAGATTCTCCGTGAAAAGGGAACCATGAACGGAATGATCACGACAAACGAAAATTATAATCTGGATGAAATTCTTCCAAAACTGAAAGAATATACAACCGGAAATGTTGTGGATAAAGTTACCTGCAGCGAGAAGAACGTATTAAAGGGAAGCGGAAAGAAAGTTGCACTGATGGATTTCGGTGCGAAGAACAATATCGCAAAATCGTTAAATGCCCGTGGCTGTGAGGTGACGATTTATCCGGCACACACATCGGCGGAGGAAATTCTCGGAGCCAATCCGGATGGCATTATGCTCAGCAACGGACCAGGAGATCCGAAAGAGTGCACAGCGATCATCGAGGAATTAAAGAAACTGTATGCAAGTGACGTACCGATCTTTGCCATCTGTCTCGGTCATCAGCTCATGGCACTGGCCAATGGAGCGGATACACACAAGATGAAATACGGACACCGTGGTGGAAACCATCCGGTGAAAGATTTGTCAACCGGTCGTGTTTACATTTCTTCCCAGAACCATGGCTATGTGGTAGATACCGATACCCTTGATCCGAAGGTTGCAAAGCCTGCATTCGTCAATGTCAATGACGGAACCAACGAGGGCTTAGAGTATGTCGGAAAGAATATTTTCACCGTGCAGTTCCATCCGGAAGCATGCCCGGGACCACAGGACTCTTCGTACCTGTTTGACCGCTTTATTCAGATGATGGGAGGGAATCAGTAATGCCAAGAAATAAAGATATCAAAAAAGTATTAGTAATCGGTTCGGGACCAATCGTCATCGGACAGGCAGCCGAGTTTGACTACGCAGGAACACAGGCATGCCGTTCCTTAAAGGAAGAAGGCGTGGAGGTATGTCTGGTAAACTCCAACCCTGCCACCATCATGACCGACAAGCAGATTGCAGATCAGGTATACATTGAGCCTCTGACACTTCCGGTTCTTGAAAAAATTATTTTAAAGGAAAAACCGGACAGCATCCTTCCGACACTCGGTGGACAGGCTGGATTAAATCTGGGTATGGAACTGGCAGAGTCCGGCTTCTTAGAAGAGCACGGAGTAAAACTGATCGGTACGACCGCAGAAACCATCTTTAAGGCAGAGGACCGTCAGGCATTTAAGGATACCATGGAAAAGATTGGTGAGCCTTGTGCAGCTTCCCAGGTTGTAAATACCGTAGAAGACGGTATCAAGTTTACTAATACGATCGGATATCCGGTTGTGCTCCGTCCGGCATTCACCCTCGGCGGAAGTGGCGGCGGTATCGCCCACAATGAGCAGGAGCTGGTCGATATCTTAAGCAATGGACTCCGTTTAAGCCGTGTCGGTGAGGTACTGGTTGAGCGCTGTATCGCAGGATGGAAGGAAGTCGAGTACGAAGTAATGCGTGATGCGAACGGAAACTGCATCACCGTATGTAACATGGAGAATATCGATCCGGTTGGTGTGCATACCGGAGATTCCATTGTAGTGGCACCTTCCCAGACACTCGGGGATAAAGAGTACCAGATGCTTCGTAGTTCTGCATTAAACATCATCAATGAGTTAAAGATCACCGGTGGATGTAACGTGCAGTATGCATTGAATCCGGATTCTTTTGAGTACTGTGTCATCGAGGTAAACCCTCGTGTATCCCGTTCTTCCGCTCTTGCCTCCAAGGCAACCGGATACCCGATCGCAAAGGTTACCGCAAAGATTGCATTAGGCTACACACTTGATGAGATCAAGAACGCCATCACACAGAAGACCTATGCAAGTTTCGAGCCAATGCTTGACTACTGTGTAGTGAAGATCCCGAGACTTCCGTTTGATAAATTCCTTACTGCAAAGAGAACGTTAAGTACACAGATGAAAGCAACCGGAGAGGTTATGAGTATCTGTGATAACTTCGAGGGCGCACTGATGAAAGCCATCCGTTCCCTGGAACAGCATGTGGACAGCCTTATGTCCTATGATTTTACCGGACTGTCCGATGAAGAGTTAGAGGCACAGCTTCATGTGGTCGATGACCGCAGAATCTGGGTGATTGCAGAGGCACTGCGCCGCGGCGTTTCCTATGATCATATTTATGAAATTACCAAGATCGACCGCTGGTTTATCGACAAGCTGGCAATTCTGGTAGAGATGGAGCAGCACTTAAAGAGCGAAGAACTGACGGTAGATCTGTTAAAAGAAGCAAAGAGAATCGAGTTCCCGGACAACGTTATCGCAGAGCTTACCGGAAAGACCGAGGAAGAGATTAAACAGATGCGTTATGCAAACGGTATCGTTGCAGCATATAAGATGGTGGATACCTGTGCCGCAGAGTTTGCTGCAGAGACACCGTATTACTACAGTGTTTACGGAAGTGAGAACGAGGCGGCAGAGACCACACCGCAGAAAAAGGTTCTGGTTCTTGGTTCCGGTCCGATCCGTATCGGTCAGGGTATCGAGTTTGATTTCTGTTCCGTACACTGTACCTGGGCATTTGCCAAGGAAGGCTGGGAGACCGTCATTATCAACAACAACCCGGAGACCGTTTCCACCGACTTTGATATTGCAGACAAGCTGTATTTTGAGCCGTTGACCGCAGAGGATGTCGAGTCCATCGTAAATATTGAGAAACCGGACGGAGCTGTGGTACAGTTCGGTGGACAGACAGCGATCAAACTGACAGAGGCGCTTATGAAGATGGGCGTTCCGATTCTTGGAACCAAGGCAGAGGATGTCGATGCCGCAGAGGATCGTGAGCTTTTTGATGAGATTCTGGAGAAGACTCATATTCCGAGAGCAGCCGGTGGAACCGTATTCACCGCAGAGGAAGCCAAAGAAGTTGCAAACCGTCTTGGTTATCCGGTTCTTGTCCGTCCTTCCTATGTACTTGGCGGACAGGGAATGAAGATTGCGTTTAACGATGAGGAAATCGAGGAGTTCATCGGAATCATCAACCGTATTGCACAGGATCATCCAATTCTCGT
>ULXQ01039519.1_pt1 | contig 10322 bp, 7 predicted proteins | sample 1961481 | NCBI WGS metagenome assembly ULXQ01 (sample SAMEA4835843, study PRJEB28245) | human gut metagenome | biome: gut microbiome; material: fecal sample | place: Denmark | collected 2008 | reverse complement strand
CCAGGCTCAGCAGATGATACTCGTTGTTGGAGTAGCCGTAGGGATTGCGGTGCTTGTACATGGCAATCAGCTTCCGCTTGACCAGAACCTTGATGGCTTTCTGGAGAGAAGACTTTTTGATGCCGGTATCCTGAATGATTTTCTTGTGCGTGGGCCAGCAGTATCCCTTACTGCCGGAGCAGCAGACCAGATACGCATACAGTTTGAACTGGGTGGCATCCAGCGGCACATGGAAGATGCTGTTGGGCAGACGAAAGAATTCTTTTGCGGGCGGTTCATACAATCTCATCCATCCACCTCCGTTTGCTGGTCAATCCACTGGATAAACTTGTCTTTTGGAACAAGAATCCGTGTGCCGATTCTGATGTGAGGGAATCCTTTCGAACGAACCAACTCGTAGGCCGCCGCTCTGGAGATTCCCAGCACTTCTCCTACCTCCGGCGCGGTCAGCGTCAGCGGCAGGGCATCATAGTTTTTGAATTTGCTTTCTCTCATTTTCATTTCCTCCTGTATTGTTTTCGCGCAGTCTGTTCTCGCAATCACAGATTTCTCACTCCTTCCGATGGCCGGGCAAACAAAAAACGCATACCAACGAACACCGAACAGGAATCGGTTTTGATTCCCCTGCGGTGTCAGTTATGTATGCGCGATATTTTGATATGTTGTGCCGGCGGCACTATGTATGTAGTAGAATTATAACAGAATAATCCAAATTTTTCAAGTGCAGGGCGTGAACGGAGCGCTTTCTTATGTTTGTGGTTCACTTTATAGGACACGCACAGAAGATTTGTAAACCGGGTTTCGAGAAAAATTTGCGAAAAATACGGAGCCTCATCTTCCATGAGACTCCGCAGGAGGTCAAGTATTTTCCGCAGCCGTTTTGAAATCGCCATTTTGCTTATACCAAATTCCTTGCCGATCTGTTCCAATGTATAGAACCGAAAGTAGTAAAACCGAAGCAGTTTCTGGTCATCATCAGGCAGAGTTGGAAAGATCTTCCGGAGTTTGTGCTTCCGCAAAAGAAGGAATGCTTGCTCAAAGGTTGGATCGGTTGGCTCGTCTGTGAACAGACCGGGCATTGTGTAAATTTCATTCCCAACGAAATCCAGGTGACGCTGGTCACTTCTTCGTTGAGCACTTTCCCGTAAACGATCCTGCTCCAAAAACTCCGCGACTTCATCGGATACAGTAATCTTTTGACCGTAGTAGTTGATGTTTTTCATCTTTACCGCCTGTCCAGTACGAAAGGTCGGCAGATGTTGACCGACACAGCCATCACGCTGCATCCCTTCCACCCTGGAGCGGAATGGTTGGGATGAGGTCGAACATCTGCCGACCTCATCGGTACTTTTCAATAGTTTAGTTCATAAGTTGGGTGCCTGACGATGGATTTATTATATCAGGCGGCAAGAGAATAATCAAGAACATTTGTGCGAATTATGTCGAACGGTTTGAAATACAAGGGATTCTATTTGTTTATTGTGTTTTGTTAGCGACCACTTGACTGTGCAACCGACGGCCGCCAAGCAATAATTTGGCACTAATGACAGTTGCAATTTTGAGGAAGCCAAGGTAACATCACCAAAACATTTTTGGAGGTGTTACATTTGAAGTCCATTTCTGAAGCAATGAAAGCCTATATGCTAACTCATCCCTTTGACTCTGGCAATTCGGATTGTCAGACGGTACTGGATCAGCTCTACCATGCCTATGCAGAATCCCATGAGCACGATCCCCAAGAGATTGGTGATGGATTCAAGGAGCTGGAGGAGTATCTGTGTGTACTGCCATTGGATAATAACAACGCAGTTTTCAATCTGTGTTGTCGCCTGTGCAGTGCATATGAACGCAAGGCCTTTCTGGACGGCCTGCAATACGGCGCTGAACTGATGCTGGAACTGGGAAAGGAGTCTGACCGATGAAAGAATTCCTTGAGAAATTAAGACAACAGGTAGCTGAAAATCCTCCCAATTATGGGGATGCGGATTCTGTCCTGGGATTACTGTATGAATGCTTCAACGAAAACAACCCCTATGACAGTGAGCAGATAAAGGCGGATTTCGAAGAACTGTACCGGCAGATGAACGGGATGCCCCTCCGGGAGATGGACAGAATCGTCTATCCGGTTTGCAAGCTCTGCCGGGATCATGAGAGGGCAGGGGTTGTGGAGGGAATCAAAATTGGCGTTAGATTACTACAAGAGTTAGGATAGTACATCCATAGTTTACTCGTCTCGTCAAAAAACTTGATGAGATGAGTAAATTTATCTTGATATTGTTCTTGATAGAGAATATAATATGCGAGTAAGGAGAGATGAATATGGGATACATTTCTGCACAGCAAGCTGCGACAAAGTGGGGCATTTCTAAACGACGTGTTCAAGTGCTTTGTACTGAAAATAGAATTAAGAATGCAACTCGTATCGGAAATATGTGGGTGGTGCCAGAGGATGCTTTGAAGCCGGCAGACGGTCGAGTTCAAACTCACCATACAGTTGAATCTCCCACAGCACGAGCAGCTAGGACAGCACTAAAGAAGCTGACGGTAAATGCTTATCAGGAAATAAACGGAAAGCTTAATAACCCCAGCACATCCAAAATGGTGTTTGTTAGCTTACTTGCTACAACTATTTTCTGTGATATCCAGAACGATGAATCATCTAATGAGAAAGATGATGTGTTTTTGATGATCAGTTCGGAACTGCTTGAGATTGAGTTCAAGGAGTCGAGCCGCAGATCCTTCTGGGAAATGTTTTCGTCCTTGGTTTCGGATTTTGAAAAATACATTTATCGCTATGCAGACTATGTTGATGATATTTTATCGTGGGCTTATCAGTATGTGAACAAACTTAGCCTGGATTCTGGGTTAGAAAGTACCCAGTTCTTTACGGAAGAATACATGATTGAGTATCTTACAAAAGGTATTCCTAGAACAACGACTGCTAGTTCTGTATATTTAGATCCAGCTTGCGGTGGTGGTAATTTCCTTTCCCATATCTTGAACCAGTTGTTTGTTTTAAGGTATAGAGAATTAGATAATCCTATCGCTTGCATTGAGAATATTTTCAATGCTTTATATGGATATGAATTGGATCCCAATCTGGCAGCGGTCGCATCAGTGAACCTGAAGCTTAAAGCATTGATGTTGTTGGCTAAAGTACAGCAGGTATCTACTGTTGATTGGAGACTATTTTGCCCCAATATTTTTACATCCGTTGAGCCAAATGGATTTGGCTTCCTGGAGGCAGACTTTTCAACGCACAGAATCAGAAGAGTGGCGGATGGCAAGCGTGAGAATTTAGAAAGCATGACCGCTGTCGCTACAGAGATCTATACGAACCCGCCATTCCAAACCGTTAAAGGTATGGCTAGTTCTATGAAGGAACATCTCAAGAAGCATTTCCCTAACGCCAAGTGCGATCTGTGCAATGCGTTTATTTTACAGTGCATCGATAAAATTCAAACAGGTGGAACGATTGGACTTGTTACGCAAAGCAGCTGGATGTATTTAGACAGTTTCGAGAATTTGCGAAGAGAACTTATCACCAATAATACGATAGAATCAATTGCAGACTTAGGTTCTGGAGCATTCTATGATCTAAGTGGAGAAAAGGCAAATGTAGCGCTGGTCAGGGTTACGAAAACACCGTATGCGAATGCATGTGTCAAAGTGTTGACATTGAGAGATATTCCGCTTAAAGAAAAAGCTGCAGTACTGGGAAAGGCCTCCGATTCGGTGCTGCTTATGCAACAGACGCAGCTTTTTGGTGGTGAACACATGGCTTTCTCTTTAAGCCAAACCACCCCCAATACTGTACATGCTATGCCAGGGAAATACGGAGATTACGGAATCCCGATGCAGGGCACTTCAACGGGTGATGCAGCTAGACTAATAGGCTATTACTGGGAACATTTAAATGATCCAGAGTGGGTTCCTGTTAGTAAAGGCGGCAGTTATTCTCGCTGGTGTGGACTTAATAGCTATGTCTTAAAATGGGGCGCTGACGGCGAATATATTCGTACGACTAAGGGTTCGGCTCTGCGCAACACAAAGTATTTCGATAGAACATCGCTGGTCTATAGCGATACTGGTACATCCGGCTTCAACGCTCGTCTGCTGGAAGAAGGTCAGCTGTTTGTGGCATCTGGACCGGGGATTAGAGATGTTCAGGGAAGTCCTTACGCGCATCTTTCACTGTTGAACTCTAGAGTGTTTTCCTATTATTTAAGAGCGCTTTCGCCAAAGCTTACGGTTGCAGCCGGATACATTTCAAGAGTTCCGGTTCCTACTGGTTTGCTTGATCGAATTGAGCTGAATAGCTTAGGACGAGAATGTTATGACAGAAAAAGAGAGCAGCTCAAAGTGCGACCTAATAATTTGGAATGGCAAGTACCGGTTATTGAATTCGCGTCTTTGGATGCTTTTGTATGGCAGCTTTTCCTGAAAGAAATGCAAGACGAGTTAGTGAAATTAAGCTGCGAAAAGAAACTTGATGACATTATTCTTGAGGCATATGCGCTTGATAAAGCAGAGCTTTCGAAACTGAATGAAACTGTTGGAGTACCTGCTATAGACATAACCGGAACGTCGATCGCGAACAAATTGGATAAAGTAATGGCCCAGGCGTTAGATGCGAATTGTCAGATTGTTCGAACCAGAGTGAATAAACAATCCTTGGGTTGTGATGGCTTGTTGGAGTTTATCGCACGTAAGGAACAGGTTAGTCCAGAACTAATTGTTGAGTTGATTTCGTCTTCTCCTGAGACGTTCGAAGAATGCAAGGCCAAGTACAAGAACTTGGTATTGCACAACATTGTTCTAGCAATTCTTGGTTTTAGAGTGGAGACTCGCGATGAAATGCAGATGTTACAACTGTGCCAGAAGTTCTATGAGATGTATCCTGGGTTGAAAAACGAATGGGATACAGTAGAAGAATGGATTGCGATGCAGTTCAATTCTATTCATACACAGACCTTCAGTAATCGTCCGTACTATCATTATGAGGGCGGAATGTTCACAAGAAAGATTTGAGGATGGTGAAGCATGAGCAACCAGATACATATAATTCAAAATGCAATTACGACCACCATCTCGGAAATTTTTCGTGGTGACTTTAGGCGTATATGCGAAGTCAAAAAAGCGGTATTGCATCTCGAGGCGATTTACTTTTGCCATGGCACTTGCTATCTTCTCAAGCGCGAGAATATGCCAATTAAAGATCAATTAGCGCTCTATCAAAGAATTGAGTTAATCCCACAGAGCACGACAGAGTTCTTTGAGAATAACCGCGAATGCATTATTAACAATTGGCCAGAAGAAAGCGCACTTGCAGCAAAACCAGAAATCCTGTATGATGCACTTTTGGCAAGCGAGTTTTGCGTACAGCCTGAGAGCGTTGGATATAAAATCGATAAAGTTAGCCGAGATATTGCGGGGGCATATTATACTTCTTCTGACTTTTCTGCGCAAATTACTTATCGTGCGCTAGAGAGCTACATGGATCGAAAGCGGAGGCGTGCGATAGATTCAGACTCTTTTGCTTGCTGCAATGAGTATGAGAATATAACCTTCCTGGACTATTCTTGTGGATGCGGAGAATTTCTGTTAGCGGTAATCCAGTATTTTGATAATCATGTATTGGGTTATTCCAGAAAGAAGCTGGCAACTCAGTTGAGGGGTGTAGATGTCAACCCAATAGCACTGATGATCACCATTGCGCGGATTGTTTCTGCAGTTGAAGCTGAAGATGATGAAAATTTGCTTCGTGAGGTCGCAAAGAACTTTATTGTAGGCAATCCATTGCTTCATAGCGATAAAATTGCACCGCTAGAAGTGAGGTTTGATAATTTTGCGCTTAACAGATTGTATGCTGAGACAGAAGGAATCAATTGCTTGGAACTGGAACAACAAAACCTGGTCGTGTTAGGAAATCCGCCATGGGAAAAGCTCCGCTTTGAAGAACGGGCATTTTTTAGACCGGTTTGTCCTGCAATTTCAGCAATCTCGCAGAAAAACAAGCGCGAAAAGGAAATTAAAAAACTTGCGGTTAATTGGCTAGAACTGTTGGAGTACTACCAGCTTCTGCAAGATGATTATGCTTCGGTGAAAAAAGAAATCCCTAAACATCCGCTCCTGAAAGTATCGTTGGTTGGGGAGCTGAACACATATGCAATGTTTGCTGAGCTAGCTTCTCGATTGACAGAAAAAGATGGTTTTGCAGCGATTATAGTGAAAAGTGCGCTGGTTACATCAACTTGCTATTCGTCTTGCTTCCGACATTTTGTTAATCAGGGATCACTTTCAGAGGTGTTTCTCTTTGATAATCGGGAGAAGCTTTTCCAAATTGACAGCCGCGAGAAATTCTGTGTACTCTTCTTCGGAGGAGAACATGCCGGTGGCATAAAGGTACATTATGGACTGACTAAGCAAGAACAGATATTGTCGTCTGTGCCAATCAATGTTACGAGCGAGGAGCTGGAACTTATCAATCCGGAAACAGGACTGCTTCCGAATGTGGCAGATTCGAAGGAGTTCTCGTTCTTACTTCGAACACACAGATCGCTGTCAGTGTTTGCAAAAGAATTTCCAAAGTGTCATTTTGGTAGGTTGGTACACCTTACTGCGCATGCAGAACACATTTCTACAAAGTCGGAAAAAACACGAGTCCCAATCTATGAGGGAAAATTCATCGAACAATATGATAATCGTTTTTCCACATTTGCAGGAATGAGTGCTGATGAACGTTATCAAGCAAAGGCATCTGCTAGACGGCAACCGGGTGATAGTTTTGTTGCCCCAAAGCCTGCTCCGGAGTGCAGATACTTTATTGATAAGAAATTTTGGGAATCATTTCTTGATAGGTATGATCAACCGTATTCTCTGTGCTGGAGAAGTCTTACCTCTCCCACCAATCAACGGACTATGATTGCATCGATCATACCGTCAATGCCAACTTGCCAATCCGTTCAATTGCTCCAGACAACACCAGTTGAGGATCTTTTGATGATACTGGCGCTGCTTAATTCCAAGGTGTTTGATTTTTTTGTACGGTTGAAAATGGGGGGTATTGATCTGACGCAGAGTGTTGTACGGCAGATTCCTGTTCCTTTCCGAGAGGCATGGAACAGCATGGTTACTTTACATGGTGTAGATTATACGGCATTGGATGCGGTCAGAGCCTTGGAACGGCTACTATACCGGAATGAGCCGGACTTGTGTGGTTTGTGGGATGGTGTTCCGGAAATAAAGAATGCGGATAACTACTACAAAACCGCTGCAGATGTACGGGAGGAAATCGACAAGATTATTTTCCAGATGTATGGTCTTACAAGCGCAGAAGAGAAAATGGTTCGCAACTCCTTTAAGGCATAGTAAAAGACGCAGGCTTTCGGGACTGCGTCTTATCTATTGGGATTATCCAATTCTGATCTTACCAAATGCCTTGGAAGACTTATTAATGCCGTTGGTTGCCCAGAATTCGCTGTTTGCTTTCAGTGCGTCCAGTTCGCTTTCGGCCATGGTTTCAAGAATGTAGTGGTCAGAGGTTACACGATGGAAAACGAGAATGTGATAGGCAAAGTCTGTTTTGCCATACTGAGAAAGGGATTCGTCGCCGGTCTCCGCATCTCCCTTGAGCTGGATTCGCCAGGATGCATTATTGGGTGCAAATTTGATGGTGCTGGGATAGTAGGAAATACCGTTATAGACGATAGTGACATTCTTCTCCACATCACGAGCCATGGGATCCAAACCGAAAAAGGCCACACTACCGGGGATAGATCCGTTTTCTACATTGGGGTGGGTGCCGCTCTGAAGCTTAGCGGAAGAAGAAAGATCGAGAATGTTTCTAGAGCCGCCGGTGCTTGCGCGCATTTCGAACCAGTAGGTTGCCTGTACATCACTGGATGCTTCCAAAGAAAGAAAAGATGCTGCGGTAACTTCAGAATCATGCAAAGGTGCGGTAGGTTGCTGTGTGGCGGCACTTTCGTTGTTGCCTGTCCTAGAATTGGAAGATGTGCCTGCAAACAAATTGGCGGGGGCGGGAATCTTTACCGATGCGGCGGGGAGATTGGAAACTGCACGGTGGCCAAAGTGTGTATTCGCACTGAAGCTACTGCGCTTGGTAGAGTTTTGTCGGCTCTGCTGCTCGGTAACAATCAGACCATTACGCAGAAGCTCTTGGATGTCCTCAACAGAAGAAATCCTTTTTACCAGATTAGACTCCTGATACAGGGTGAATGCTTCCGTCAGATTCTCGTAAGATCTGTGATCCAGCGTATCGTTCAGATTCAGAAACTGAGTGTTGCAGGTTTCGTAATTGGTACACAAACCACCACGAGTCAGATTGTTGGAACCCACAGCGACCCATGCCTGATCCACATTCCGGACGATGAAAATCTTAGGATGGTATGTCTGAGCAAATGCGCTATCATGGACTACATAGAGTTCGTCGCAGAGCTTTGTGAGTTTGTATAGGGCTTCAGCGGTCGTGTTTTTCTGATCAATACCAGCGAGTACACGGAGGTGTCCGCCTGCGCTGCGGAAGGTCTGGAGTGCCGCTGTCAGCAGATCGACGCCACTGCTTTTAGCATAGGCAACATGGATATTCAGCTCACCATTTTTAACCGTGGTCAATTGCTCCACCAAGGGTGTATAGAGGTTTCCGCTGGTGGGCTGCATGATGTAGGTACTTTGGTGCGCTACACCGGAAGAGAGCAGGTCGGGCACCTTGAGTCCCAGTGCAGATGCAATGCGAGCGAGTCCCTCTAATGTGGGGTTTGTAGCACCTTTCTCGATATCAACGATAGTCGTGCGCGTCAATCCGGAATTCGCTGCTAGTGCCTCCTGCGTTAGGCTTGCTGCAGTTCTCAAAAGCTGAATGCGCTTCCCTAGCGCATCCTTAAAAACGGAATAGTCATTAGTGTTGGATGTATTCATATAAAACTCCTTTCATCCAAAATTTAGAAATTGATGGAAATAATATACAACACTGAAAGGGATTTGTCAATAGGGGGACGAAAAATATTCTGTACAAAATATAAATTTCGGTTGAGCCAAATAACGAGCCTGCTGACTGGCGTATTTGTGGGAAACGAAGTGATAGTTGCTCTTTTGGTTTGCCACAGGCTGCAATATAGCACAAGCCCTCCCTGTTGGATGGCTGATAACTGCAGATTATTGCAAGTCTACAAAACAACTATTTTTGTGTTTTCCTAAATTGATGCTATAAATTGGACAAATTCCATGATAGAATACAAATACAGAAGTATAACCTCGGTGACAGATGTAGACAGTTGGGGGTATTCAAATGATTCTTAAGCTTAGTGTAAACAATCAGAGTGTAGAGAGTTCGGGTATTACGAAGGACTACAAGGATGCCCTGTGCGAATATGTATGGAACAGCTTTGAGGCCAATGCAACCGCTGTTGCAATTGATTGTATTCCCAATGAGCTGACAGGAAGTGCAGAGATTGTTATCACTGACAACGGAGATGGAATCGCCTATGATTCCCTTGAACGCACATTTGGTGCATTCCTCGCTTCTCAAAAGAACAGCCGATCCCTGCAAATCAAAACAAAGGCAAACAAGGGCAAAGGACGATTCTCGTGTTTTTCCTTTGCATCCTTGGCTGAATGGTCGACGGTAACGGCAACACCAGATGGCAATATCGCGTATACAATCAGCTTGGAGAATGCTGATAAAAACCAATGCGATGTTTCTGATCCGGCACCAACAACGAGATCAACGGGCACGAGACTGATCATCAGTGGCATTGATGGTATATGTGAAGATGATGTAAGCTTTGCGCAGTTAGAAGATACTATGCTCAAAGCCTTTGCATGGTATCTGTACCTCAATAAGGATAAGAAAATCGTACTAACCATCAATGGTACAGAGTTGGATTATCGAAAGTACATTAATACTGATGCAAGTGTTGAAAAGGAAATCCTAATATTCAGAATCCCGTTCAAAATTGCGTTGATTGTTTGGAATGAGAAAATTACAGAGAATTTCTCTGTGTATTTCCTGGATGAAGAGGGTGTTGTTAGGTCGAAGGATACGACAACATTTAACCGTAATACGGTGAATTTTAACCACAGTGTATTTGTCACTTCGCCGTTCTTTTTGGGGAGAGACGGAATTACATTAAAGGGCAAAAGAGTAGAACTTGATGGGCAAACTGCGCTGAATGAGTATGATGAAGACAAGAAGGTTCTAAAAGAGTTAAGCAAAGAAATTCAGGATGTTATAGAAGAAAGCTTGCATAAGCACATGGCGGCACAAGTGGATAAAGCCATTGCGCGAATGGAGGCCAGAGATT
>ULXQ01010423.1_pt1 | contig 10375 bp, 9 predicted proteins | sample 1961481 | NCBI WGS metagenome assembly ULXQ01 (sample SAMEA4835843, study PRJEB28245) | human gut metagenome | biome: gut microbiome; material: fecal sample | place: Denmark | collected 2008 | reverse complement strand
CTACCGGAACCAGCTGTTGTTTCACCTGTCGGCCGACCTGCGCCGTTTTAAAGCGCTGACCACGGGACACACCGTCATTATGGGACGCCGTACGTTTGAATCGCTGCCCAAAGGCGCCCTGCCCAACCGACGGAACATCGTGCTCACCCGCACTCCCAATATGACCTGGCCGAATACGGAAACATTTGCCTCGCTGTCCGAGGCTCTGGATGCGTGTGCCCAACAGGACGACATCTTCATTATCGGCGGTGCCTCTGTATATGCCGAAGCCCTCCCTCTGGCCGACCGTCTTTGCCTGACCCACGTAGACGCCGAAGCTCCCCAAGCCGACGTATATTTTCCTGAATTCAGCCGGGAAGAATGGAGCATTACACACGAAGAAAAGCACGAGGCTGACGAGAAAAACGCACAGCCATACACCTTCACCGACTACGTGCGCAAGCCTCGCCATTAGACATCATTCAACAAATGCAACAAGCGGACATGCCGCCCCACCCAAATGGGAAGCTGCATGTCCGCTTGTTGTATTTATACAATAACAGTCCGTTATTCCTGGAAATAAACGCGCTTTACTCGCTCACTCACGGAAGTAAGCACTTCGTAGGGAATGGTTCCGAGCACATCACTCAACACCGTTACGGGCAGGTGGTCGCCGAAAATCTCTACCGTATCACCCTCTTTGCAATCAATGTCGGTCACGTCTATCATACACACATCCATACAAATATTACCGACGTAAGGAGCTTTCTGCCCGTTAACCAAACAATAGCAATGGCCGCAGCCCAGATGACGGTCGAGCCCGTCAGCATAGCCAATAGGAATGGCTGCAATACGGCTTTTGCGCGTCAGATGACCACGACGACTGTAGCCCACCGTATCTTCCGGACTTACTTCGTGAATCTGAAGTATAGTGGTTTTTAACGTAGTTACGTTATTCAACACACGGTTGTCAATCGGGTCAATACCATAAAGCCCCAAGCCAAGACGTACCATGTCAAGATGGCGCTCCGGGAAACGCTCAATGCCGGCACTGTTGCAAATGTGTCGCAGGATTTTGTAGGGGAAAGCTTCCTGCAACTGCCGGCTGGCCTTGTCGAACAACTCAAACTGATGTGCCGAGAAGGCATCAAAATCGGGAGAATCAGAACCCACAAAGTGTGAGAACACCGAACGCGGCAACAAGGCCGTCTGATGCTGCAGGCGGTCAATGAGAGCAGGCAGGTCGTGCTCGGGATCAAAGCCCAGTCGGTGCATACCCGTATCCAACTTCAAATGAACCGGGAAATTGGTAATGCCCTCTTTTTCGGCAGCCTTGATAAGCGCTTCAAGCAAGGCAAAGCTATAAACCTCGGGCTCCAAATCGTACTGGAAGAGCATATTGAACGTGCTCATCTCCGGATTCATAATAATAATATTGCCCGTAATGCCGGCCTTACGCAAATCGGCTCCCTCGTCAGCCACAGCCACGGCCAGATAATCAACCCGGTGGTCCTGAAGTGTTTTGGCTATTTCAACCGACCCTGCACCGTAGGCCGAAGCCTTGACCATGCAGACCATCTTGGTTTCAGGTTTCATGAAACTGCGATAATAATTGAGATTACGCACGATGGCTTCCAAATTAACCTCGAGCGTGGTTTCATGAACCTTCAGCGAAAGGTGTTCGCTAATGGCTTCAAAATTAAATTTGCGTGAACCTTTCAGCAGGATAACTTCATTGCTGAGTTTATCAAGCATTCCGCTCTGCAGCAAAGCCTCACTGCTTACAAAGAACATCTTGTCCATATGGAAGCGTTGCGACTGCGCCATAATGTCAGGCCCCACACCGATAATGCGGTCGACCTTACGGCGGTTGACCATTTCGGCCACCTTGGCATAAAGTTCCTCAACCGGCATGCCGCTCTGCAGAATATCGCTCAAAATCAGTGTGCGCCGGCGGCTTTCAGGCCGACGGTTCATGAAATCAAGAGCGATATCGAGCGAATTGATATCAGAATTATAGCTGTCGTTAATCAGCGTACATCCACGAACGCCCTGCTTCACCTCCAGGCGCATGGCCACCGGCTCGAGGCGTGACATACGGGCGGCAATATCAGTGGCCGGCAGACGAAGGTAAAGGCACACGGCCAAGCAGTGGATACTGTTCTGAATAGAAGCTTCGTCCACAAAAGGCAGGGTGTAACTACCGTCAGTACCCAGATAGGTGTAATTGACCGTAGTAAAAGTTTCTTCCTTACGCACGTCACGGATAAAAAGCGGACTGTTGGGGTCACGGCGTGACCAGGCCAGATGATCCCCTTTCAGCATGGCCTGGTCCACGCACTCGGAAACAACAGGGTCATCGGCTTCATAAACCACAACTTTGCAATCTTTGAACAGAGACAACTTTTCCAGACATTTTTCCTGCAATGAAGAAAAATTTTCCTGATGTGCCGGGCCCAGGTTGGTCATCACGCCAATAGTAGGCTGAATTATGGCCCGCAAAGCCGACATTTCACCCGGCTGCGAGATTCCGGCCTCAAAAACGCCGACTTCACTCCGCGAATTAAGCAACCATACAGACAGGGGCACACCAACCTGCGAATTGTAGGAACGTGGAGAACGGGTCACATTACGCGACCCCGAAAGCAACTGATAAAGCCACTCCTTAACCACAGTTTTTCCATTACTGCCCGTCACGCCCACTACGGGAAGGTCATATTCCTCACGATGACGCTCTGCCAGACGCTGCAACGCCTTAAGCGGGCTTACAACCCTCAAGAAATGGGCATCGGAATATTTCTGCTCATAATTTTCAGGCAAATTGGCCACCACAAAATTCCGTACGCCACGACGATACAAATCGGGAATATACTTATGGCCATCGTTACGCTGTGAGCGCAACGCAAAAAACAAGGTCGACTCCGGAAAGGCCAACGAACGGCTATCGTTCAGAATCCAGTCAATCTGGGCTTCGCCTTCACCAAAACAATGCGCTCCGATAAGAGAGGCAATCTTTTCTAAAGAGTAAGACATAATCTATAAATTATTTTCTATTTATATTTTCATTTTCTCCATAAGGCAACGGCACGTCCCCGCTTAAACGGTAACGTGCCCTAAGCATCTCCCACTTTTGCAGCGCACGCTCCCGAAACGCAATATAGGATTCGGATTCGGGATGAAGCGGACGGTGGGAAAAATCACGCCTCAACGCCGCATACTGCTGCATGTAAGCCAAAGCCTCCGGCTGCATGGCACTCCGACAAAAGCACTCCCACACGTAATCAACAGCCTGCGACGAAGGATGAGCCATATCGCGGTCGAAAAAACGATAGTCACGCAACTCATCTACAACAATTTCATAGGCCGGAAAATATCGACACGCCGCAAACCTATGACACAGGGCGTCAACGGCCAGCAACAAACGGGCCTTGGACAACTGGCTGCCATGAAGACCATACTTTACATAGCGATACGGGCTTACCGTAAACACAACCTGCAACGAATGGTTCCGTTGAAACAAATTATGCAACAGCGGCAGCCACTGACTCAGGATGTCATCAACCGACAGGTCTTCTTCAACAAAACGGGCAGCAGGCTCACGATGGCAATTCCCCACCACAAAACGGTCGGGCAACAAGCGATAAACCCGACTCGTACCGAACGTGACGAACAATACGCACCAGGAGGTCAGACTGCGCGCTGCCTGAAGCGCACGCTCCACTACATTGTGCAGACACTGGCTGCGCGTTGGTGCCGAAAACTCAGAGGCGTGCAGCCAACTGTGCCACAAGCCGTCGCGTCCCTCAAAAAGATAAGGCACAAGCGCTTTCCCGGCATCCAGTCCGGACGAAACATCAACCAACAACTGCAATGCACAAGCTATACTGCTCGGATTATACAATACGCCAAACGGATTAATCAACACGGGCCAACCCGACTCATGCATCCGCAGCCCGATGTGCTGGGCAAAACACGAACCAATGGCTCCCACATTGTCGCCCACAGCGAGCGACAATGAAAAATCCGAAACGTCCGTTGTCAGTCTAAAATCCATTGTCTGACCAAATTTTAAGCACAAAAATACGGAAAAAATAGATTACACGGCCCTTATTCACAAAGTTTGCACACAAGTTTTTGACAAAGAAATGTTTGCTCCTGACACCGTCCGACTTTTCACCCACAAGGCGGCGGAAAGAAAAAAACACATGGGAAGAAAAAATAATTACGTCCGACCTGTTTCATGCGCCCGTCGTTTTTCTCTCTTCTACACAACAGTTGGGCAGCCTCCCCAACCTCTCCGGCGGTCATCACCTCCACCGGATTTTTCACATAAGCCTTGTGCCAATTTTTCATAAGACAAAAGGCGGCTCGGCTGAACCAAGCATTAGAAAACCAGGTCATCCGCTTGTATCTGCTCTCGCCTTTACGTATCTTTGCAACACGATGAATCAGCCTGTTCCACACTCCATATTATCAGCCAACAGCTTGGCGCTCACCCGTCAGGACAACTGCTTCGACATACTGCGCTACTATCTGGCACTCGTGGTATTCTGCACCCACTTCAGCGTACTCACGCAAGCCTTTACCTTCGACTGGATTACCAGCAGTGGCGAGGCCGTATCGGGATTTTTCTGCCTGAGCGGTTTTCTGGTATGCCTCAGTTACCTCAAGACGCCCGACCTCCGCACGTACGTCAGCAAACGCCTCCGCCGCATCCTGCCGCCCTATTGGTTTATCGTGCTGCTCTGCGCCTTTGGCGGCGTATGCCTCACCCACTACACGGCTGCCGGATACTTCACCCACGGGCAGTGGTGGCGCTACTTGCTGTCGAACCTGACTTTCCTTAACTTTTTAGGGCCGACGCTGCCCGGCGTTTTCGAGCAGAACCCGGAAACGGCCGTCAACGGCTCGCTGTGGACCCTGAAAATTGAAATCATGCTGTATGCCACCGTCCCCATAGCCTTTGCACTGCTGAAAAGGTACGCCAAGCCTGTTGTACTACTGGGCATCTTTGCCTTCTCCATCACCTACAAAGAGATTTTTGCCTGCCTCTACCAGCAAAGCGGCAATGCCTTCTACGCCATCCTTGAGCGCCAAGTAGGCAGCCAACTCATCTACTTTTATGCCGGCACGGCCGTGCTGCTCTACTTTGAGCACCTCATGCGCTACGCCAAGCCGCTACTGCTGACCGTATGGGCCATTTATCTGCTCAACAACCGCCTGCCGGGTTACGACTATTTTTCGCCCTTCGTATTTGCGCTGCTGCTCATTCTGACGGCCTACCAGTTGCCCAAACTGAACATCGTGCGCCACCTGCCCAACCTTTCCTACGGCATCTACCTGTTTCATGCCCCTATCATTCAGGCTGCAACCCAGCTTGGCCTGCCGCAACAGCACCCGTGGCTGGCCTTTGTGCTTTGCCTGCTGACCACCGTGGGCCTGGCCTACCTGTCGTGGCACTGGATTGAGAAACCCTTCCTCAAGCGCCGGCCACCGGACGCAAAAAAATGATGGCCAGGTTTCAGCTACGAAACCCGGCCATCATCCCCCTTAAAAGGTCTATGGCTCAAGCCTGCTTAACGCAGGTAGTTGGATACAATATAAAAATAGAGCACGGCTGCCGGTATGGCAATTAAGGCCGAATCAAACCGGTCGAGCATGCCTCCATGACCGGGAAGAATCTGTCCGCTGTCCTTCACGCCCAACTGACGTTTAATCAGACTCTCGGCCAAATCGCCCCAAGTACCGAATATGCAGACCACGAGGCCCAGCCCAATCCACTGCCATACGTTCATCAGCGGGAAGAAGTGCCACAGCACCACAGCCACAACCACACAAAGTACGCCACCGCCAATACTGCCAATCCAGGATTTGTTAGGCGAAATTCGCGGGAACAGCTTATAGGGCACATAGCGGTGAAGCAAACTGCCTACGCAATAAGCGCCCGTGTCAGAAGTCCATAAAAAGATAAAGATGGAAAGCGGATAAATCCACTCATAATAAATACCGCTGCTTGAAGTAGGGTCGGCATGAAAAGCCAACACACTCAGCAAAGCAAAAGGCAACGCCACATACAATTGCGAAGCCAGCGAAAGCGACCAGTTTTTCAACGGGTCGTTGGCCTTGAGATACAATTCTGACACAATCAGGTAAATGACGGACAGTAAATAAGGAATAAACACGTCAGACCGGGTCAGCTCGCTGCAATAGCCAAAAATGGCGAAAAACAAATAGACTCCGGCCACCGTTACAATCATACGATTCATTCCCGCGCCGTAATGCCGATTCATCAAATTGGAAAATTCCCACAATGACAATCCGGTAATCAAGGCAAACAAAACGGCAAACGTCATGGGCCCTCCAACAATGGAACCGACCAGAACTGCAACAAACAGAACGCCGGTGATGCTGCGCATTATCAAATTTTTCATGTTGCGTGCTATTTTTCAGACGGTGTCATGCCGTTATTCTCCATCTCGGATGTTGATTCATCTGCAGATGACGGTCTGTTATTCTCTGCTTTTTCGGAATCAGCGGATGCTGTTGCAGCCTCATCCGTTTCTGCGGTCGGTTCATTCTTACCAGCCTCCTTATCTGTACCTAAACTGACAGCTTCAATAGCCTTACGGTTCTGCTCGTCGGCCAGCAACTCGTCAGCTCGGCTCATCCACGGACGCTTACCGAAAATCTCCTCAACATCTTCTGCAAAAATCACTTCTTTCTCAATCAGGCGCTGGGCCAGCTGAGCATGTCCTTCCGCATGTTCTGTCAGCAAGGATTTTGCCCGCTCATACTGTTCGGCAATCTGTTTTTTAACCTCTTCGTCAATCAGCTCGGCCGTTTTATCCGAATAGGGTTTGTCAAACTGATATTCCTGATTATTATAATAGCAAAGGTTGGAAAGTTTGTCGCTCATACCCATGTAAGCCACCATACCGTATGAACGCTTCGTTACGGTTTCCAAATCATTCAGTGCTCCTGAAGATATGTGTCCGGTAAAAAGTTCCTCAGCTGCACGTCCGCCCAAAGTAGCACAGATTTCATCAAGCATCTGTTCCTTGGTAACAATGGTACGCTCTTCGGGCAAATACCATGCGGCACCCAGCGCCTGGCCACGCGGAACAATAGTGACCTTAACCAAAGGATTGGCATATTTCAGGAACCATGACACCGTAGCATGACCGGCTTCGTGCAATGCTATTGTACGTTTTTCTTCTGAAGTCATGATTTTGGTTTTCTTCTCCAATCCGCCGATAATACGGTCTATTGCACTCAGGAAATCCTGCTTGCCGACAGCCGCCTTGTCATGCCGCGCAGCAATCAGGGCAGCTTCGTTGCAAACATTGGCTATATCAGCACCCGAAAATCCCGGGGTCTGGCGTGCCAGCAAATCCACGTCAACCGTATCGTCCAATTTCAAAGGACGCATATGCACGCCAAAAATAGCCACACGCTCAGGAAGGTCGGGCAGATCTACATGAATCTGTCGGTCAAAGCGACCGGCTCGCAGCAAAGCCTTGTCCAAAATATCAACACGGTTGGTAGCAGCCAGAATAATGACGCCGGAATTGGTTCCGAAACCATCCATTTCAGTCAGCAACTGGTTCAGGGTGTTCTCACGTTCATCATTACCGCCGAAAGCAGGATTCTTACCACGGGCACGACCTACGGCATCAATTTCGTCTATGAAAATGATACATGGTGCTTTCGCCTTAGCCTGTGCAAACAGGTCGCGCACACGACTGGCACCCACGCCCACAAACATCTCCACAAAATCAGAACCCGACATCGAGAAGAACGGAACGTCGGCTTCACCGGCTACAGCCTTGGCCAACAAGGTTTTACCCGTTCCCGGAGGGCCTACCAGCAAAGCACCTTTAGGTATTTTTCCTCCTAATTCGGTATATTTACGCGGATTCTTCAGGAACTCTACAATTTCCTGTACTTCCTGTTTGGCTCCTTCCTGTCCGGCCACATCCTTAAAAGTAACATGCAGGCCCGAACCTTTTTCAAACAATTTGGCCTTGCTTTTTCCGACACTGAAAACGCCGCCTCCACCAGATCCGCCTCCGCTCATCCGGCGGAAGAAGAAAAGATAGATGGCCACAAGTACTATAATAGGCAACAGGCCTCCCAACAGATTCAGGAAAAAGTTATTGGTTTCTTCATACGTTACGGTACCTTTGAAATGCCCGTTCCGCGTTTCTGCATCCAAGAATTCCTCAATCTTATCTACCGTAGGATATTTGGTTACCACGGTTGGCGAAACGCCAGTCTGACTCACGCCTTGTTTGAAGATTTTCTTGACATACTCATTCTTCACCTCCATCGTAGCTGTACCGTCAGTTTTGTTCACCACAATACGGTCGGCATAGCCATTGCTGACATAGATCTTGAAATTCGTGAAATTCGTATCCTTGCTGGCGCTGGTCCGATTGTCACCAAACAACAGCAAATAGATTAAAACGCCCCCCACAATAACATAAATCCACGTCAGGTTAAAGCGTGGCACATTATTTTTTTTCGGTTGTTCTGTATTCATCTGTTTCAAATAAAAATGCGCGGTTTATTTATATGATTATAAGGAATTATGCTTCGTCGGGCAATTCCGTCAGCATAGCATCCTCCCACAAATGTTCGAGGTCGTAAAACTGACGCGGTTCCGGCAAGAACACATGTACAATCACATCTCCATAGTCCATAGCCACCCACTCGGCATTTTCCAGGCCCGCCAAGGCTGCCGGTTTTTCAGCAGCTTTCAAGCGTGCCGTTTCCTCTATTGAGTCGGTAATAGCTTCCACCTGCTGTGGAGAATTACCTTCACAAATCACGAAATATGCACAAGGGGCCGTATCAATGGAAGTCAGGTCGGCTATTACAATATTTCCACCTTTTTTCTCACGAATACCTTCTACTATAGCTGCTAATAATTTATTTTCGATCGTCATACTTTTTTTGATTGTTCAACAAGATTTTTTTACTCTTAGGGAAACATCATGCGCATGTCACGCACATCTTACCCATTGAATGCGCAAAGTTAAAACGATTTCACGGATTAACACAACACACACGACATAAATATTTCCCTTTTTATTGATTTTTAGAGGAAAACAATTGTTTTAAATGACTCATTCTGTTCAAAAAAACAGACACCATTCCGCACTGCGAGCCGATATACATTAATATATAGCGTAAAGTGTAAAACCGCAAAGGAAGCGGATAAAATCCGGCCTCACGAAACCATCCTAACTGACAGCGCAGAAAAGCCGTATCCGGACTTTCACATACCAGCCGCCACCATACGTCTGAAGCCAGCGTCTCCATCCTGCGCCGCAAAGCCTGTTGTTGCAAAGCATTCCTTACCAGTTCCTGCTTCAATCCGACCAATACCTGCCGTAAATCAGCCATACGTTTCTCCAACTGTTCACGGCTGGATACATGCACAATAGAATCACTTCGCTGATAATATGCATATACAGGCAACGAGGTCACGCACACATGCTTTGCCTGCAGCCATAGGCGGGGCGTAAAGGCCTCATCCTCATGAAATATACCGGTCACGAAGCGCAATTCTCCCAAACTTTCACGCCGGAACAGATATCCCCATGCTGCAGCGCGCAGATTATGCCCCACCATGTAGCCCGCTCCGCTCCCCTCATAACAGATTCGCAAACGGACGGGACGGTCAGGCTGCTCCTGCTCCCTATGCCTTACCGTCTGCATACCAAAAGAAAGCACATCAGGACGACATTGCCGACAGCATGCCAACAGAGGTCCTGCCGAGCGGACAAACAAATAATCATCGGCATCCAGGAAAAATACATACATGCCACAGGCATGATCCAACCCTGCATTACGGGCCGCGCCCAAACCGCCGTGAGGTACACGCAGGCAGTGAATCTGTGCTGCTCCCGTGCGCTCCACCTCACGCCGGGCAATACCGGCATCCGAACTTCCGTCATCCACCACCCATGCCTCCCAGCTGCAATCCGGAACCTGCTGCATAAAAGCGCAAACACTATCCAGACACCTTCGCAACAGCCAAGGCGACACTTCATAGTAGGGTATAATAAAACTGATTTCCATAAGCCGTTCTTAATGGGATGACAAAGGCATATACCGTGCCCACCGCCTGCACCACTGTGGCTTTCCCGTTTGCATTAGCAGCCACTTCAACCGTCTGACGGCCGACTGGCCGCGCCGCCACACATGCGATGCGGTTATCTGACGCCGGGGCAACAACATCGGACCGCCCATCTTCAGGCATACAATCTGCCGATTGCATGCCTCCATATAAAGTTCGTCCAATATTTCATCATCAGCCCATTGCTGACAACGTATATGTTCATACAGCTTCAGCGTGGCCTCCAGCAGATCCGTCGTTCCCTTGCGGCTC
>ULXQ01008132.1_pt1 | contig 10560 bp, 5 predicted proteins | sample 1961481 | NCBI WGS metagenome assembly ULXQ01 (sample SAMEA4835843, study PRJEB28245) | human gut metagenome | biome: gut microbiome; material: fecal sample | place: Denmark | collected 2008 | reverse complement strand
CGGTATCGGAAGAAATATGACAGTATCGTGTCTGATGGCGACATCATCAGCAAGCACAACTTCCGGCTGCCGGAGACTATCAGCATCGAACGCAGCAAAGTCGGTGAGGCTTATACTGACCATCTGTTTATAGACAACGTGACAGGCAAGGCCGTCATTAACCTGAACAATTGGGAAAAGGCTGTTCTTCAGGCCGAGCGTGGCCGTTCGGACTATATCTGCTGGCTTCGCAATCCACCGAGGAAGTCGTGGTCTCTGTGCATTCCCTATGAGCAGAACGCGGAGAAGAAGTCTATGTATCCCGATTTTCTGATTATCCGGAAGGATGAGATGGGCTTCGTCATTGATATTTTGGAACCGCATGATGGTACCAGAACGGACAATCTGGGCAAGGCTAAGGGCTTTGCTGAGTATGCCCGTCAGAATCCCGGTGTCGGCAGGCTTCAGCTTATCCGGCTGCTGAACGGGCGCATCAAGAGACTGGATATGTCCCGCAGCGCCGTCCGTGACCGCGTTTCCCACGCGATGTCCAATGACGAGCTTGACCATATTTTTGATGAGGATGGATTTTTCGGTTAAAGGCTGGTGAAGCAGAATGTACGACGAGAACATCATATCCCGGATGAACGATTATCTTCACAAGGCCGCGCAAGCACTGGCGTCGTGGCTTTCTGTGATGCTGCCCAAATCCGGTGAAGACTGGTGGGAGGAGTGCGTACTCTCCAATCTGAGCTATCCCCAGAGAGAGCTCATCGAGAAAAAGGGCCTTTCTAAGCTGGAGGAATTAGACCTTGCGGCGCTTCTTCGTGTTGCCAACAAGTCGTGGTACACGATGCGTGGCTATGCCTATCTTCCGACCAGTGAGCGGGAGTGCATCCGCGATATGATTGGCGTCCGGAACAACTGGGCGCATGTCAGCGCAGAGCTTCCCGGCAAGGATACCATCGTATCGGACATTGAATGCCTCATCCGGTTTTTTACCCAGATGAACCGGAGCGGACTGATTCCTGATTTGGAACAGTTCAAAGCAAGGGTGGAGCGTCCCGAAGCATTCAAGGATGAAACACCTCCGCAGCCAGTGCTTCGCCTAACCGTTACCGTGCCCAAGCAGGCAGATGTCATAGTGGAGCCGGAGGTTGTGCAGGAGGACGATATCACAGAAAGAAGCCTCGTTTACATCGTCGGCAGCCCGGACACCAAGGGTATGGTGTTTTCTGTTACACAGCTTGGCGACACCAAGAAGTACGAGGTGTTCGTCGAAGGTGCGCTGAAGACCTATTATGAGGGTCAGATTGCGCTGGTGAGCAGCACACCTGAATATGAGTGGGTGGATTCTGAGACCCTGCGAAGCTACCTTTCTGCCTACCAGATTAACAATCCGTCTGCCGGAAATCTGTATTCCCTTAATGCTGCCCGTATCGATTTCGTGCCCTATCAGTTCAGACCGGCATTGAAACTGATAAAAGCAGATGAGCCAAGGATTCTGATTGCAGACAGTGTCGGTGTCGGTAAAACCATCGAGGCCGGTCTGATTATCAAGGAGCTGCAGGCCCGTTCCGATTTGGAAAACATCATGATTATCTGCCCGAAGCCGCTTGTCGCAGACCGCAAGTGGGAAAATGAGATGAAGCGCTTTGACGAGGAATTCACGCCCTTGGATGGCGATACTCTTCGGCAGATTATCTCTGATACCGACCGTGACGGTGAATGGCCTACCCGCTATGGAAAGGTCATCGTCCCGTATTCCATTCTGGATGCGAGGACATACCAAGGGAACCAATCCAAGCGCCATAAGAGCTTCGGCCTCCAACAATTAGACCCGGCACCGCATTTTGACCTGGTCATCATTGATGAGGCCCACCACCTGCGCAATGGCAGCATGGAGAAGGACAAGGCATTTGCATATAAGTGCGTCCACTACTTCTGCCAGCACGCAGACGCTGTCGTAATGCTGACCGCGACTCCGCTGCAGACAAGTGACGACGACCTGTACACGCTGCTTAATCTGCTGCGCCCGGATGTCGTAATCGACAAGAAGAGCTTCACGATGATGTCGCGTCCGAATCCGTATATCTCTCAGTGCGCCCACATCGTTCGAGCTGCGAAGGAAAACTGGAAAGCAGAAGCACTGGAGATGCTGGACAGTGTTCTCACTACCCAATGGGGCGAAAATGTAATCGCAAATAATCCGGTATTTGAGCAAATCCGGAAGGTTCTCAGACAGGACACCATCACCCGAGAGGAACGGGTAAAGCTCATTACCGATATTGAGTCTCTCCATAGCTTCAATATGATGCTCAACCGGACGCGCAGAAAGGATATCCAAGATTTCTGCATTCGGAGAACGCATACGCTGGAGAGCGATTTTACCGACCAACAGCGGGAGCTCCATGATGCTCTGCTGACATTTGAAGTTGCCGCGCTGTCCAAATTGCACGGTGGACGTGGTGTCAAATTTATGATGTCAACGATTCGTCGTCAGGCCGCAAGCTGCATCTTTGGACTTGCTCCGCACATCCGGGGTATCATTGACCGTAGATTTGAGCAGATGACGGACGACCCGGAGTTTGATTTCGATGATGGCGAGTTCAGCGAGATGGACTTGGAGACATTCCGCTCTATCGCAAAGAACATTTTGGAAATGGCGGATAACCTGCCGGAGGACGACCCGAAATTCGATGGGGTGCTCCAGATTATCCGAGAAAAGCAGAAATCTGAAAACAATAAAATCATCCTGTTCAGCACATTCCGCTATACGCTGTATTATATCAAAAGAAAGCTGCGAGAAGCGGGATTTCGTGTCGAGCAAATCGATGGTAGCGTTAAAAATGATGACCGGCTGGATTTCCGGGCGCGGTTTGAACTCCCGAAGGACGACCCGGAAGCCATTGACATCATGCTTTTCACAGAAGTCGGTTCTGAAGGCTTGGACTATCAGTTCTGTGACATGATGATAAACTATGACTTGCCCTGGAATCCCATGCGCATCGAGCAGCGCATCGGTCGTATCGACCGTCGAGGCCAAGGGAGCGAAGTTGTCAACATCTATAACGTTATCACCAGTGATACGGTAGACGCTGATATTTATGACCGCTGCCTCTCCCGCATCGGTGTCTTTGAAGGAAGCATCGGTGAGTGCGAGGAGATTCTCGGCGAAATCGGCAGGCAAATTGAGCTGATTGCACTGGATACCAGCCTTACGGATGCAGAGCGAAAAGCAAAGCTGGAGCAGATGGCTGATAATGAGGTGCGCAAGGCTCAAGAGCTGAACAAGCTGGAAAGCGAGGAAAAGGAGCTATTCGGGTTCGATTTATCGAACTATACGATGTCAAAGGAAATTCAGGAGGCAGAAAGTCCCTTCCTGTCGGCCAGGAGCATTCAGCACCTTGTAGAGATGTATCTCAATCACCGCTTAGGTGGTAGCAATTATATCCTTGGTGATGGTGCTCTGAAAACGCTGCGCCTCAGTGCAGTGGCGCGTTCTGAAATCCTGTCTGACCTCAGAAATCTGACTGGCCTGCGGAACAGCCTGCGTAGGAAATGGGAGGTTTATCTTAAGGGCAACAATCCGAACCACCCGATTACTTTTGATTCAGAAGCTGCCGAGAAAAACCGAACCGCCTTTTTCGTTACTCCGGTGCACCCGCTGGTCAAACAAGCCGCATCCTATTTTGCCACCAACAAGCTCGTTTATATTCACTTGGAATACTACTCTGACGAGATTCCAGCCGGTGATTACCCGATGTCTATTTATGCGTGGGATTATGTTGGGATTCGTTCAAATTTCAAATTGGTAGCAATCTGTGAAGAACCGAGAATTGCAGCAGAGCTCCCGGAATACATCCTGACAGCTGCCGCAGTTGACTATTCTTCAAAGCTAAAGCCGGAGGCATGGGATGCTTTGGAGGAACACCATGTCCGGATGTGGCAAGCTGAGAAAGCCCAGCATACAGAGTCTACAAGGCAAGTCGCTCGCTATAAATTAGAGAGCTTAAAGACCAATTACCGAAACCGGAAATTGGTCTTGGAAAGAAAGATTGCTGAGGCCGGGGATGAACGAATTGCAACTATGCATCGCTCTGAATTGGAAAACGCTACACAGCGTTATCAGCAGAAGGTTTCAGAGATTGAAGCGAAGATTGCGAAGGCAGATATACATACTACGTTGATTGCAAACGGGGTTATCACGGTAAAGTAAAGAGGTGAGCGCTTTGAATATAGCTGATAAGATTCTCCAGAATCAAGATAGGGACGGCATGCTCAGGCGGTCGCTCGAACGGATAATTCAGCTCTATACCGATAAATCACACTTTGTCTACGAACTGCTCCAGAACGCGGAAGACGCAGGAGCTACCGGAATTCGGTTTGTCCAATACTCTGACAGGCTTGAAGTGATGCACGATGGAAAATCCTTCACTACGGAGAACCTGCAGGGCCTGTGCGACATAGGGCAGTCGGACAAGGTTAATGATTTAAACCAGATTGGCGAATTCGGTGTCGGCTTCAAATCAGTCTTTGGCATATGTGAAACGGTCAGGCTGTATAGCTCGCCGCGCAAAAAGGAGCTGGCAGAGAATTGCCATCCCTTCGCTGTTGAGATACAGGACTTCACGAAGCCCGTAGATATCCCTTCCGTTGATGTTCCGGCTGGCTATACGACCCTCTTCGTGTTCCCATATAGCGTTGGATTCCAGTTTTCGGGATTTAAAAATCTGGCTGCGCTGAATGAAGCTATTACAAAGCGACTCAAAAATCTCGGAGTGACCACGCTCCTTTTCATGCGGCACCTCGAACTCATTGAGTACGAAATCAAGATTTCGGGCAAAGAAGCATCAGGGGAATATTTACTGGATGCTGAGCCGGTAAATGACCACTGCACCCGCGTGTCGGCAATTGAATCCGAGGATGATAAGACGGACGAGTCTCTGTCATTCATCAAATTTTCGATGCCGATTGATTCGAGGGTTTCTACCCGTACAATTGACGTTGCGTTCACAGTCGCAACAGACAAAGAAGGAAAAACCACTTTCCAAAAAGCAAAGAATCCGTATATCTCCGTTTACTTCCCGACAGAGACCGAAAGCAAACTTGACTTCATTGTCCAAGGCCCGTTCCGCACTACTCCAAACCGGAGCAGTGTTCCTGCCGATGAGGAGGAAAACGAGGCTCTGGCTGAACAAACGGCAAAGCTCCTCAGACAGAGTGTCCTTGAGCTGCGCGATATGGGACTCCTTGACTTGAGCCTGATTCGGATTCTTCCTCTTGATGAGGACGACTTTGATGTCTATCCGCTTTTCTATCCTTTATACGAAGAAATGCGGGATTTGTTTTCGTCGGAGCGCGTTTTGCCGGTTAAGGATGGGAAGGGCTACACTAAGGCTGCCAATGCAGTTATTGCGAGAAGCAGAGAAATTGCAGAGCTATTGCCCAGCGAGTTAATCTCGGAACTTATCAACGACAAAAGACATTATGAATGGCTTCCGGTTTCGTTGACGGAGACAGGCCCGTACAAAGATGTGCTCTCTTATTTCTCCAGCATTTTGGGAATAGAGGTTATTCGTCCGGAAGACCTTAGAAGCTACTTCAACGAAAATCGGAATTTTTTGGAAAACCGAGATAATGACTGGCTCGTTAGGCTTTACAAGCTGTATGAGACTGTCCCGAATATTTTCTCCGAATCGAATTACAGAAATATTCTCGACGCTGTGATTGTCCGCACAGCATCCAACCGCATGGTTGCTCCATACCGAAAATCGCAGTCTTCTTATTTGCCCAATGTATTTCTTCCGTCGAAGAAGGCGATGCAGGCCGAGGTGGAATTTGTCCATCCATATCTATTTGAGAAGTGCCGAACCTTCTTTGAAAATGTACTGCACCTGAAGACGCCCAACGAGTACGAGCACTTTGTAAAATCTCTTGAAAAGCGGTATGCTGGTACAGATTTTAGCGGTTCATTTGAGGAGCACGTACAAGACATACACGCCCTTGTCAAGTATCTCAGGAATTCTGACTACGAGGCTGACCTGAGACAGATTGTTCGGAAAGCGTTCTACATAAAGTGCAGGTCAGGAGGAAAGGCATACTGGGTACGGCCACATTCAAAGGTTATTCGGTTCCCTCAGTCCGAAACCGGTCTAATGCTGGAGCAATACTACAAAGGCATTGCGCCGGATATCTACTTTGTCGACTTTGACGCATACCAGTCAGCCGGAATCACCTTTGATGACCTACGGGCGCTTGGCGTTACAGACAAAATCATCACCGGGGACGAAAAAACCTGGGGTGAATACTATACCGGCAATCCCGGCAGACAGCCTGAGTGGAGAACGACCGGAGACTTTCGCTGGAAACTCGGCATTGATAAGTTGGAAGAGGCCCTTCTCTACATCTCCCAGCATGCGAAAGCTAAAGACGCCTTAATAAAATCACAGGTGATTTTTAAGACACTGCAGGAGAACATGTCTCGCCTTGTTGGTACTGTTTATATCGGCGGAGGAACGCCAAATAAATATGACGAGCCTGCAGATGTAATCCATACTCTGAACAGGGATGGGTTTAACTGGCGTCTTTCTGACTGGAACGGAAAATGGCTCTATACTGAGTCTGGAGAACTGGTCTCGCACAAGGCCATATCAAAGCACGATTTGAACAAGTCGCTATATGGGAAGGTAAGCCTTGATTCAAATTTGTACGACATTCTTGGATTTAAGAAAGGGAAAATTGACCAGCATGAGGCTATTGTCAAGGATTACGATGCCTTGCCAGATGAGAAGAAACAAACCTATTTTGAAATCGAGTTGGAGCGCCGATTCCACATTACGCCGGAGCAGCTCAGCCGTGAATTTGGTGGGCTGTCTCTACAAGAAGGTTCTACTGGTCAATCTGAGGAGGACGAATTTGAGTTCCCGACCGGTTCCGTTAAGAACTGGGAGGCGCTGAAGAAGCATGCCGCTCAAATACTGTCCTATGCCAGCCCAACCGTATATGCGACTGTCGTGAGGCGTATCCGCGTCAGTCGACCGCAAGACGATGTCCGCGCATACCTGATGAATATGTATCGCGTAAACTCGTCTTATCGATATGCCTGCCAGCTGTGTCACAAGCCGTTCTCCAATGTGGAAATGTGCCAGCTGGAACAGAAGCCGGATGTAGAGCTCGACCCGTTGAACGTCTGCCTTTGTCCGAATTGCGCCGCAAAGTTTAGAACGCTGCGAAATGATAAGTACCTGGCAGACCGGCTAATAGATTCCATCCTTGATGTGTCAGAAAATGACATTGAGGAGAATGACCACGTTTCAGTTGCTATCAACGACTATGATTTCTGGTTCACACCTACTCATATCGCTGAAATTATAGAGCTTCTGAAGCTGAAGAAAAAAGCTGCAGAGGAGCGCAAAGCCCAACTGCAGACTGCCAGTAATCCCAAGCCGAAGGAAGTGGCAAAAGCGCCGGAGTCGAATAGAGTTGCACCTGTGCAGCCTGTTAAGGAAGAGACTCCACATTCTACTCCGGAACCGGAAGAAGAAGGACTGCAGAGCGATACAAGCGCATATGGCGAGCTCATTGGTAGACGGGTGTTCCACAAATCGAAGAAAGCATACGCTCGTGTAGTTGGATGCGACGGAGAGTATGTGGTCTTGAATTTCGAGAGTGGGGATAAGGCCTGTCAGGATGTCAAGTATAACCTGACCATGTGCTTGAATAATGGTTGGATTGAAGTCGTCGACTGATACTTTTTAATTTTGCCCGAACCATTTAATTTTGCCATACTTTTTAATTATTCCCTGAGCCTGCCGCGCAGGAGCCCAGACATCAGCATCAGACAAACCTCAGCTGTGCTCTGATGGGACAAATTGAACACCGACAAATACAGCGAAAATCGCAAGAAACGCCTTGTTTCCTGCGGTTTTCGCTATTTTTATACACTTTTCCGGCGACCGGGCTTGTATCAAAGATTACGTCTTTATAGACCCCGCCTGCGGCTCCGGCTCTCTGTTGCTGAAGGCTGTGAAGGTGCTGGGCCGTGACGCTGTCCGCAACGGCTTCAACGGCCAGGAGATCAATATCACCACCTACAACCTGTGCCGTATCAACATGTTCCTCCACGACATCGGCTTTGACAAGTTTGATATTGCTTGTGAGGATACCCTGACCAACCCCCAGCACTGGGATGATGAGCCTTTTGAGCTGATCGTCTCCAATCCCCCCTACTCCATCAAGTGGGCTGGGGACGACAACCCCCTGCTGATCAACGATCCCCGCTTTGCCCCCGCCGGGGTGCTGGCCCCCAAGAGCAAGGCAGATCTGGCCTTTATCATGCACAGCCTCAGCTGGCTGGCGTCCAACGGCACCGCCGCCATCGTCTGCTTCCCCGGCATCCTGTACCGGGGCGGTACGGAGAAGAAGATCCGCCAGTACCTGATCGACAACAACTTCATCGACTGCGTGATCCAACTGCCCAGCAACCTGTTCTTCGGCACCAGCATCGCCACCTGCATCATGGTGCTGAAAAAGAACAAGGCGGATAGCAAGACCTTGTTCATCGACGCCTCCGGCGAGTGCGTCAAGGTGACCAACAACAATAAGCTGACGCCGGAGAACATCGACCGCATCGTGGACACCTTCGCCGGCCACGCCGAGGTCGCCCACTTCTCCCATCTGGCTGCCTATGAGGAGATCCGGGAGCAGGAGTACAACCTGTCCGTCTCCACCTATGTGGAGCAGGAGGACACCCGGGAGGTCATCGACATCACCGCGCTGAATGCCGAGATTGAGAAGATCGTGGCCCGGGAGCAGGTGCTGCGGGCGGAGATTGACAAGATCATTGGAGAGATCGAAGCATGAGAGGTGAGCAGGAAACCAACTGCCTCACAAGGGTAAAGCAAAATTTGGACAGAAATTCGGTGCATTACTTTTGCAGTGACCCGCAAAAGATTATTCGTATTTTGAAAAGTGCAAGGCCCAATCCCGCACAGAGCAACTTTCCGGACTTTTTGTTTGAAAACGGTTTTATTGAGCACTTTCAAATCACCGCGTCGAGAGAAACAAGGAAAGGTGCGGAACATAGACAGAGACAAGCACAGTTTTGTAAAGAGGCGGAACAGCGATTCCAAAGAATGGGCCGCGAGTTGAACGATGCCCCGCCCGCAAATAGCCTGACTCGTGAAATTTGTGAAATGGAAGCGCCGCCATACAGTTATGAGATGTATGAAGCATCGTTTCGAAAAAACTGGCAGCATCATATTATCCATCACCAGAAGCGAGGGAGCAAGGTGCTGCTGTTTGTCCGGGAATTCAAGGCGGACCGGATCACAGGAGGCGCCGCTGCCTATACCTTCCTGGGAACGGCAAACTATGTGAAGCATGACGGGAGTCGGCCCATAAATATCACATGGAAACTGGACCGGCCTATCCCGGCGAAGTTTTTGAAGAAGACAAATAAATTGGTGGTGGGATAGATGATTAAAAGAAATCAACTGATTTATGCCATAAAAGATGGAGTGGCAACGAGTATCGAAAATGTCGAAAGTGGATTGAAATGTGGTTGTATATGTCCCTCCTGTGGTGAACCATTGGTTGCAAGGAAGGGGGCAAAGCGGATGCATCATTTTGCCCATTATTCTGGCCACAACTGTGAGTATGGATATGAAACATCACTCCACTTAGCAGCAAAGGAGATTTTATCAAAAGCAAATCGAATTATGTTGCCCGCAGTATATATTCAATTTCCCAATTCGCCAAAGGCTCCTGAACTCTATTGCGAATCCAAAGAAAAATCAATTGAAAGAGTTGAATTAGAGAAACGCTTCCAAGATGTAATTCCAGATGTGGTCATATATGCTGGCGGAAAACAGCTATTTCTTGAAGTATATGTCACTCACGCCATCGATGATGTAAAGTTAAAGAAACTGAAAGAATCTGATATTTCCACTATTTCGGCGGCCGCTATGATCCGGACAGCCGGTGGGTGGACATTCTGGCCGAGGAAACCGGCTGGACCGTCCGTAATATGGGACAGAACGGCCGGGAGATTCCCTCAACGGCCCCTAACTTTCCTGCTGATACCGATCTGCTGATCGTCATGCTTGGGACCAACGACCTGCTCCAAGGCAGAAGCCCGGAACAGGCCGCCGTGAGTCTGAAGCGGTTTCTCTCCGGCATATCCCTGGATCGAAGCAAGATTTTCCTGATTGCTCCGCCGCCGATTAAACAGGGCACGTGGGTGCTGGATCAGCAGTTCATTGACGATTCCCGCACCTTTGCCCGGCTCTGTCAGACCCTGGCAGAGCATCTGGGCATCTGCTTCGCCGACGCTGGAAAGTGGGACATCCCCTTGGCCTACGACGGCGTCCACTTTACGGAGCAGGGGCACAAAACCTTTGCAGCCGAACTTCTGGAGGAACTCAAATGAAACGAATCCTGCCTATACTGTTATCTCTTCTGCTGTTGACCGGGTGCGGCGGAAACTCTGCGGATGGCTACCAGCAGATCACCCAGGAGGAGGCCAAAGAGATGATGGACGCCCAGGAAGTCATCATCCTGGATGTGCGGGAGCAGGAT
>ULXQ01010255.1_pt1 | contig 10605 bp, 8 predicted proteins | sample 1961481 | NCBI WGS metagenome assembly ULXQ01 (sample SAMEA4835843, study PRJEB28245) | human gut metagenome | biome: gut microbiome; material: fecal sample | place: Denmark | collected 2008 | reverse complement strand
TTGTGGATGGCTCTTCGTGCCATAAAATACAACAGCCCTGCCGACATCAACACATACGGACGGTATCTTTGGTATTCATATTACATAGCAATGGTGTTTTTGCCGCTTATGATGTTTTTTGCAATGCTGAATATCGGTAAGCCCGAAAATACAAATAACCGAAAATATCTTTTGATTATACCTGCCGCCGTTCTTGTGCTGCTTGTTATGACGAACGATTTTCATCAGCTTGCTTTTGTATTTGAACCCGATTTTCACAATTGGAACAAACAATACAGTTACGGTCCTGTTTACTATGTAATTGCAGTGTGGATTTTTATACTTGTACTTTCGTCAATTGTGCTTTCAATCAATCGATGCAGAATTTCCGCAACACGCAAAAAGCTGTGGATTCCGATTGTAATTATTCTTGTTGCAATAATTTACACGCTCTGGAATAATCTGAATCACGGATATTCGGGACTTAGAATTTACAATGTTCCCGAGGTGTTCTGTTTTGCCTCAATTGCTTTATGGGAAAGCCTTATTCAGATAGGTCTTGTGCCGTCAAATACGGGTTACGGCGATTTTTTCAATGCGTCAAATCTTAACACTCTCATATTTGACAATGAGGGCAATGTGAAATACCGCTCAAAAAACGCAACAAATGTTTCAAAAGATGTTGTTCTGCAAAACGGTAACAGTGTTGTGATTGATGAAAATATAATTCTTAAAAAGCATAATATAAAAGGCGGTAAGGTAGTTTGGACGGAAGATATATCGGCAATTAACCGAATTAACAGAGAACTTTCGGAAGTAAAAGAGCAGATTTCGGAATACAATGTAATCTTAAAATCAGAGGCAGAGCTGAAAAAACGAAGAGCGGCAGTAACCGAACAGAACAAGCTCTATGACAGTATAACCGAATTTATCCGTCCCCAGCTTTGCGACCTTGAAAATATACTCAAAAATATTGAAAACAACAGGGGAGATATTTCGGTTAATTATGCCGGTGCCTGTGTTGTTAATGTCTACATCAAGAGAATAAGCAATCTGCTCATTATGGCAAAAAGCAGAAAAATGCTGAATGCTTTTGAGCTTGAAAACAGTATCCGAGAACTTGCCGAGTACATTTCTGTATACGGAATTTCGTGTTCGTTTTTCAGTAATGTTTCGGGAGAGATTTCAGCTAAAAAAACGATTGCACTTTTTAAATTCGTCGGGATTTTTATAAGGCATATAATGAAATGCACAGATGCGTTGCTGTTTAATTTAAAAGTCCATGAGAGATTTATTGATTTAAAAATCAACTGTGACAGCAAAAATGAAATGAAAATTCCCGATGATTTACTTGACGATATTACAAAACTCGGCGGAAATGTCACCACGGAATATGACGCCGACACGCTGTTTGTGTTTGTTCGTATGCAAAGCGGAGGTGATGACATATGACACCCATCCTTGAAATGCGTTCGTTTGTTTGTGTTATATTGATGAGTGTGCAATTTGTTGTTGCCTGTGCGGCAATATACAACGCAACGCAATCTTTTCTTTATAAAATCAGGTTGTGGAAACCGATTTCAGCGGTTATAATTGCAGTAATCTCTTTGACAATGTTTTTGGTAAGCACTCATGTCTTGAGTAAAATATATTATGATAACCAAATTAATAAAATGGCTGAATTTTTTGGCAGAATGCCGTTTGCTCTGTCTGTCGGCATAACGGCGTATTGTGCTGTAATGTCTGTGTACATAACGGTAAGGCTTCATCATTGCAGGAATACCGATATTACCGCAATGTCAATTAAAGAAAGCTTTGACGGCTTGCCGACAGGACTTTGCTATTTTGACGAAAACGGACTTGTTGTACTGAAAAATAACCTTATGGAAAGCATATGCCTTGAACTTACGGGTAAATCGCTTAATGTTGCAATGCCATTCAGAGAGAAGATAAAAGAGGTTTCTCAATATGAAAAAGACGGGGCATTTACAGTCAGATTAAAGGACGGCAGGGTTTTCAGCTTTTCGTTGTCGGAAACGGAAATTTTTTCAAAACCGTATTTTCAGCTTGCGGCAACCGATATAACAGAGTTTACAAAGCTTACATCAACCTTGGAATATGAAATAGGCGAGTTAAAAAAGGTTAATGCTCATCTGAAAAAATACAATGAAATGGTCTATGACCTGACAAGAGAAGAAGAAATTCTTCGCACAAAAGAGATAATTCATGACAGGCTCGGCAGTACGCTGATAACAACAAGAAGATATCTTGAAAACGGCACTCTGTCTGAAAATAACAGTAAATTACTTGAAATGTGGAAAAACAATATTTCTGTTCTGAATACCGCAGAGAATGATTGCAAAGACGAAAACTTTGCTAAGGATATTGAAAATGCCGCAAAGCTTGTCGGAATAACGCTTGAAACAGTCGGAAATCTTCCGACTGATAACAATGCGGTTGCACGGGTTCTGACTTTTGCAACAATGCAATGCCTTAACAATGCCGCAAGACACGCAAAAGCAGATAAAATGATTCTTGAAAGTCTTGACGACGGTGAAAAATATATTTTTAAATTTGCAAATAACGGCAGAAAACCGCCTCAAAAAATCAATGAGGGCGGCGGACTTTCTTCCGTAAGAAAAAAAGCGGAGCAAATCGGCGGAAGCATGAAAATATCGACTTCCGAAATTTTTGTTCTTGAAATCACAATACCGAAAAGCGAGGTGCTGCAGTATGACAAGAGTGCTGATAGTTGAAGATCAGTCAATGCCGAGAACTTTATTTGAAATGTATGTAAACCAAAGCGAAAACTATACGCTTGCGGGCTCAATAAGTAATGCCGATATGACGGATTATCATTGTGAAAATTCCGATGTTGACCTGATTTTAATGGATATATGCACTTCAATGGGAGCAAACGGTCTTGAGGCGGCTGAAAGAATAAAAGCAAAGTTTCCGAAAATTAAGATAATCATTGTTACCTCAATGCCCGAATATTCCTATCTAAAGCGTGCCAAGGATGCAGGAGTTGACAGCTTTTGGTACAAAGAGGTAAGTTCCGAACCTATTATTGAACTTATGGACAGAACAATGAACGGTGAGCGTGTGTTTCCCGACACAACTCCCAAAATTAAATTCGGCAACGCAATGAGTACGGATTTTACCGAAAGGGAGCTTGAGGTTTTGCGTGAACTGACAAGCGGTGATACAAACACGGAAATTGCCAAAAGACTTTACATTGCTCCGGGTACTGTCAAAAACTATATACAGTATATGCTTGAAAAAACAGGCTTTAAGTCAAGAACAGAGCTTGCCGTAAAGGCAAGAGAGGCGGGACTTGTAATCCTTGACGATAGAATTAACGACAAATAAATACTTTTTTTGAATATGTGCCGTTTGGCACATATTTTTTTGCTGTTAAAACAGTATAATACAATTACAGGATATAAACTGCTCAGACGGTGAATATCTTTTGTGCAAAACGCTATCTTTGTCCGATTAATAATCAAAGACAAAGGTGCATAAAATTTATTATTTAATGACAGGAGGAAAAACTATGGAGGCAAAAGGTTCAACTTTTCTTAAAGTAACGGGAATCCTTATGATTGTATTTGGTGCTATTGCATTGATTGTATCAATCATCGCCATTCTCGGTATCGCCGCACTTGCAGCTTTTAACGACGGTACATACGATATGACTATGCTTTATGTCGGCGGCGTTTTCGCACTTATCAGTGCGGTTGCTGAGTTTGTTGCAGGTATTATCGGCGTTATCAACGCAAAACTTCCGCACAAGGCAAATACATGTATTGTATGGGGCGTTGTTGTTGCGGTTATGTGTATTGCAGGCGAAATTATCAGCATGATAGGCGGATCACAGTTCAATGTATTCTCTCTTATCTGCGGTCTTGCTATCCCTGTACTTTACATTATAGGCGCTGTTAAGAACAAAGCATAATTATTTTATTATTTACCCCCCTTTTTAATTACCCACCGTAAATATTTTTAGCACAAGGTCACAGCTGTCCGAACAATCGGGCAGCTGTGCTTTTTTTGTTTATGTTGTGAAATATGCCGTTTGGCACATTCATATTTTATCGCAAAATTGTACAATATAAGTGAAAGATATAGGTGAAAAGGGGTGATGTCCGTTGAAGAAAATTTTGCTCAGTGTTCAGAATAATTTGCTCAGTGAGGCTATTCAAAATGCCCTTGTAAAGAAGGGAAGATTTTGTATTGAGAATGTTTCACCGAATCAAGACGGGAAAATTCTTGATTTGTGCATTGCAGAAAGAGTTGATGTTTTGCTTATGGATGTCACAAGACTTGCCGATTCAACTATTGAGAAACGGCTTGAGCTTTGTGGAAAAGTAAAGGAATATCTGCCAAGCTGTAAAACGGCTCTGCTCTGTGACGAACAGACATATCCCGACCTTGCCGACAGGGTTAAACAGGCAAAACAATTCGGAAAAATAAGCTCGTTTTTTTATTCATCCGTAACGGCAGATTATCTTGCCGCCGCACTTGACGCACTTTAAAAAGGAGGTACTGTTTATGGGTATATTTGACAGCTTAAAAAATATGACAAATCAGGCTGTAAAAAACAATGTTTCAAAGGCCGTTTCGGGAGCGGTAAACAATGCGATGCACAAAAGCAAAACATTTGTATTTGCCGATTATCCGAAAAATGCAGATGAACTCAAAAAAATGCCGGAGCTTGACTTTTCGTCACCTCTTTCAACAGCGGCATTTGCTATGCTTGTGTTGCTTGAATATGACGAAAGTCCGGAAAACACAATAGAAATGCTTAATGTATTAAAAGGACCTCAGCCGATGAACGGGATGGATGTTCAGTTTTTGCGTGACAGAATCAAGGGCAGGGGATATATTCCTCGCTCATATTTTGAGGGTTCATCCGTGAAGAACGATTATACACCGAATGTTCCGTACAAAATAACCGTTTCCGAGTATGCATATACCTATCAGAGCGAGGGTTATGCAAAGGTTCAGGTTCAGTCGTCGGGAGCAGACTCACCTCGTCCGATTGAGCTTCGCAGAAAGGGCAATCAATGGTTCTTATGGCGTAATCTTGCACTCTCTGATATACGAACTCCGGCTTCGGTTGACCCTTGGGCGTAAAGGAGGGATTTTTATGAAAATCAAGAAAAAAGTAAAGCGTATTTCGAGTGTTGTTTTATGCTTTCTCATGCTGTTGACAACACTTCCTATGACAGCCATAACCGCAAATGCGGCGGCTCAGGCTTATATTAAATATATCGACACCGAGGTTTACATAGGAGATGTCCTTAACATTATCGTGGGAGTAAACGGCGGCAGTACAGGCGAAACCTTTACCTATCAATGGCAGGCAAAATATCCGAGCCTAAACTGGGTTAACCTTTCCGATAAAACCGACAGACCCGACTCGAAATTTTCGGGTGTTTTTACAGACCATCTTAAATTTCAGACCTACGCAGAACTTGTAGGACCCGGCTCAGGGTGGAAAGATGTTGTCTTTAGATGTAAAGTAACGGGTTCAAAGAGCGGTACTTTTTATTCGGGAAAATGTAACTTTCCGGGACTTCTTGAGAAGACAGAAATTCCTACAATTGGATTTTTAGGCTTGGAGAAACCTGAACAGGGAAAAATCCCCTCAACAACGGCAACTCCGATAAACAGCACTTACTACAGTTTTGATTATATTGAGTGGTATGAGTACAAAAACAACAAAGTTGGCAGAAAGCTCAACGACGGAGAAGCTTTTGACAGCGGTATGTATTGTTGTCAGCTATACTTTAATATGAACAGAGGATATGCGGTTGCCAAGAACGCAGTATGTGGCTTGTACAACGACGACGGTCAGGCAACAATTCTTCAGGATGAAACCACAGGTCAATATTATATTTGGGCATATTACGTTGTTGCAGATAAATCACCTTCATTTTCACATCAGTTCACTGAGGCAGAAATTATGAAAGGCAAAGAAGGAACTATATCGGTTACTGCCAACAATGCCGCAAGCTATCAGTGGCAGATGAAAGTAAGGAGAAGCACAGGAAGATATGTGTGGCGCAACATAAGTGACAACTCATCCACATCAAACAAATTTTCCTTCAAGGGTACAAAAACAAATGCTTTGAGCATCAGACCGAATACGGATTTTGATGAAACTCATTTCAGGTGTGCTGTCACGGGTGAAAACGGTGATGTCATTTACAGTGTATCGGTTAAAGTTACGCAAAAGGTTAAGACCCGTATTATACTGGATTTAAGAACGGGTGGCTTACCGGATGACACTATTACTATTAAGTTTGATAAATACACTCCTGACGGCGTCTATAATGGTAGCTATACACATGAAACGGTAAACAGTAATGCAAAACCCTTATATGTGTATTATGAAACAGTTCCGGGCAAATATGTCATTACTGTAAGCAAACCGCAATGCGTAACACGGGTATATGAAGTGAATGTTGTTAAGAAAGATGTTAACCTTGTAGTAAAAATTACTGTTCCGTATGATGTCAATATGGACGGTGTTATTAATGTTGTGGACGCAACCTTGGTCCAAAAATACATTGTCGGGCTTGAAAAATTTGACGATTACACTTTTAAAATTGCAGACACAAACGGTGACGGCACAATATCAATTATTGACGCTACAAATATTCAGAAGAAAATCGTGAATCTTTTGTAAAGGAGAAAGTTTATGGGACTATTTGAAAAGAAATATTGTGACCTTTGCGGTGACAAGGTAAACGCCCTCACAAGGCAAAAGCTTTCAGACGGTTATCTTTGCAGCGACTGTAAGCACAAGCTCAGTTCGCTTTCATCAGGCTGGAAAAACAGGACATTAGCAGATGTTAAAGCTCATCTTGAACAGCGTGAACAGAACAGGCAGAAATATTCGGCATTTGTTCAGTCGGCAAGTGCCGGTACAAACGAAAAGCTTGTTGTAGATTTTAATAACAGAAAATTCTATTTTACAATAGGCAGAGATTTCAAAAACAGCAATCCTGAAATTTTTGATTTTTCACAGCTGCAGGACTTTTGGCTTGAGCTTGGATATACAACTCTGCAGGATTCCGACCGTGACGGAATTCCTGATGAGTATGACCGCTATGATAACCGTCAGGTCAGGAACAGCGGTTTTGGCAGTCAGTTTGATACAACAAACTCATTTTCGGGGCAAAACGGTATGCTTGATGTTCCGCTTGCGCTTCAGCCGTATGTTCGTGATACAAACACATCGTCATCACCGCAAAGAATATCTTCTTTAAAAGCAAAATTCATCGTAAATCATCCGTTCATAACCGATATATCAATGTATGTTGATTCGTCAATCGGTACTGTAAGGAATGAGCTTATGAGAGCGTTTGATGACGGAATGCAGTTAATGAGACTGTGTGAACAAATAAGGAATGGTATGCAGAACAATATGGGCTATCAGCAAAGCGGAATGTCCATGCAGAACAATATGGGTTATCAGCAGAACGGAATGCCTATGCAGAACAATATGGGTTATCAGCAAGGCGGAATGCCCATGCAGAACAATATGGGTTATCAGCAGAACGGAATGCCCATGCAGAACAATATGGGTTATCAGCAAAGCGGAATGCCTATGCAGAACAATATGGGTTATCAGCAGAACGGAATGCCCATGCAGAACAATATGGGCTATCAGCAGAACGGAATGCCTATGCAGAGCAACACAGTAAATCAGCAAGTTTCACAGCCGTTTACTCCTCAAAATGCTGCGGCAATTGTTTGCTCGGCTTGCGGATATAAGCCTGACGGCAATCCGCCGAAATTCTGTCCGTTCTGCGGGGCTGCCATGACATAACCGATATGACTTTACGGTCGTTATTTCATAATATTTCCAAACGAAAAATGCGTGTAAAAAAAGAAATTGTATCCGTGAGCTATTCAAAAAATCATTCAAATTTTGACTACTGCTGTTCTTTTTATGTGCGAAAAAAAGGTGTAAATTTTCTTTTTGACGCTATCTGCAAATGCGGTTATATCGCTTTTGAAAATGTTTTGATCGACGAAACGGATATGAGACTGCTGTGTGACACCGCCGAAGACGCATTGGAAATTCTGAAAAAATATAATCCAAAAAACAAAGAACTGACAGTCGATGACGCCACGGTTACAATCGTTGAAATCATATTTTCCGACAAAAACAGTATGTCGGTCAGTATGACGGAACAAACCTTGGATTCGCTCGAAAAAGCGTTCTTTGCACTTGCTGAAAAATATTGCAAAGATGTTTAATATCTAAAAATAATTGAAAAGCAACCCTATGAAAACAACTCCCACGGTAAAATAATCGTGGGGTTGTTTTTTCTGTAACAGAAAATAAGTGCATTTTTTCTTGCCATTACCGTAGTAATTGTTTATAATTAAGGTATGACAATAAAAGAAGGCATGAACAATGCAAACGATAGATGAGGCACTAAACAAACTGAAAAAATCTGATTTTCGCAGTCGGTTTCATTTAAAGCAAAAGGACATTGACTATATTAATGAAAAGGGAATGAATAAAATCCGCTCCCATGCAGAAGATTTTGTCAGAACACGGCTTGCACCAAAATATATTCCGAATGACGGAAAGCAAACACCCATGAGGGGACACCCTGTTTTTATCGCACAGCACGCCTGTGCCTGTTGTTGCAGAGGGTGTCTTAACAAGTGGTACAGAGTTGCAAGGGATAAGCAGCTTAACGAGGTCGAACAGCAGAAAATTGTAAATCTGCTTATGGCTTGGATTGAAAGGGAATACAATGATTATAATTCCAATAAAGAATGATAGATAAGGGCAAAAAGATGAGTGATAAATTAAGCGTGTTAAAAGATTACTTCGGACACGATTCTTTCAGAGACGGACAGGAACAGATAGTTGACGCTTTGCTTGACGGCAGAGATGCACTTTGCATTATGCCCACAGGTGCGGGCAAGTCTATGTGCTATCAGATTCCCGCATTACTTTTTGACGGGGTGACAATTGTTGTGTCACCTCTGATTTCGCTTATGAAGGATCAGGTCGGCTCACTCGTTCAGTCGGGAGTTCCTGCGGCATACATAAACAGCTCGCTTTCATATCCGCAATTTCTGCGAGTGCTTTCAAATGTTGAACACGGAAAATACAAAATCATCTATGTTGCACCCGAAAGGCTGTTGACTGACGGATTTCTCGACGCCTGTAAAAAGATAAAAATCTCAATGGTTGCAGTTGACGAGGCTCATTGCGTTTCACAATGGGGACAGGATTTCAGACCGAGTTACCTCAAAATTATTTCATTTGTTGAAAGCCTTGCAAATCGTCCGATTGTCGGAGCATTTACCGCAACGGCTACAAATGATGTAAAAGAAGACATAAAGAAAATTCTCAGGCTTGAAAATCCGTTTGAAATTACAACGGGATTTGACCGCCCCAACCTTTTCTTCGGTGTAATAAAGTCATCGTCAAAGGACGAAAAGCTTATTGACCTCATTCGGGAGCGTGGCGACAGGTCGGGAATTGTCTATTGTGCAACCCGAAAAAATGTTGAATCTGTCTGCGAATTGCTCTGCGATAACGGCTTTTCGGCGGCAAGATACCATGCAGGTCTTGATGAGTACGAACGCAGGAAAAATCAGGAGGATTTTGTTTTTGACCGAAAAAATATTATGGTCGCCACCAATGCTTTCGGTATGGGAATTGACAAGTCAAATGTTACATATGTAATTCATTACAATATGCCGAAAAACATTGAAAGCTACTATCAAGAGGCAGGACGGGCAGGTCGTGACGGCGGTGAGGCAGATTGTATTTTGCTCTACAGTTCTAAGGATGTTCGCCTAAATCGCTTTATGATTGAAAATTCCGAGGGCAACGATGAGCTTACAATTGAAGAAAACGAGCAAATTCGTGAGCGTGATTTTGAACGCTTAAAATATATGACCTTTTACAGCACAACAAACGATTGTCTGCGTGGATTTATTCTGCGGTATTTCGGCGGTGAAAAGAAGGCTTACTGCGGAAAATGCTCCAACTGCCTTTCCGTTCACAAGCTTGTTGATGTCACAATTGACGCTCAAAAAATTATGTCGTGTATTGCAAGAACAGGACAAAGGTACGGCAAAACCGTGATTTGTGATGTGTTAAAGGGCAGTAAAAGCGAGAAAATTCTAAAAGCTGAGCTTAACAATCAGTCAACCTACGGAATAATGAAAGAGGTTACGGCAAGGCATATTTTCGGTACAATTGACTTTCTTGCCGAAAAGGAGTATATTTCAGCCGACAATGAAACCGAGGCTCTAAAACTTTTGCCAAAGAGCCGAGATGTGCTTTTCGGGCGGGAACGGCTTGTGATGAAGAAAGTTGAAAACTCCGAAAAGGTTGTCAAAACGCACCGCCCCGAAGTGCCTGTCAATTCCGAATTACTTGATGCACTCAAGGCTTTGCGAAAAAGCATTGCGTCCAAAAAGAGCGTTCCCGCATATGTTATTTTTACCGATGCAACGCTGATTGATATGTGCAAAAAATGCCCCGAAACACCCGATGAAATGCTTGAAGTTTCGGGTGTGGGCAGAACAAAGCTTGAAAAATTCGGAAAAGAATTTCTTGAAGTAATCGCAAAA
>ULXQ01045659.1_pt1 | contig 10615 bp, 6 predicted proteins | sample 1961481 | NCBI WGS metagenome assembly ULXQ01 (sample SAMEA4835843, study PRJEB28245) | human gut metagenome | biome: gut microbiome; material: fecal sample | place: Denmark | collected 2008 | reverse complement strand
CGGCTGCGGCGGCATTGGACAGCGGCGCCTGCAAGCCCACGGACTATTTCACCTGCGCAGGTAAAATTTCCGTCGCAGGTACGCGGTTCCGCTGCGCCAACGGCCATATCCACGGCAGCGAGACCTTTGCCAGGGGGCTGGCCGTCAGCTGCAACCCCTGCTTTATCCAGATCGGCGCAAGGCTTGGCAAGGAGCGCTTCTGCGACTATTTCGCGGCATTTGGATTGCGGGAGCCGACCGGCATTGACCTGCCGGGCGAGATACGCCGCAGCGAGTATTACACGGCTGACAAGATGGGGCCTGTCGAGCTGGCAAGCTGCTCCTTCGGGCAGAGCAGCAAGGTGAGCTACCTGCAGATGCTTACGGCCGTCTGTGCGGTGGTCAACGGTGGGAAGCTGATGCAGCCGTATCTCGTCAGCAAAATCACGGCACCGGACGGGCAAGTCATAAAGGAGATAGAGCCTGTGGTGAAGCGGCAGGTCATCAGCGAGGAAACCTCGGCCACGATGTGCCGCCTGATGGAGGGCGTTGTGACCGGCGGCACCGGCAAGCAGGCGGCTGTGGCGGGTTACCGTATCGGCGGCAAAAGCGGCACCAGCCAAAAGCTGGACAGCGCCAACGAGGGGGCGCGCATCGCCAGCTTTGTGTCGGTCGCGCCCATAGACGACCCGAAAATTGCGGTGCTGGTCTGTCTGGACGAACCCCACAGCTGGACCACCAGCGGCGGGGCACTCTCCGGCCCGGTCTGCGCTGAGGTGCTGAAAAAGGCGCTGCCGTATATCGGTATAAAACCAACGGTGTAGGGTGATGGCAAACGGGAAAAGCCCCTCAGGCCTCGCAGGCTTGGCCAGCTCCCCTTACAGGGGAGCCTTTTTGCGCGGGCACAAGCTGAAAATCCCTCTTGACATTCCCCAAACCTGTGCTATACTTGTAAAGTGCGCAAACGAACAGTTAGATTGCGAACAATTAGAAATCTAACTGATTTTTGCTTGAAAATCAGAACAGGAGGGAAGAAATGTGCGTTGAATCGCAAAATGAATGCGGCTGCTGTGCTGATGTTCACTTCGGCGCGCTGCTGAACCAGACCGCGCGGGTCATACGCAGGGCGCTCGATGCCCGCATTTCCGGCGTCAACCCGGATCTTTCCGGTGTGCGGGGCATGGTGCTGGGCGACATTGTCCGCGGCAACCGCAGCGGGCGGGATGTCTACCAGCGCGATATTGAGCAGTGGTTCAACATCCGCCGCTCAAGCGTGACGGCGATGCTGCAGGGGATGGAGCAGGACGGGTTTATCACCCGCTGTGCGGTTGAGAAGGACGCCCGCCTGAAACGGCTGGTGGCCACAGACAAGGGCCGTGCCTGCCATGAACAGATCGAAGCCTGCATTGCACAGTTTGAGGATGACCTGCAGGCCGGCATTGACCCGCAGCAGGCCGCCGCGGCCCGCGCTGTGCTGGAGCTGACGCTGAAAAACGCGCAGCATATCCTGGAAGAAGGAAATATAACACAAGAGAGGGGAAATACCACTTGTTAAAAACACTCGGACGCGAAACAAAAGGCTTTCGGCTGGTATCCGTGCTGACGCCGGTCTTTATGATCGCGGAAGTCATCATGGAAATGATCATCCCGAGGCTGATGGCCTCCATCATTGACAACGGCGTTACGCCGGGCAATATGCAGGTCATCTACACGGTCGGCGCACAGATGATCGTGGCGGCGCTTTTCGGCCTGCTGTTCGGTATTTTGGGCGCTGTTGCCGGTTCACATGCGGCCACCGGCTTTGCCCGCAACCTGCGCCGCGCAATGTTCCGCAACATTCAGACCTTCAGCTTTGCCAACATCGACAAATACTCCACGGCGGGCCTTGTCACCCGCATGACCACCGATGTGACGAATATCCAGAACGCCTACCAGATGCTGCTGCGCATGTCGATCCGTGCGCCTGCCAGCATGATCGTGGCGCTGATCATGTCCTTCGCCATCAATCGTGAGCTGGCAAGCATCTATCTGGTCGCTGTTATCCTGCTGGGCGGCGCGCTCGTCTTTATCATGAGCCGCGCCACCCAATATTTCAGCGAGGCCTTCCGCAAATATGACGACCTGAACGAGAGCGTGCAGGAGAATGTCTCTGCCATCCGCGTAGTCAAGGCCTATGTCCGCGAGGATTTTGAGGGCAAAAAGTTCAAAAAGGCCAGCGAGAATGTCCGCCGCCTGCTTATGCGCGCCGAGATGATCCTTGCATGGAACGCCCCGCTCATGCAGCTGACCGTTTACAGCTGCATCCTGCTGATCTCCTGGCTGGGCGCACAGCTCATTGTCAGCTCCGGCGCGACCGCCTTCACCACCGGCGATCTGATGAGCATGCTGAGCTACTGCATGAACATCCTGATGAGCCTGATGATGCTCTCGACGGTCTTTGTCATGATCACGATGTCTATGGCCTCCGCAAGGCGTGTGGCCGAGGTGCTGGACGAGCAGTCCGACCTCAAGAATGGTGAGGACCCTGTCATGGAGGTCAAGGACGGCTCGGTCAAGTTCGATCATGTCAGCTTTGCCTACAAGAAGGACGGCGAAAAGGCACTGGAGGATATCGACCTCGAAATCAAATCCGGCGAGACCATCGGCATTATCGGCGGTACCGGCTCGGCCAAGTCAAGTCTGGTGCAGCTGCTGCCCCGCCTGTACGATGCGACCGAGGGCCGCGTCATCATCGGCGGTGTCGATGTACGCAGCTATGATCTGGACACGCTGCGCAACAATGTGGCCATGGTGCTGCAGAAGAACGAGCTGTTCAGCGGTACGATTGCCGACAACCTGCGCTGGGGCAACCCCGACGCCACCGACGCCGAGATCGAGGACGCCTGCAAGCAGGCCTGCGCCGATGAGTTTATCGAGCGCTTCCCCGATAAGTACCAGACCCACATCGAGCAGGGCGGCAACAATGTCTCGGGCGGCCAGAAGCAGCGCCTCTGCATTGCCCGCGCGCTGCTGAAAAAGCCCCGCATCCTGATTCTCGATGACTCGACCTCCGCCGTTGATACCGCCACGGACGCGAAGATCCGCCACTCCTTTGCCGAGAAGATCCCCGGCACGACGGTGTTTATCATCGCCCAGCGCATCTCCTCCGTCGAGAATGCGGACAAGGTGCTCGTGCTGGATAACGGTAGGGTCAGCGGCTTTGACACCCCCGCCAACCTGCTCAAAAACAACGCGATCTATCAGGATGTCTACAACAGCCAGACCAAAGGCTCCGGCGATTTTGATGAGAAGGGAGGGGAGGCCTGATGGCACAGCAAGCAAAAGTGGTAAAAGTCGGCCCCGGCGGGCGCAATAACGGCCCCCGCCCCAAGGTCGAAAACCCCGGCAAGGTGTTCAAGCGTATCCTTGGGTATGTCATGAACCAGTACAAGGTGCAGGTCATCATCGTGCTCTGCTGCATTCTGCTGGCAGTGTTTGCCCAGCTGCAGGGCGTCATGTTTTCCCAGACGCTGATTGACGGTTACATTCTGCCGTTGCTGCGTTCGGGCGGCACGGATTTCAGCGGTCTGGCCACCGCCATCCTGCGTGTGGCTTCGATCTACTGTATCGGTATTGCTGCTATCTTTGTGCAGAACCGTTTGATGGCCCGCATCACACAGGGCACGCTGAAGAATCTGCGTGACGAGATGTTCACCCACATGCAGACGCTGCCCATCAAATATTTTGATACCCACGCCCACGGCGACATCATGTCGATCTACACCAACGACATCGACACCCTGCGCCAGATGATCAGCCAGAGCCTGCCCCAGCTGGTCAACACGATCGTCACGCTGGTCGGCGTGCTGGCATCGATGATTTACCTCAGTATCCCTCTGACGCTGCTGGCGCTGGCAATGGTCGGCGTTATGCTGCTGGTCACGAAGTATCTGACCGGAAACTCCGGCAAATACTTCCTCAGGCAGCAGCAGGAGCTGGGCAAGGTCAACGGCTACATTGAGGAGATGATGAACGGCCAGAAGGTCGTCAAGGTGTTCTGCCATGAGCAGATCGCCATCGACGAGTTCGACAAGCTCAATGATGAGTTGTTCCAAAGCGCCGACAAGGCCAACGCCTACTCTCTGGTGGCGATGCCGGTCAACGGCCAGCTGGGCAACCTGAGCTATGTCTTCTGCGCTATCATCGGTGGCGCGCTGGTTATCAGCGGCTTCGGCGGCAATCTGTCTCTGGGCGGGCTGGCCAGCTTCCTTGTGCTGAACCGCCAGTTCAACCAGCCCATCAGCCAGATCTCCATGCAGCTGAACTCGGTCGTCATGGCATTGGCCGGCGGTGCGCGTATCTTTGCCCTGCTGGACGAGAAGCCTGAGGTCAACGAGGGCGATGTGACGCTGGTCCACGCGAAATATCTGGCGGACGATTCCGTCACCGAGGCGGACGAGTCCACAGGCACCTGGGCGTGGAAACATGTGGGTGCTGACGGAAAGCCCAGCTACACCGAGCTGAAGGGTGACATCGTCTTTAAGGATGTTGATTTCGGCTACGATGAGAAGAAGATCGTTCTGCACGACATCAACCTTTACGGCCGCCCGGGCCAGAAGATCGCCTTTGTCGGCTCCACCGGCGCCGGCAAGACGACCATCACCAACCTGATCAACCGCTTCTACGATATCCAGAAGGGCCAGATCTACTATGACGGTCTGGACATCAAGGCCATTGAGAAGGACGCGCTGCGCTCCTCGCTGGGCATCGTGCTGCAGGATACCCACCTGTTCACCGGCACGGTTATGGAGAATATCCGCTACGGCCGCCTGACCGCCACCGATGAGGAGTGCATGGCCGCTGCCAGACTGGCGAACGCCGATACCTTCATCAAGCATCTGCCCGAGGGCTACAACACGATGCTGACCGGTGACGGCACGAACCTGAGCCAGGGCCAGCGCCAGCTGCTGGCCATCGCCCGCGCCGCTGTTGCCGACCCGCCGGTGCTGATCCTCGATGAGGCAACCTCCTCCATCGACACTCGCACCGAGAAGCTTGTGCAGGACGGCATGGACGGCCTGATGTACGGCCGCACCACCTTTGTCATTGCCCACCGCCTGTCCACGGTGCGCAACTCCGACTGCATTATGGTTTTGGAGCAGGGCCGTATCATCGAGCGCGGCACCCATGACGAGCTGATCGCCCAGAAGGGGCGTTATTACCGGCTGTACACCGGCAATTTTGCCGAGAACAGCTGATACTGCAACGGTCGAAAAAGGTCGCAAATCAGCTTGAAATCAATCAAAACTGCCGGGATAGCTTGTGCTGCTCCGGCAGTTTTTGTGCAAAATGCCGCAACAGCGCGAAAAAGTTGACGGACAGGAAAAAAGTGGTTATAATAGGATGCGTAGACACGCAAAATGCAGTGTCTTACGCTGCGGCCTGAGGGAAAAAACGGCCGCCCTGAAGGTAGTTTACTTTTTATGATAAACAGGAGGGTATTGCATTATGGCACCCAGAAAGAAGATCGCACAGACTGTACTTACCGAGGGTAAGTTCTACACCATCAGCGCCGCCAACGGCAAGGTTGTTGAGGTTGCTGATTATAACATTGACAACGGCGCAAAGATCCAGCTGATGGACAATGCCAACTTTGAGTGGCAGCAGTGGGGTTTTGTCGCAGCGGGCGACGGCGTCTACCGCATCCAGAACCGTTTCACCGGCAAGATGATGGATCTGGATATGGGCGGCGTCAGCGACGGCACCCGCGTCCACCAGTGGGAGGGCGCACAGGCCTCCAGCCAGCTGTGGGTCGTGGAGCCTACCAACGACGGCCGCGTTAAGATCAAGTCCAACCTGGCCGGCAAACTGCTGGACCCCGGCATGGCTACCGAGAACGGCACTGTGCTGCAGATCTGGGCCGATGTCAACGGCGATAACCAGTTCTGGACCATTGATGAGGTGACCCGCAAGCCCAAGACCAGCGTCAAGGCCACCACTGTCAAGGCCAAGGCCGCTGCTGAGAAGGCTGCTACCGAAGTCGTCAAGGCCGCAAAGCCCGCCGCCGAGAAGGCTGTCAAGGCTGCCAAGCCCGCTGTCGAAAAGACCGTTGAGGCCGCGAAGCCTGTTGTCGAGAAGGCTGTCAAGGCTGCTGAGCCTGTTGTTGAAAAGACGGTCGAGGCTGTGAAGCCTGCCGCCGAGAAGGCTGTTGAGGCCGCGAAGCCTGTCGTTGAGAAGGCTGTAAAGGCCGCCGAGCCTGTTGTCGAAAAGACGGTCGAGGCTGTGAAGCCTGCCGCTGAGAAGGCTGTTGAGGCCGTCAAGACTGCCGCTGCCAAGGCCAACACCCGCAAGGGCGGCAAGGGCAAGCGCCGCAAGTAATTTGCTTTGAACTTTTTCCCTGCGATTTTTGTGCTGTAACGAGAAAACCCCGCCCCGTCAGGATGCAGTTCCTGACGGGGCGGGGTTATTTTTTGTTTGTGGCTGAAAAGCCTTCCCCCACGGGGGAAACCTTCAGACTTACCCCAGCGCCGCGATGCTCTCCTTGATCTTCGCGGCCTTCTCCTGAGCGGCGGCCAGCTTCGCGCGGGTCTCATCGACCAGCTTGGCGGGGGCTTTCTCGACGAACTTCGGGTTGTTCAGCTGGTTCGTGAACATGCCCAGCTCCTTCTCGGCCTTCGTCAGCTCCTTGTTCAGGCGCGCCAGCTCCTTCTCACGGTCGATCAGCTCCATCATCGGGATAAAGCCCTTGGCATCGGGGGTGGCCACATTGACCATGCCCTCGGTGCTGCCGGTGTACTTGCCGGTGACAGTCACATCGGTCGCAAAGGCGAAGCGGGCCAGATAGGCGCCGCCCTTCTCAAAGGCGGCCGGGCTGGCAGTCTCGATGATCATGCTCGTCTTTTTGGCCGGGTGAACATTCATCTCGGCGCGCATGGCGCGGACAGCCTTGATGTAGTCCATCAGCTTTTCAAAGTCAGCGCAATCCTCGGCCCAGATCTTCATGTTCTCATCACCGGGCCACTTCTCGGTCATGATGGTCTCGCCGCTGCCGGGCAGGGCCTGATAGAGCTCCTCGGTGATGAACGGCATGAAGGGGTGCAGCAGTTTGAGCGCCTTGTCCAGCACATAGACCAGCACCTTGCGGGCGGCATCGGCGGCGGCTGCGTCCTCGCCGTTCAGGCGGGTCTTGCAGATCTCGATATACCAGTCGCAGTAGACCTCCCAGATGAAGTTCTCGACCTTTTCGGCGGCCAGACCCAGCTCGTACTTGTCGAGGTTGGCGGTGGCCTCGGCGGCGACCTTGGCAAGCTCGGACAGGATCCACTTGTCGCTCATGTCAAGCAGGCTTTCCTCGGGCAGACCCGGCTCAAAGTCCTCGGGCAGGTTCATCTGCACAAAGCGGGAGGCATTCCACAGCTTGTTGGCGAAGTTGCGGCAGGCCAGAACTTTTTCGTCGCTGTAGCGCATATCGTTGCCTGCGGTGGAGCCGATGATCAGCATCATGCGCAAAGCGTCCGCGCCGTACTGCTCAATGACCTCCAGCGGGTCAATGCCGTTGCCCAAGGATTTGGACATCTTGCGGCCCTGACTGTCGCGGACGATGCCGTGGATCAGCACCGTGTCAAACGGTGCCTTGCCGGTGTAGGCGAGGCCGGAGAAGATCATGCGGGACACCCAGAAGCCGATGATGTCATAGCCGGTGACCAGCGTATTGGTGGGATAGAAATACTTATAATCCTCGGCGTTCTCGTTGGGCCAGCCCAGCGTGGAGAAGGGCCACAGCGCACTGCTGAACCAGGTGTCCAGCGTGTCGGGGTCCTGGGTCAGCTTAGTGCTGCCGCACTTGGGGCAGCTGCAGGGAGCATCCTTGGAAACTACGGTCTTGCCGCAGTCATCGCAGTACCACGCGGGGATCTGGTGGCCCCACCACAGCTGGCGGCTGATGCACCAGTCACGGCCGCCCTTCATCCAGTTGATGTAGTTCTTGGTGAAGCGGTCGGGCACGAACTTGATCTCGCCCTTCTCAACGCTCTCGATGGCGGGCTTGGCCAGCGGCTCCATCTTGACGAACCACTGCTTGGAGACCATCGGCTCAATGACGGAGTGGCAGCGGTAGCAGGTGCCGACCTCATGGGTCAGGGGCTCGGTCTCCTTCAGCGCACCGCAGGCCTCCAGATCGGCCAGAATGGCCTTGCGGGCCTCCAGCGCGGTCATACCGGCGTATTTGCCGCAGTCCAGAACATCCGGCTCATCGGCAGCTGCGCGGCCGGCGGCTTTCTCGGCATCGACGGCAGCCTTGTCGGCAGCACCGGTCATGTGGCCGTCATAGGTCAGCACGCGGATCATCGGCAGATCGTGGCGCTTGCCGACCTCAAAGTCGTTGGGATCGTGGGCGGGGGTGATCTTCACAACGCCGGTGCCCTTCTCCATGTCGGCATGTTCATCACAGACGATGGGGATCTCGCGGCCCAGCAGGGGCAGCACGACATGGCAGCCGTGCAGATGCTTGTAGCGCGGGTCCTCCGCATTGATGGCAACGGCGGTATCGCCCAGCATCGTCTCGGGGCGGGTGGTTGCCAGCTCCAGCATCTCGCCGGTCTCCTTGACCGGGTAGAGCAGGTGCCAGAAGCTGCCGTCCTTGCTCTCATACTCGACCTCTGCGTCCGAGATGGAGGTGTTGCAGTGGGGGCACCAGTTCACCATGCGGTTGCCGCGGTAGATCAGCCCCTCATTGTACAGACGGACGAACACCTCCTTGACGGCGTCAGAGCAGCCCTCGTCCATCGTGAAGCGCTCGCGCTGCCAGTCGCAGGAGCAGCCCAGCTTTTTCAGCTGGCTGACGATGCGGTTACCGTAGGTGTTCTTCCAGTCCCACGCGCGCTCCAAAAAGCCGTCACGGCCGACCATCTCCTTGGTCAGGCCCTCCTCGCGCATCTTGGCCACGACCTTGGCCTCGGTCGCAATAGAGGCATGGTCGGTGCCGGGCACCCACAGGGCGGCGTAGCCCTGCATCCGCTTGTAGCGGGTCAGAATGTCCTGCCAGGTTTCGTCCATAGCGTGGCCCATGTGCAGCTGGCCGGTGACATTCGGCGGCGGCATGACGATGGTAAACGGCTTTTTGCTGCGGTCGACCTGGGTATGGAAATACCCCTTGTCGCACCAGTTCTGGTAGATGCGGTCCTCGGTGCCCTGCGGGGCATACTGTTTGGCGAGTTCTTTCGGCATGTGATAAAACCTCCTGATACATGTGCGGGGCGCTTTGCGCAAAAAGAAAAGCCGCCCCATGAGTTATCATGGGACGGCTTGAATCAATTCAAGTCGCGGTACCACCCAAGTTGCCTTGTAAAAAGGCCGCTTTGCGGCAGGCCGAACAGCCCGCCTGCCCGGATAACGGCGGCAAACCCGGATGCGGCTGGCAGGGGAAACGCCCCTCTCACCGCATCTGCTTGAAAGTGACAGCGCCCGCCGCGCTCTGCCGGGCTTGCATCAACCCCCGGCTTGCTGCAAAAGTACGATTCGGGCACACTCTTTCGCGCTGCATTTGTATCTTATAATGTACCGCAGTGCGGGGAATTTGTCAAGGGCATCGCCGGATAATAAATGCGCTTACGCCCACTTTTCCCATACATCGGGGCAGTACCCCACGGTAGCCAGCCTGCCGTTGCGCACAATGGGCTGGCGGATGAGCTGCTGGTTCTCAAACAGCTTGTCCGCCTGCTGGCTTTCGTCCAGCCATTGCAGCAGTGCCAGCGTGTCCTTGTCCTTTGCGTTCTCGTCAACGAGCTTTGCCCAGCCGCCCACGGCGCGGCAGACGTTGTCGAACTCGCCGCGGCTCATGCCTTTTTCTTTCATGTCGATCATCTGGAATTTGATACCGCGCTCCTTGAACCAGCGCTGCGCCTTTTTGGTGTCAAAGCTCTTGTTTGTGCCGAAAATCTGGATGTTCATGGCCATTCCCCCCGCAAAATACATTTTTTTCATTAGAATACCACAAAAACCGTACCTTGACAACTTACAAGGCCGGGCCTATAGTATGAGGAAAACTGCAGCAGGGCGCTTGCTCTTATGCGGGCTGCGTGCTATAATACAGGTTTATAGAGGAGTATCTATAAAGGAGTATTATGGAAAAAGAAAGAACCAGTCCGTGGCTGATCTTGTTCCGCGTGGTATTTACGGCGGCGCTGATCGCCTGCATTATGTTTATCTTTCGCAACTCACTGGAAAACGGTGCCCAGTCGTCCGCACGCAGCCAAGCCGTCATGCAGCTGGTCAACAGTGCGCTGGCCAAGGTGCATCTCGGCCCATTGTCGGAGCATCTGATCCGTAAGCTCGCACACTTTTCGGAGTTTGCGCTGGAGGGCTTTCTGCTGATGCTCTGCATCCGCGTGTACACAAAGCATTTTGTGCGCCACATGAGCTGGCCGCTGCTGGGCGGCATGACAACGGCGCTGATGGATGAGACCATCCAGCTGCACAGCCCCAACCGCACCTCGTCGGTGGTGGATGTCTGGATCGATATGTCCGGCGTCGTGGCGGGACTGCTGTTTGCACTCATCATCCTGCTGATCGTGCGCGGCGTTACCGCATTCATCCGCGTCAAGCAGGAGAACCGCGCTCTGCGCGCCGAGAGCGCGGAGCTGCGCCGCCGCGAGCATGA
>ULXQ01031645.1_pt1 | contig 10882 bp, 5 predicted proteins | sample 1961481 | NCBI WGS metagenome assembly ULXQ01 (sample SAMEA4835843, study PRJEB28245) | human gut metagenome | biome: gut microbiome; material: fecal sample | place: Denmark | collected 2008 | reverse complement strand
CGGCAGGCAAAATACCCTGCCGCGTACATCTGCCCGTGGCGCAATTGGATAACGCAACGGATTCCGATTCCGGAGAATGGGGGTTCAAATCCCTTCGGGCAGGCCAAAACTAAAAGCACCCTTCATGGGTGCTTTTAGTTTTGACCTGCCAAGAATCCGAAGGGATTTGAAGCCGACCGTAAAGAAAATGCCCCTGTGGGGCATTTTTAGGGAGGAGCGTTTATGGAGGCATAGCTGTGCACAGGACGCAACAAGCGAGGCGGAAAGTTTAAATCCGCACAAAGTACTTCGGGCAGAAGTAGTGATAAGATGAAAGTGTGACACCCTACGGGGGCGTGCTTTTTTCAGCTAAATTATCCTGTAGATAGCTAAATTGTCCTGGCGGACAGCAAAAGTGAATTTAATTTAGCTGTAAACCGAAAGGTTTGCAATTTAGCAACGGAGCGACAAAAAATTCATAGGATATTTTGTTGAAAAATACAATGAAAAATTTTTTTGCAAAAACCCTTGACGAATAGGATTGAGGATGATATAATAGTCAAGCTGACTCATTCGAGGACATCTTCAAAAAATGAAAATGCTTCAAAAAAATTAAAAAAATTTGAAAAAAGTGTTGACAAATGATGAAGAATGTGATATATTATATGAGCACTCGAAATTAGAGAGTGAATGCGAGAGCGAAAGCTAAATTCGCTGGTGTAGCTCAGTTGGTAGAGCAGCTGATTTGTAATCAGCAGGTCGGGGGTTCAAGTCCGTCCACCAGCTCCATTGAAGCCTACTGTTTAGGCAGTAGGCTTTGATTTTTGAAAAACTTGATAGGGGAGAATTCCCGAGTGGCCAAAGGGGGCAGACTGTAAATCTGTTGCGTTTTGCTTCGATGGTTCGAATCCATCTTCTCCCACCAAGCTTAAAAAACGCCTTAAACGCTAAAGTTTAGGGCGTTTTTCTTTTGCGTTCAGCAGAGATAAAACCCCTCTGAAAATCTGTTTGTCTAACAGTTATCTAACATAACGCTAACTAAGCAGGCTCAATGTCAATAGTTGGGGTAACCCGAAAAAACGAAATATATGAAAATTAGGCTCAATGTCAATAAATAGGGGTACCCCGATAAAAACAGAGCCACTGCATCTAATTCGAATTATTTTGTGCTGTTTAGATACCTAACATTAGCGGATATGTTTCCGCAAAATACAGCCAAGCATTTGCAGCAGTTGTGCGTATAATTTAAACTGCTGCAAAAGTCAGTAAACAAGCCGTTTTTTAAGCCGTTCGCTTATTCCCTTGACATCAAGACTACGGTCTCAATGTGGCACGAGAGGCCCTGATTGATAACAACATAATCGGAATAGTCCGTTTGTCTACGGAAACATATCAACTAATATCTGTAGTAGAAATATCTCCACTTCTGTCGTTATCTATATCGCAACCTAAACCTCGCCAGTATACGGGAACTGGTCTGCAATTCCCTTTATATTTTCTATTATAATGCCAAAGTCAATAGTTTCAGACTTCCCATTGTCTCGACCCTGCCTGTTCGCAGTACAAGGGATAGTTCAACGACTATTTTCCAGTCCATCTGGAACCACAATTCCCATGCACTCGACCTTAATAGTCAAAAATTCACACGATAAATCCACCAGTACTGTTTGCCTAGTCTATAAAGACGCTGTCTTTGATACAAACAGAAAAAGCCTTCTCCGGCACATAAGTGCTGAAAAAGGCTTGAAATAAAGGACTTTCGAGGTTCCGCTGTGTTGTACAGCAGAGCTTCGGAAGCCCTTTTTCTGTTTATTCGATTGTTGCTTGCCGCTGCTCCGGCCTTTGAAACTTACCCCTCAAAAACGGCTGCCGGAGGAATAATTAAATAGTGTGGAATAATTAAAATGTTTGCCGCTCCACTTATTCACGTACAATAGCACGTTTCACATCTTTGTATTTTTCACGCAGATCCGGTATGTCTACTTTTCTTCCGAGAAGTTCTTGAACCACTCCCCATAAGCCGTTCTTCTCATCTGGGAATCCGTCCATGTAATCTACAAACGGAAGGCTATTAACGACCAGCGTTTCTCCTTCAATACCACGTCCGGGAACCCCGTACTTTATCATAGGCTCCTTACCACTTCGGATATTCTTTCCGAACACAATCGGCTCAGAGACTGGTGCGCCTCCCAAAAGAGTCATGCTGATTGCGATATCGAGGATTTGGCCATCAAGTTCTATCCATGAGTGATCGAAATAGAGACCTTGCCCGAGCATTTCTCCTATGCATAGCTTGGGAGAATACCCCAGTTCAGAAAGCGCAACATATAAGGCAGAACAGCTTGCATGGCAAGCACCCCACCATTGTTTCCGCTTCATATATTCACTCAAATTGCAAAGGACATTTGCGATGTCCTCTTTGTAACCGGCATTCTGAACAGCAGCCCTAATCAGATCACCGGTACTCATGGATTCCTTCAAAAGACAGCAATGCTTATATTTCTTTCCGCTACCACATGGGCATGGGTCATTTCGTCCGATTTTCATTCGTGATCACTCAACATTCTTCTTCAGCTGTTCAAATGCAGCTTTAATTTTTGCCGCCATCAGCTTTCTGCGCTCAATCAGGAAGTCCTCATAGGGCATATTCTCCCAACCGTGCGGAAGTGCATTTTCTTCTTCCATACGCTGGATTTCTTCAGGGCTGCGACCCTCACAAACAACAGGATAATAAATCGAGGGAGTCTCATCGAGTATCTCCATATTATCCTTCCAATCGATGAAGGCGTAGTTAGCCATCTGGTTGATCTTAGCGTCGTTATATCCCAGCGTCTTCAGATAAGCCTTCGGGAACAGGTGATGCTTCTCCAGTGACTTTCTCTTACCGTCGGTACCGGGCTCGAATAGTTTGCTGACGAGCAGATTACTCTTCGAGAACAGGATTTTAGCATTCAGAATGTTTAAGGCGGCTACATAGGCGTTCCAAGCATTATTGCCTCGGCCCGATACTGCCAAGCCCTCGGAACCGATAAGAGTAATATCGAAGTAGTCGTTTGTAAGCCGCTCCTCAACCCTCGACAAAATGAATCGCTTGTATTCTTCCAGTGATGTTAGTTCCTTGATAGAGTTCAGGTGATTTTCGACTGTGGATTCAAATGATCCAGTATAGAGCGAGACAAGAGACGCATAGAAAAACCACAGCGATGTCAAATGCAAATTCTCGTTGTACGACGCATTAAACCTATACTTTGCGATGAGGTAGAATGCATAGGTGTAGTAGATTGCGTTTCCCGAAAGAATCAGATCACCGGACAGATAACCGGCATTCATGATAGATTTCAAGAACTCGTGCCAGTTGTGGACGTTTAGAACGTCTGGGAGCTTTGCCTTAAGCACATCGAAACGCTGATCACGTAGAGTTTCATCTACAGCACCTTTTTTGTCGAAGTCAGCTCCACGAAGCAGTTTATACCCATATTTCAAACGAGCTCGGTCAAAAGCATACGCCATAACCACACGAATGACATCCTGAGCTGTGACCTCGGTAAGCTGGTTGTACGATGTGATTTTGTCCTTGGAAGGGTATGTTGACTCCATGCTGAACTGTTCGATCTCTTTTCGCCCCTCATCCCAATAGAGTGAAAGAAGGGTCAGAATAAAGTCGTTCTGCTTCAATGCCACACCGCCGGAATTAACACGAACAAAGATTTCAGAGACATCCTCTTCCTCAGCGTTGGCCTTGATATCAAATACCGGAAGCGTGTGTTGTTTCAAATTTGAAAGCGCAGTGATGTTTTCGGAAATCAGATCTTGTTCCTCGTCGCTCAGCGTTTCACCTTTGGAGGACCGATATTCATCCAGCCTCTTGGTAAAGTTGATGATCAGCTTTGTAATATTCGATGTAGTGAACACTTCGCTGATGTTGTAAATCCATTCAGGGTCTTTTTTCGTCGCCTGATAACCAACCTCGAACTTATTCTTCACCGGGCAGTAGGAAATCACGATAGACTTCTCGTCGTATTTTGAATTGATGACCTTTTTCCCTTTCATAACGGCATAAAGGGAGGTCAGTCTCTGCTGGCCATCAATGATTACCTGCTTCGGAGATTCATAGTTGTGGGTGTCTGTTCCGATGGTTTTCTTCTTTTCAAGCGTAGGACACTCCCACAGCATCAAATAACCGATGGGGTACCCGCACATCATGGAATCGAACAAATCACGCACCTTTGAATCCTTCCAGATAAACGGCCTCTGAAGTTCCGGAAGGCCAAGTTCTCCTGTATCGATCTTTTCGATCAACTGATTAACTGTTAAAGTCGTGTTGCTAAATATCTGTTGCATTCACCGTTCCTCCTGCTTAATCTACGAATAAGTTCGGGATATCGTGTAGTCTATCTTGCTTTTACACATTACCGCTTTCAGCTATAAACAGCTCCGGCATGTTGTATAGTACACTCGACGCCTCTGTTCGAGCGTTAGTATTTGAGCATTCAAGCAATGCCGTGCTCAGATGCCATTTTCCATCCGGCCCTTCGATAATAAACTCATCCTTGTTGTTCCGGATATATGTGGATACCTCACGAGAGAATCCGTTCCGCTGAAGAAGGATTGTTATTGGATTCGTCGTTCCGTATTCTACAAATTCGTACCAGTTGTTATCAAACTCCTTCAGCTGATGGACCGTCTTATACTCATTCGAGAAGCGAAGGAAGTAGTTTGAAATACTGAACAGCACAATGTTATCAATGACCTCCAAGGTGTCGGAAAACACGATATTGCGGTGCCGGAGTCCATCGTCATAGTATTCTTTCTGGCCTCGGTTCACCCAGAAGTTATCCCGGTGCTGCTGCCGGTACTCCAGTGCCTTTTTCATGATATTGCTAAGGCCAGTACCTTCCATCCATTGAATAAGAACAACCGCATACCAGCGCAGGAGCGTCGGCTTTCCGAGTGTGGAGGCTTCATACTTTCCCCATTTGAAGATCCGACTCAGCTTTTCAAGGAAAGCCAAAACGTCGTCATAGTTGAACCTGCCATTTACACGGTCAGGGTATTTCAAGCCCATTGCGATAGCGGCACGTAGGTTTTTCGTCTGATCCACCGAGGTGTTGATATCATCATCCGGTTCTGTGAACGGATCAGTAAAGGCTTCTCGTATTTTCGCTTCGTCCTTGGGTGTCAGCAGATTAGAGAACTCACGCCTTACAAGGCTGTCGTTGTCCTGCATAATATCCCGTAAAAGAATGAGGGCAAACTTACGCATCATTACATAGGCTTCCTCTGACTGTGCGTCATTTCTTTTTACGAGTTCAATATTGCCCTGCAGTAGTGCCTCGACGACATATTTCTTTTCGGCGTTTGTTAGGCTCTTCGGTCCGGCCTCGATAGAAAGCGTTTGCTTCGGGACCTCTTTCTTCAAAAGGTCCACATAGTCTTCCTGTTTCAGCTTTTCACCCTGCGAGACGAAGAATACATTCCCGTAAAGGTTGAAACGGATGCGTCCGACACGTCCTATCAGGTTTCGGAAGTCAACCGGCGTCATCACCTTTCGGAAAATCTTGTTATCGGTAATGAACAGATTATCCGCTGGGAGGTTGACACCCTCAAGTAAGGTGCTGGTACAGAATATAGTCGTGATTTTGCCACGACGGAACATGTCCTCGATACGCATTCTGATGGCAGCTGGTAGGTATCCAATGTGATATGCGACGCCCTTTTTTATAATCTGGGCCAAATAGTAGTCGCCGTGAACTTCATTCGTGATATCCCTTGCCAGTGCATTCAGGTCATTATCCTGAATTTCCGAAAGCTGATCTGCAAAAGCAAGCGCATTTTCAATCGCCTTACTTCTACCGTTGCAATAAACGATGGTCTGCTGCTTTCGCTCAAAGGGGAGATCCCGGTTTATTCTTTCAAACATCAGAAGGAACGAAACCAGAGAAGCGTTTCTGTCTTTGATTTCCGCAAGGTAATCCAACTCACCGGTATGGTCGTTATATACGCTGACTGTGAAATTATTGAGGTCGATGCTGAACTTAATCTGGGCCACCGGTGAAAAAGTGGAACGTAGGTGGCTATCATCACCGTCGGTTTCGATGTCTGTCAGCAACTTTAGATATACCTCTGGATTTGGAATATTAGGTGAGGCAAAGACGAAGTGCGGCTTCTTCTTCCTTTTGAGAAGCATATCCACGGTTTTATAGTAGAACGGCCCACGGCTATTTTTTCCGGACAGCTTGTGCGCTTCATCGATGAATAGATAGTCGATTTGCAAATCCGGTTTGCTGATGAGCAGATATAACAGTCGTTCCGGAGTCAGCACAAGTATGAAGTTATGCTTGCCCTCCAAAGCGATATCCCCGGCGGCGGTGACCACCTTATAATTGTGCTCCGACAAAAGGTTCTTAAGGTCCTCGTCAATGACCTGCTTGTAGATCTCATTGATCAGTGCCTTTGTTGGGACAATCAGGGCGAAGTTCATTTTTACCCCATGCTGTATCTGGTCCTTGATGTACATTCTCATGAGGAAGGACTTACCCATAGATGTCGGACCGGAATAGCTGAAGTGATCATCCGAGAGATGATCGTAAGCATTTTTCTGTGCGCCGAAGAACCGAAGTTCCGGTGCTGCAGGAATTGTCAAATAATCATTCTGGTATTCAGCGAAGAAACGCTCTAATGCGGTCGTGCCGTAAAAGTCGCTATCGATTATCCTTCTTGCCTGATAGTTCCCGGTGTTTGCGAACACTGATCCGGCATAGAACTTTACATCAGGATTGTCCGGGTACAGAGAATACAGCAGGATGATTATCTCCTGCGCCCACATTTTATGCTTGTCCCGGTTCATCGCATGTGTCGACTTGGACAGCAAGTCGGCAAACCGCAAGGCCGACACCACATCAATTTCCCGCATCTGCCGTTTATCAGTGAGGTTAAATTTGGTGATGGCATAGTTATAAAGGGTGTCGTCGTAGAGTTCATTCAGGAAGGGATTGTTGTCAATGTCCCCGAAAATGGCATCGCCAAGGTTATGCAGTATTTGATTGCTCAAGGTCTGCCACCCCCATTCATCACACGGTCCATGATTTGTGTTTTTTCAGCATCTGCATCGTTGAGTGGCAGAATGTAGAAATAAAACGAGTGGTTTCCGAGGCCAAGGGCATTAATCTTGCTGGCTATATATGCCGCATGATTGCGAATATCTGTATCCATTTTCTGAGTCAGTGCACGTCGGAAGTCTACCGCACTGTAATTAGCAGGATTGAGACCGAGATTATACGCAAGGAAAACGCCATAGGCTGTATCATACGGGACCGACTGTCCTTTACTCGGAATAAGCAGGTCTTTGATTTTCTGAACCGTGTCTTTATCAAAGGACTTGCTGAATACCGTGTTTTCAGCAAGGATGCGCTCCTGTGTGCTTTGCTTTTCGATCTCAACAATGGCGTCGAAGGCAGTGTCAACAGCTTTTTTCATATCACCCACAATGCTGGAGGTGCCAAACACCATATGGTAATACGGCATACCAAAGGTCTGCTCCAATGAAAGGAGATGGATTCCGTCGCACTTGCTATTATATTGCTTTGCGCCGGTTTGAAGCTCGACCTTGCTCATGATTTTGGGAGCTCCCAGAACCTGCTCTAAAAACACATATAGCATGATTTCACCAAGGTCATTTCCGGTGCCTTTCTGCCCCGTTGCCCCGTTGCGTTTCATGATGTCGATGGCATCCATTCCTACGCTGTACACATTGCCCTCAACATGATAGTTCTCGATCTGAGCACGAGAAAAAACATATTGACCGATGTTCTTCCTAAGAAACACTTCCAGCTTATCGGATGAGAATGCATTGTTGTTGACGTTGAGGTGAAATAGGCGCAGTTGTTCCGGGTTTTTTAAGCCAAGGGTCTCAGCGTGAGACACCTCAGTAAAAACCTCGTCAAATTTACCTCCGCTTATAGTCTTGTCAAAAGAATCATTCATTGCATTCTCCACCTTGATACAGTTTACTCTTCATCCTTTTTATTGCCATGCATAGCCGGATCTTCCGCTACCATAAGCGTCTCCTGTGAAGGCATAATATACTCCTTGCCTTCGGGATTGTAGGTAAGGTTAAACACCAGATCAGACAGCCACTTCTTAAACGATGGATTATCTTGGAATTGTTTGAAAAGTTCCATGTTGTCTGCCATGATAGAGAAGATGACTTGCTGCAGTGCTCTTTCGCTCTCGGTCCGGGCCTCTTGCGCATCAGAGTTTCTCATTGCATTCTGATATTTCTTATCTTTGGAAACCATCTCAGGAATAGCCAGAATCTGTCGTTGCACATTGTCCGCATCGTTCCAGTTTATGTTTCCGAACATGTCGTTGAAGTCCATGATGATCTTGGAAAGCAGATCCATTTCCGGCTCAACGATATGGCCTACCTTGCCTGCTGGTACCGGTGCAATTTCTGCATCAGCATCCTCCAGCTTAATAGCAATAGCCTCCTGCGCTTCATTCCTGTAGCTGCTCAGATCTATCGTCTGAAGGATACCTTCCGAAAGATCATCGTCACGAGGCGACGGAAGTTTCGGTATCAGCAAGTTCAGGAAGATCGACAGCTTCTCCCAGTCAACATTTCCATAAGGAAGAATTGCTCCAAGGAAGCCATATGTACGCACGAACGATTTAGCTGCGCTCTTAAACTTAATCTGATCGTCAAGTTCGAGCTGTTTATATACAGCTGTGCAGGCATCCAGAATAGGATCGAGGCGATCACGCTCCGCTCCACTCAGGAATAGGTCTACCAGCTTTTCAACATCGCTGTCATCATAGACCTGATATTCCTCCATAATGGTAATCAAGTCGTACAGCTTATTAGGATCAGTCTCTCCGGAAAGAATCGTTGTTCTGTAGAACTTCGAGAACGCCTCCTCAATCACAGAGGTCTTGTTGGCAAAGTCCAAAACATATACTTCATCCTTGCCGGGATACGCTCTGTTCAAGCGGGAAAGTGTCTGTACTGCAGCAATATCATAGAGTGGCTTGTCCACATACATTGTCTGCAGCAGCGGCTCGTCGAAACCGGTCTGGAACATGTCAGCAACGATAAGTATCCTATACGGATCTTTTTTGAACTGCTTTGGAATCTTGGTATCCGGGAATCCGTTCATGGCAGCTGATGTCAATGCCGGTTCCTGCCCGTTATATTTATGTTCGCCGGAGAAGGCCACAATTGTATTATAAGGACTATGCCTGTCTGCGAGGCACTTGTTAATAGCGTAGTAGTATTCGATGCATCTCGGAATGCTGGCGGTGACCACCATTGCACGCGCTTTGCCGCCGATCTTCTTCTTAGCGACTACCTGCTCATGGAAATGCTCCACCATCATAGCTGCCTTTTTAGCAATAACGTCCGGATTACCCTCGACAAAGGCACGCAGCTTCTTCTGCGCACGCTTCTTGTCAAACATCGGATCATCCTCGACTGTTTTCATGATCTTGTACCAGCTGTCGATGGTCGTATAGTTCCGAAGCACATCAAGAATGAAGCCCTCCTGAATGGCCTGCTTCATCGTATAGACATGGAACGGGCGATGCTTGATTTCACCATCCTCCTCATAGACAACACCAAACATCTCCTCGGTCTTATTCTTCGGAGTAGCTGTGAAAGCAAAGTAGCTGGCGGAGGAGACGAGCTTGCGTCCCTCCATCATGGCATTGATCTTATCCTCGTTGTCTGCATCGTCATCTGTGGCAAGACCAGAAAGTGCCAGATTCATATTCGCGGAATTACGTCCACTCTGGCCGGAATGCGCCTCGTCGATGATGATGGCAAACTTGTTATTCTTATGTTCCTGCCCGATCTCAGATATGATGTATGGGAACTTTTCTATTGTCGATATAATGATGCGCTTGCCATCCTGTATGGCCTTGCGCAAATCACCGGAATGTTCTGCCCATGTTACGGTGTTTTTGACCTGCATGAACTGCTTGATCGTATTGCGGATCTGTTTATCCAGAATACGGCGGTCAGTAACCACAAGGACGGAATTAATCATCGGGTGTCCGTCTTTTTCAAGTCCAATCAGCTGATGCGCCAGCCATGCGATAGAGTTTGACTTTCCGCTTCCGGCGCTGTGTTGGATCAGATAACGTTTACCGACACCGTTCTCCTGCACATCGTCCAGTAGCTTCTCCACGCAGTCGAGCTGATGGTAACGAGGCCAAATCTGTTTGATGGACTTCTTCTTGGTATCCTCGTCCACCTCTTCGATGACCTGCGCGTAGTTTTCTATAATACGAGACAGTTTTCTCTTTGTCAGAATGTCCTTCCAGAGGTAATCCGTCATAAGGCCGTCCGGATTCGGCGGATTTCCTGCACCGTCGTTATAGCCTTTATTGAACGGGAGGAACCAGCTGTCTTTTCCGGCGAGCTTTGTGCAGAACTGGATCGTAGCATCGTCCACAGCGAAATGAACCATACAGCGCTTGAAGGAGAACAGAAGATCATGGAAATCGCGATCTTCTTTGTACTGACGTACCGCATTTTCCGTGTTCTGTTTTGTGAGCTGGTTTTTCAGCTCCATCGTGATAACAGGGAGGCCGTTAATAAACAGGCAGACATCCAGTGCCAGCTTCCCGGCATCCTGTGAATAGCGCAGCTGCCGTGTCACGCTGAAGATGTTCTTCTCATACATGATTCTGGCCTGCTCGTTATTTTCGGTCGGTGTCAGATAGAACATGATGAGGTCTGCCGGATAAACCTTCACACCATTGCGCAGTACATCAATGATGCCGCGCTTGGCAATCTCGCCGGACAGGCGGTTCAGGAACTGTCGTTTCTTTGTGTCAGAAGTGAACACACCCAGCTTTTCCATTTCCCTCGGCTGCGTATCCTGCAGGAACCGGAACAGGCGCG
>ULXQ01008996.1_pt1 | contig 11041 bp, 10 predicted proteins | sample 1961481 | NCBI WGS metagenome assembly ULXQ01 (sample SAMEA4835843, study PRJEB28245) | human gut metagenome | biome: gut microbiome; material: fecal sample | place: Denmark | collected 2008 | reverse complement strand
AATATATATTATTCTTTCAAAGAATTTTACAGTTTTATACCTCAACAAAGAACAGCCAGTAACCGCTTGCGTCCTTTCCCGCAACGAACTCAACTCCTCCGCTTATGTACTTTGAAAATACATAGCTTTTGCCGTTCTGAGGATTTGTCACGGTGGCACAACTGCCCTCATGAATCCAACGCTCGTTGAAAACATTAATTCCCTTGATGAGAAAAGTCTCTTTTGAGGTTTTGCCGACAAATCTGTAATTTTTCATAAAATCAGCCTTCTTTAACCTTTTGCGGTGACAGCCTGTTGTCAAGGCCTGTCTTTTTAAACACAAGCACAACGACAACGGCACAAATCACACCGAGTAACATTCCGCAGAGAACATCTGACGGATAATGAACATAGTTATAAAGTCTTGAGAATACAATCAAAAGCGCAAGTACAAGTGCAGGAATTCCGAATCGTTTGTCCTTGATGAGCATAACAGTTGCCGCCGCAAGTGACGAACAGCTGTGTCCCGACGGAAAGCTGCTGCCTGACGGAATGGCTATGTTAAGCCCAAAGTCGGGATTCAACTCAGACGGTCTTGCTGAATAATCAATATTCACCATAAACGGCCGTGGTCGGTTTATAAGATTTTTTATTCCGATTTCACCGACAAGAAAGCCGATTGCCATTGCAACAAGCATCATAACTCCCATTGAGCGAGTTTTTTTAAAAATTATAAACACAATGCCGACTGCAATCCAGAAAAGCCCCATTTCACCAATATAGCTGAAAAAAGCCATAATCGGATCAAGGAAAGAGCATTTAAATGTGTTCTGAATAAATTCAAGAACCGAGGTGTCAAATGATTGAATCACATCAAAGAATGACATATCATTTTCCTTTCATAATATCATTATAACAACCAAAAAACAGAATGTCAAATTAAATAAATTTTAAGTTATTCACATTCATATTTTGCAAGTTTAGCATAAAGTGCTTCGTCAACAACAGCCTCAACCGAAAGTCCTTCGGCAACATATTCTTCATAAATGAGAGTGCCTTTGTTGCGGATTTCATTTGCAAGACCTGCCTGTGCAAATGGCAGAAGAATTTTTACTCTTTTCATTCTGACGGGAAGATTGTTCTCAATTGCATTAAGAAGTTCGTCTATACCCGTGCCGTTCTTTGCGCTTATGCGAACACAGGCTTTAAAGTCCTGTGCAAGCATAGTTTCGTCAAGCAAATCGCACTTGTTGAGAACGGTTATAATCGGTGTGTCGCCGCAGCCGAGGGATTCAAGCAAGTCGGTTGTAACCTGCATATGTGTTCTTGCCTCGTCACTTGATGCGTCACATACATTTAGAATAATATCTGACTGTGCCGCCTCTTCAAGGGTTGAGCGGAATGCTTCAACAAGGTGGTGCGGAAGTCTGCGAACAAGACCTACCGTGTCAATCATCATAACGGTTACACCGCTCGGAAGCTTCAACGCTCTTGAGGTGGGATCAAGCGTTGCAAAAAGCTTGTCCTGTGCAAGCACACCTGCGTCCGTAAGGTAGTTCATAAGAGTTGACTTGCCTGCGTTTGTGTAGCCGACAATCGCACAGGTTATTACACCGTCTTTTTTTCTGCGTGAACGCAACATCTGACGATGCTTTTCAAGGTTGGAAAGCTCTTCTTTCAGGCTTTCAATTCTTCTGCGGATATGTCGTCTGTCGGTTTCAAGCTTTGTTTCACCCGGACCTCTTGTGCCGATACCGCCGCCGAGTCTTGACATTGCGATACCTTTGCCCGTAAGTCTTGGGAGCATATATTTAAGCTGTGCAAGCTCAACCTGAAGCTTACCCTCTTTTGACCTTGCTCTCTGGGCAAAAATATCGAGAATAAGCGTTGTTCGGTCAATTACTCTGACATCTGTTTCAGCCTCGATATTTTTAATCTGTGTCGGAGAAAGCTCGCTGTCGAACACAAGCAAATCTATCTCCTGCGATTCGCAGATTTCGGCAATCTCGGCAAGCTTGCCTGTGCCGACAAAAGTACCCTTTTCAATTTTTTGCAGATTCTGCGTTACCGATAAAACGGGATCTGCTCCCGCACTTTTTACAAGTTCAAAAAGTTCGTCAAGTGACGCCTGTGCGTCATATTCGCCCGTGTCAACACTGACAAGCAATGCACGGGTAATTTTTTCTTCGTTACTTTTAAGCTCCATAAAATCCTCACTTGAAGTTATTTATTCATACTTTTGTCAAAACAGGTTTTCATATCCTCATCCGTGATTTTTCGGATAGGCTTGCACGGATTTCCCACGGCTACGCAGTCGGACGGAATATCCTTTACAACAACGCTTCCGCCGCCGATTACAACATTACTTCCGATTGTGACGCCCGGCATGACCTGAACGCCTCCGCCAATCCACACATTGTCGCCGACGGTAATCGGATAGGCATACTCAAAGCCTGCGTTTCTTCTCGGGTAATCAACAGGATGACCTGCCGTGTAAAATCCGCAGTTTGGTGCAACAAAAACATTGTCGCCGAATTTCACCTTTGCACAGTCGAGAATCACCATATTGTGGTTTGAATAGAAATTCTCACCGAGTTCGATATTGTAGCCGTAGTCGCACCAGAACGGAGCGGTAATGTAGAAATTTTCCTTTGTACTGCCGACAATTTTCTTTATAAGAATTTTTTGAGTCTCTTCATCTTCAAACGGAAGATTGTTGTACTCTCTGCAAAGATTTTTAACCGAACAGCGTTCATTACGAAGCTGTTTGTCGCCCATTGAATTATACATCTGCGAATTAAGCATTTTTTCTTTTTCAGTCATAATTTTCTCCGTTAATAAATCACATAACAAAATTTACATAACAACGCTTATTATATTATAATCTCACCTTCAATACAAGTAAATCCAAAAATTAATTTACTTTTCAACTGACAACAAAATTCAATTTTAAAATTCATAGGGAGGATAATGGGACAGCGGTCTTTTGTATAATATAGTTACATTGAAAATATCAATGGAATTTGCAGAAAAAAACGATTAAATTATGAGATTCCGTTTTGATTTGAGGAGGAATTATTATGGAAGAAAAAAGAAAAACCGTCACATCAACCGAAGTAAAACGCAGATACAATCAAAAAGTTTACAGTCAAATTTCATTTTCCGCCCCAAAGGAACTTGTTGAGGAATTCAGAGGGATATGCAGAAATATTGGAATTTCACAGGCAAGTGTTTTCAAAAAGTTTATCGCCGATTTTGTAGAAAAGTACAGATAAAATCAAAACCACTCGTTGAACGGATTGTTGCACTCTGCATAAAAGCCCGAAATTCAAGCTGACCGAATTTCGGGCTTTTTATTTTTGGATTTAAAAATTTTTTCAACCTGCTGTTTCAATTTGCAAAAAATTTTAAGAATATATATTCAAAGAAATAAAATTGTGGTATAATGATGAAGAATATATACAAGGTATGTAGAGGCAACACAGGTTGTCTTTAATTAAGGAAGTGGCAAAATGAAAAAACTATTTACTATTATTGTGTGCAAGGTTCTGAAATTTGTCGGAGGATTGCTCGGCAAGGGCAGCAGTCTGCCGGGACAGATTGCACTTAAGCTCTGCCCCGATATTCTCGGACGAATTGAACTGCCGAAATATATTGTTGCCGTAACAGGCAGTAACGGCAAGACATCTACCGTTGAGATGATTGCACATATTCTTTGTGAAAGCGGCAAAAAAGTCGCCTGGAATAAAGAGGGTTCTAACCAGATTGAGGGCGTTACAACTCTTATTCTCGGCAGTTGTACTCTTTCGGGCAAGGTTAAATCGGATATTCTTCTCATTGAAAGTGACGAACGCTTTGCAAAATACACCTTCAAATACATCACACCGACTCATTATGTTATCACAAACCTTTACCGTGACCAGCTCACACGAAACGGTCATCCGGAATGGGTTTACAATGCCGTAAAGGATAGTATTCATCCCGAAACTCAGCTTATTCTTAATGCTGACGATCCGCTTGTTTCGTGCTTTGGCTACGGCAGGGATAATGTTGTATGGTTCGGTGCAGGCAATCTTCCGACCGATACAAAGGAGTTTGTCGGTGTTTATAATGACGGTGCATATTGCCCTCACTGCAAATCTCCTATGACATATTCAAGCTATCACTACGACCACATCGGCAACTATGAATGCCCTAACTGCGGTCTTAAAAGACAGGATACAAGCTACACAGTTACATCTGCCGATCTTGAAAAAGGCGAAATTACAATCAACAATAAGTACAAGATTGAACTTACGCTCAAATCGCTTTATAATGTTTACAATTTGCTTGCGGCATTTACCGTTGCGTCAATCACAGGCGTTGACGGCAACACAATTGCAAAGAGCCTGAGCAATTATGTTCTTAAAAACTTCCGTGTTGTAACATTCACGCTCGGAAACAGAAAGGGTACGCTTGTTACATCAAAACATGAAAACAGCATTTCGTACAATCAGTCACTCAAGCTTGCCGCATCCGACAAGGATAAGTGCGATGTTTTGATTATTGTTGACGCAGTCAGCAGAAAGTATTTTACAAGCGATGTTTCATGGCTTTGGGACATCAACTTTGACCTTCTCAAAAGCGACAATGTAAAGAACATTGTGCTTGCAGGAACATATTGCAACGACCTTGCAACAAGATTTTCTTTCTCAAAAGTTGACAGAAACAAAATCAAGGTTATCAAGGACATTGAAGAAGCCGTTGATTATCTTGACAATGACCGCAAAGAAAAGATTTATGTAATTACCTGTTTCTCAGACAAGGGTAAATTTCTTGAAAAGGTAAAGGTGGACTGATTATGAAAATTCTTCATTTGTATCACGATATAATGAACCTGTACGGAGAATATGCCAATGTTTCTGCGCTTGAAAGAATGCTTGAAAAGAGCGGTGTGAAATTTACAACCGACAGGCTTACCCTGTTTGACAATGCCGACCTGGGCGATTACGATTTTATCTACATCGGTTCGGGTACAGAAAAAAATCAGAAGCTTGTTTTGCAGGATTTTAAAAAGTACAAGGATTTTCTTGTTGAATACATCAACAGCGGCAAGGTAATTCTTATGACGGGCAACTCGTTTGAAATGCTCGGAAAAACAATTACAGACTCTGACGGCAAGGTTTTTGACGGACTCGGAATTTATGATTTTACAGTTACCGAGCAGAACAAACGCAGAATTACAGGCGATATTGTTTATACATCTGACATTCTCACAAAACCTATTGTCGGCTTTGTAAACAAGTGCAGTGAAATTAAAGGTATTAAAAATCATCTTTTCACTGTTAACCACGGACTCGGTGACTACGAAAATGCAAAAGCAGAGGGCTTGAAGGACAAGAACCTTTTTGCTACTCATGTTACAGGTCCTATTATGATTAAAAATCCGCATTTTCTTGAATACATTGCTTTGCAGATTTCAAAAAATACGGATGGCTTCAAGCCGTGTACGGATTACCTTGACTACGAAAGAGCGGGCTACGAAATTACTCTCGGCGAACTCACAAAAAGATTTGAGGAGTAAGTTTTAATGAACAACGACAATCTTCTTCAGCTTGAGGGAGCAATTGAAAGCGTGGTTTTCCGAAACGATGAAAACGGCTACACGGTAATTGAGCTTGCTGACGGTGACGATTATTTGACCGCTGTCGGAATTATGCCACAGGTGTCGTCGGGTGATGTTGTAAAGCTTACCGGCAAATATACAAATCATCCGAGCTACGGCAGACAGTTTGCCGTGCAGATTTGCGAAATCAGCAGACCTACCGAGGCGGCTGATATTCTGCGTTATCTGTCATCCGGAGCTATCAAGGGAATCGGCACTCAGACCGCACAAAGGCTTGTAAAGGAATTTGGCGAGGCAACGCTTGATGTGCTTGAAAATCAGCCCGAAAGAGTTGCAATGCTGAAAGGAATTTCTTCGCAAAAAGCCGAGGATTTTTCAAAGCAGTTAAAGCAGAACACAGGCGTGCGAACACTCATGCTTTTTCTCGGAGAGTACGGAATTTCAAACACCGCATCGGTCAAAATTTTCAACGCTTACGGTCCGAGCTGTGTCGATTTAATCAAGAAAAATCCGTACATTCTCTGTCAGGGCGATTTTGGGGTATCGTTTGAGAGTGCGGATTTTATTGCTAAAAAAGAAAAATTAGAACCCGATTCAAATGTCCGTATGCGTGCAGGAATCGTACACATTCTTCATCACAATGAGCGAAACGGTCACACCTGTCTGCCAAAGGAAAAGCTGCTGAAGGTTTCAACCGATTTTCTCGGAATTGACGGTGAAAAGGTTTCGGAGTGCATGGAAGAAATGCTGTTTGACCGTTCGCTTATCGAAGATAAGATTGACGGCAAAAAATTTGTGTTCCCTCCCAATGTTCACCTCTGCGAAATGTACATAGCGTCAAGAATAAAAATGTTGCTTAAATTTCCGTCAGAGAAAATTAAAAACATTGACAAGGCGATTGAAAAATGTGAAAAAGAGGACGGAATCGAATATGCCGATTTGCAAAAGAAAGCAATCACTATGGCACTTACCGAGGGTATGCTCGTTCTGACGGGCGGTCCCGGCACAGGAAAAACGACAACCCTCAATGCTATAATAAAAATAATGAAAGCAAACGGCAAAACTGTTTTGCTTTCTGCCCCCACAGGCAGAGCGGCTCAACGAATGAGCGAGCTCACGGGCGATGAGGCAAAAACTCTGCACAGACTGCTTGAGGTCAGCTGGGATAAACATGACAACCCCGTTTTCAACAAGAACGAACGCAATCAGCTGAAATGCGACGCATTGATTGTTGACGAGGTTTCAATGGTCGACACATTCATTATGGAAAGCGTTATGAGAGCGCTTTCCACAGGATGCAGACTTATTCTTGTAGGTGACTCCGACCAGCTCCCCTCCGTAGGTCCGGGTAATGTGCTCGGCGATCTTATCGAAAGCGGACTTATTCCCGTTGTACGGTTGAATGAAATTTTCCGTCAGGCACAGCAGAGCCTTATTGTCACAAACGCACATAAGATTGTGAACGGTGAAATACCCATTCTTAATTCTGCCGACAAGGACTTTTTCTTTCTTCAAAGGAACAATAAATCAGAAGTTTCAGCGGTAATAGCTGACCTTTGTGCAAATCGTCTGCCAAAGGCATACGGATATTCTCCGTTTGAAAACATTCAGGTGCTTGCTCCATCCAAAAAGGGTGAACTCGGAACTGCCGAGCTTAACCACAAATTGCAGGCGGCGCTAAATCCGAAGAATGACGATAAGGCGGAAATCACAATCGGTTCAAAAACCTTTCGTACAGGCGACAAGGTTATGCAGATAAAAAACAACTATGATATTCGCTGGTTTCGTGAAAACGGCGAAACGGGCGAAGGAATTTTCAACGGTGACATAGGAATCATCACAAGGATTGACAGAAAGACAAAATCGCTTGTCGTTAAATTTTTTGACAAGATTGCAAGATACACCTTTGAATTTGCGGGCGATCTTGATTTTGCCTACGCAATCACGGTGCATAAAAGTCAGGGCAATGAATTTGACGCAGTTATTATACCGATGTTTTCAGGGCCTCCTCAGCTTTACTACAGAAATCTGCTCTACACCGCTGTTACAAGGGCAAAGAAAACGCTTGTCCTTGTCGGCAATCCGTCACCCGTTGAATATATGGTAAACAATAACCGCCGTACAAAAAGGTACAGCGGTCTTAAAGAATTTTTACTGAGAGATGACACACTTTATTAAGAAAGTTTTCGGCACAATAAAAGGATTTTTCTTTACGGTTCGTTGTCCGTACTGCGGAAGGGTTATTGAACCGAACAAAAACTGTTGTGACAAATGCAGAAAAGAATTCCCCGAAATGCCACTTGTACGATATGCAACGGGAGGGTACATCTGCACCTCTCCTTTCCCCTATGACGGAATTTTCCGCAGGGCAGTTCTTAACTTTAAATTTCACAACTGCGGTGCATATGCCGAATTGCTTTCACACGAAATGGTTCGTTCAATAAAAGATGTTTACCGTGACAGGGAATTTGACCTTGTCACCTGTGTGCCGATGCACAAGGATACTCTCAGAGAGCGTGGATACAATCAGGCTGAGTTGCTCGCAAAGGAATGTGCAAGGCTTCTCGGCATTGAGTATGCCGACCTGCTTGCCAAAACAAAGAAAAATAAAACCCAGCACAGCATAAAAGCGGCTGAAAGGGCAAAAAATGTTATAGGCGTTTACTCGCCGATTGACAAGAATTTAATCAAAGGCAAGCGAATACTGATTATTGACGACATTATTACAACAGGCAGTACGCTTGGTGAATGTGCAAGAATACTTAACAAGTGCAAATGCGGCGAGATTTGTTGCTGTACGCTTTGCACATCTCTGCTGATATAGCATTGGAGTGATTAAAATGGATATAGCTGTTGATCTCGGTTCTGACAGAACAAGAGTTTTTATTGAAAATAAAGGAATAGTGCTTGATGAGGCAAGCGTTGTTGCGTTTGATGTTGACACCTACGACATTGTCGGCGTCGGCAACGAGGCTTATAAGATGATTGGCAAAACGCCTGCAGGCATACGAGCAATGCACCCGATTGATGACGGTGTTATTTCACGCTCCGAACTTGTTGAGGATATGGTATCAATTCTTATAAAAGAGGTCAGTCCGTCAAAGGTGACTATGCCGAGGGTTGTTGCATCAATCCCGAGTGAGGTTACCGAGGTTGAAAAAAGAGCGGTTGTAAACGCAGTAAGCTCAATCGGTGTTCGCAAGGTGTATCTTATTGAAGCACCAAAAGCGGCGGCAATGGGCTGTTCGCTCGACATAACAAGTCCTCACGGCATTCTGATTGCAGATGTCGGCAGCGGTACGGCAGACATTGCCGTGCTTTCTCTCGGCGGAATTTCGGTTTCAAAGTGCATAAAGTCGGCAGGCTGTGCAATGGACGAAGAAATTGTTAAATACATCAGAAAAGAGCATAACCTGATTATCGGCACAAACATGGCAGAGGCCTGCAAAAAGGCTGTTGGCTGTGTAAAAATTCCGAAAGAGCCTAAGCTTTTCAGAGTTAAAGGCAGAGATGCCGTAAGCGGTCTGCCAAAATTTATTGATGTTGGCTATGCTGAAATCAAGCCTGTAATCGAGGATATTGCGCTTAACATTATCAGAGCAATTAAAGATGTGCTTGAACAGACTCCGCCCGAGCTTGTCGGTGACATCTACACTGACGGTATAATTTTGACAGGCGGTCTTGCCAAGCTGACGGGATTTGCAAGGCTTCTCAGCGAATCTACAAAGCTGAAAGTAAGAGTTCACAAAGCCGCCGCTGACTGCGTTATCAACGGTTGCGGCAAGGCAATCGAATATATTGACCATCCCGAAAAAATACAGCCGGGTGCAGTCAATCCGCTTATAGAGGCATTTTAATTATAATTTTAAACATTTTATCCGCAGATTTTACCGTCTGCGGATTTTTTGTAACATGGTATTGTAAAATCCGAAAATATGATTTAACAGTTGTCTTTATTCCGTTTCAGTACCGTACTTTTTTTCTTCTTTTTTACATAAAAATCTCCCCTTAAAGCATTCCCTAAAAACCATGTTTTTCAAGAGTCTGCTTTAAGGGGATTATATCAGTTAACAATTGTTCTCCGCTTTTGTTTTATAGTTCATTATTCTTTCAAGAAATAACTGTACTTTTTCTTTGGCTATCTCTCCGCTGTTTTCAATTTCAGTATCGCCAATGTAAAACTTGTGTTCAGCGGATTTCTTCAAAATATCAAGCAATTTTTTCTGTTCATCCGCTTTGTTAATGAAAACGGACACGGCACAATCACAGGCTATGGAAAATTCTGCCGGTGTTTTTGAAGCAAGTGCGTCGTAAAACCTTCCTTTTACGCTTTCAAATTTATTTTCCGTGTCAATCGGCAAAAGCTTTGTAATCATCTTCCAAGTATTCCACGCAAGAAAGCCGTTGCAGTTGTCAAAACCTCTGGCAACAAATTCAAAGAACGGATAGACAAGTTTCGGATTTACTTCGCAAATATACTCAAGAACCTGTTCCGCCCAGTGAGCATTTGCGTAATCATCGTCAAGAAAAATCTCAATAAGCAAAGGAACAGTCAGAATTTCTTTGCTTGCAAGCTGTGCATAATATTCTTTTTCAAGCCTTTGTTCAAATTCCTGAAAAATCTGCTCTGTTTTCATAAATTCCCGTCCATAAATTCACTTAAATTTCGGTTTAATACTCCTAATATAATACTGTATATTACATTCTTTTTCAAGTAAAATCATATTAAAAGTAACATTCCCCCCGAATTTTATCGGAGGGAATGCTTTACTGTTAGCAGAATATTAAGAAAAGGTTGTTCTGTAGTTCTGTTATTCTGAATAGCTTACCCAGACACCGCCAGACTTTGAACCCGGATTTGCACGGAAACAGTTCTTACCGTCAGCAACTGTCAAGTCGTTTGTCTGTGTTTTCCATGTTGATTCTGTGTCCTTAAAGAGGAAACAGTTTGAACCGGGGCTGAGCGGTGTGTCAAAATCGTAGTACCAGATATCTGTACCTGCAATCTTATTCATGTGAGCTGCTGCGTTGCCGAGTCCGCTCTCTGCCCAACCGTAGATATAAACATCAGTATAGTGTGCCTTTGAGTTATCAAAGTAAACTCTTGAAAGTGTGAATGCAGGCTTCTGCTCCGGAACATACGGAGCTGTTGAAACAGCTTCGTCATTGCTGAGTGCGATGCAGTTGTTTGTCTTTGAAACTGTTGCATCCCAGCAATTGTAAACATTACCGTCATCACCGCCTACAGGCTTTTCGTCAACCTCTGAAAGAGAACGATAAACACTGACATTTGAAACTGTTGCAGGAACTTCAACTGTGTAAACATTCGGGTAAGCGTCTGTATCCTGCTCAAACTGATAGCTTGCACCTGTGTCAAGGTCATAAGCAAAGAGTGAAACACCGTCAGATGTCATCCAGCCAAGCTTAGTCTTGAAGTAAAGAGTGTATGTGTCAGCA
>ULXQ01054829.1_pt1 | contig 11057 bp, 6 predicted proteins | sample 1961481 | NCBI WGS metagenome assembly ULXQ01 (sample SAMEA4835843, study PRJEB28245) | human gut metagenome | biome: gut microbiome; material: fecal sample | place: Denmark | collected 2008 | reverse complement strand
GCTACGCTATAAGGTTGGCGGACCATCAAAGGTCTTCGCCATGTTATGCGGGACGGGACCGCCTTATTAGTTTCTCACATTGAACAATCAATAAATTCTATTTTATTCAATATCTGCAGCTGTGTTAACTTATGATTGGTCAACATTTGCAACTGCCATATCAAGTTATCATAAGATGATTGGCCATAATAGTAGAATACTAAATCGGTACATGTAGTATCACCGGAACATAGCTTTCTGAAAAAACTCTCAAAATACTGACGGTCTGTATCTCCTAAAGAGTAGCCATAGAAGATAATACGTTCTGCGGTATTCAACCAATCTGAAAATTCCTGTACCTTCAGATGTCGGCTATGAGCTTTATATAAGAAAACATGTTCTTTTGATAACTTTGCAGAGTCCTCTACTCCAAATACTATATCATCGTTAGGAGCCAAAGAACCATGAATATGCAATAAATTGCCTTTTGAATCTTTAAACTTATTCCATGTTAATCTTTCTATTATACTCGTATAATTAAAAGATATTATCTTGCTATCTGCAGGCAATTGATCAATAACCCTCTTTGCAGGGTTATCTGGACTTGGACCAAATGCTCTTTTGGTTTCTTCTTGAAGATAAAATTTTAGAGACGATTTCAATTCATCATACTCTTCTCTAAGCGAATCAATATCCAATATAGTATTGATTTTTTTGGCATTCAACTTCTTTGTAGTAAGCATCCTGCTATACTCTGAAAGTTCATTTTCGATATCTATCCATCCCATATTCTCTTCATATTGTTTATGAAGATAGGAGCATAGGTTGGAAGTCTCCTCATGTGGAAAGTATGAACTCTTCATAAAGTTTCCATAAGATGTCTTAAACCCTATAGATAAATCAAAGCCATTACCTACTATCAATAATGTTTCTTCTCCCATAAACCGTTTTTAATATCTACAGAAAATTCAAATCACAATTATAATCCTTTGGAAATCTAATCGTGCCTACATACTTAGGTCTATTACTGTTTATGACTAAATAATTATAAGGTATTCTGCATTTCTCAGCTATAGCATGCGCTAACTCATCTTCAGAATGAACCGGAAATCCATAAAAATTATCTAACAAATCATTCACATCGTGGCGAATAGATGAGACAATAATACTCTTTGAATTAGGCAATCCATCCGCATAAGTAACATCTACTGAAGTTTTCTCAGGATTAGAAGATGGCATAAATAACAATTGATTTGCAAAAGGTAATAATACCTGATGTATATAATTAAAAGAACATTTCAGATTGACATCACGACAATGTTTCATCAGACGTTCCAACATTTGATAGTCAGGTTTGGATACAAATGTTCCATCGGAAGCAAAGTATAACTCAAATAAAGCTCCATTCATGAAATGGTTATATCCGCTACTTGTATAGCTTGCTAAGATATGTGAATCATCAAAGAAATTCTGACAGTCAAAACAATTGAAATATGCTGCCCAACAACAACATCTTCCAAGCAAGAATTGTTCATCACAACTAAGACTCAATATATTTATTTTTTTCATCTCAGCCAATGCATCTCTCTGATCAGAAAATTGTGTTGAACAGAAATTACGAACAATATTTGCTATTGCCTCATCTGAATAGTCATAATCCTGGCGACATATAACCCTATCCGAATATCCACCAACATTCAAATTTTGAATCATCTGCCCAGAATTGAAACAGAAATTTCCAATCAATGAAGTATGTTCCCAGCTAGTCTGCTTCTCTTTTGAAAGATTATACACTGTTGTTCTTACTTTCTTGAAAAAACTTTCAATAGGAAGACCAACCTCCGTTATATGCTGCAATAATGCCCCCGTATAAAAGCTATGATTACCCATACCTACATCATCGGCTTTCTGACCAGGAGATGTAGAATATGCTATCAATGTGCCTTTAGGAGCAAAGACTGGAGCTAAAGTAGATGCTGCATACAAAGCTCTATCTGCAGGAAAAGGATTGTTTCGACATGCATCAATAATAATGACATTTGTATTGCAATTCTTTGCTTTTATAGAATTGAGGCTTTCTTGCAAATCAATAGAATACCTCTTAGTACCACATTTGTTGTCTGCAGGTGTATTTCTACATAACAGATAGTTCTTACCATCTATCTCGACTCCATGTCCAGCAAAATAAACAACACAAGCGTCATATTTTTCTAAGTCTTCACAAAACTGAGAGAAATTATTATCCCATTGATCAGTATCTATGTCATAATAATCGTAAACATAGAATTTTAGTTTACGAAGAATCTCTGCTATAGCTCTTGCATCATTTACAGCATTTGTTAATTGGGTGGCTTGATCATAAATATCAATACCAATCACTAATGCTTTAGCTCTTATATATTTCTGATTATTCATTTTATTTGAAACTTTGCACTTGGCAAAATTATTTTAAGTCAATATTTGACAGCCCCAACCTTGCGGCATGTGAAGAGAAACGTTGCAAAATATGAGCGAACAACTTTGGCTTAGCCCTATAACAAACCTCATAGCATTCTGTGTCCTTTAGCGTTTCAATGCTCACTGTAACAAGATAAGTGTAATCGAAAACCATGTATCTAACTTTATTTTTAAGCATGATTGGACCGATTGTATATTCCTTGGCCGAATCACTCTTAGGCAAACACCCATCTTCAACTATACGAGATTTTGTAGATGCTTCAGAAGATTTACCCATAGGTATATCAAATATATACCCACCTACAAGTCTTGCCATCTTTCTATTGCCTTGTGAATAATCACAAGGCGGTGTTAATTCTATTGCCACATCCCAACATTCCGGAATGAAAGGTTCTATCTCTTCTTTGAGCTGAGGATTAGCAGGACGATTTTTTCTCCGCTTTTCATTATCCATTTTTATTTTATTAGACTTTTTCGTCTCTGCCTCCAACAATTCCACACTTGCCTTTCTATTAGTTATAAGAGGGGAATTATCTTTCTTTACCCTATAAATATTGCCAGGAACTATATCTTTTGTTGATAGTCCTATATCATCTATGAAAAACATACTATTTAATATTGCTGCAATTGTTTGTTTTTCTTCAATTTTTTCAAAAGGACTCGTCATTTCTTCTTCAAACAAAGGAAGTGTTGCTTCTTTTTGTTCAGCATAAAGTTTAGAATACAACAATTCATCAAAAGCCTTGTATGCGTCAGCAGTCAAATAAGGGTAGTCGCTAGCATTCTGTAGTCCTGTATGATTTTTCGCCAATTCTAAGAGAAGATAAATCAATCTTTTATCTCGTTGTTCGTAGTCTTTTCCTAACTGATAAAATTCATTAGCAATATGATTCTTAGCTCTTTCTATTGATGCATTCCATTGGACAAAGAAATAAGCAGACTTGTTTTCTGAAAGAGCTTGCTCTAAATCTTCTTTAAGCGAGTCATATTTGTAGACACCATTTCCAAGATTATATTTAGACTTGCCCAAACCAATAACAAACAAAGGAGGATTTTCTAAATGAGATTCAATAAGAACTTCTTCCTCATCAGAACATTCACATGTAGTTGGAATCATTGCAGCTTTGCTTAAAGCTTCTTTCAATTCTTCAACATATTCACAATGGCTTGTCCACACAACAAGTCCATATGCGCCAAAGAAGCCTCCATTTGTAATCTTACCCAACAAAGATATAACTATGGATATATTCTCTCTGAGCTGAGCACTATTACCATTGAGCATTAAATCCATAAAGATTAGATTTCTGTTTTTTAAACGTCCTTCTCCTTCAATATGAAAATCACCACTATAATTATGAAATTCCACATAAATGCCTAAAGACTTAAGGAGTTTGTCTAAATTTTCCACTTCATCATAGTGATCATCTATGATAATAGCGCTAGTAATACAGTCTTCCAATATTTTCATATCATTCTTAGTTTTGTTCCCCCAATACTGTTTTCCCGTTATTATGCTTTCGGAAAGCACAAAGCAACAATAGCCTTATCAATTTGATACTTTTTTGCAGTATCAGGCAAATTAATTTCATTTGCATCCAATATTAAAAGTTTCCCTTTCATGGCTTGCATTACCTCATGTGCAATATGAAGCCCTAACCCCATTCCTGTATTAAGCGGCTTACCTGTAATAAAGGGACGCAATGCTTGCTCAGGAGGCAATTTAAAACCACAACCATTATCACAAACTACAATAGATATATAACCCTCTATTTCATCAGTTATATATACGTAGATTTTTCTGTCATCATGGCGGGATTGTGAAACCCAATAGATAGAATTGTCTATCAGATTAGTTAAAGCCCCTATAGATTCGGTTTGACTTAGTTTTGCCTCAAACGAAACACTTTTCCTATTAGAATAAACTTTTATTCGATGATCCGAAAATCTGAACTTAGTATTGTCTATTACTGCAGAAACAATAGTAGAAACATTGGTCGTTCGAATACTTGACTTCTTTAAGAAAACTGTATAACCAGCGATAATATGTTCTAAGTTAAGAGCAATACTCTTGACACTGTCGAAATTATCATTATCAATACAACTTATCAATGCATCCACTTGCTTTTCCATATCATGGATTACACCTCCAAGATTCAAACCAGCATTAGCACTGCGAATCAGTATATCTCGTACTTCTACATATTGGTCATTTACACGATTCAAATAATGAAGTATATCTTCACGCACCTTTTCGTCAGATACTTTATCTTTAACAATTTCAACGGCACTACTTAAATCTGATACGACAGGCTCAATGACTCTTTTATCCTTTTTATATACATTAATTAGTCTGCGCTTATCTGTATTTCTATATCTTATTATTAAATCCAAGACATAGGTTACAGCATCAACAAAGGCAAAGTAGGCTTCATTTTCAATAAATCCCTCTCTGTTAGTCTTCTCTTTTAAGTCGGTGCTGTCTCGTCGAGAAATACCAACGGAACCAATAATAATATTATTACTTATGTTATCACCAGCTCTTTTCAAACGATTAAGATCCAAAGAGAGCCAATCGGAATCCTTTTCTCCATAATTATAAATTCTTACACCATCTCTATAAACTCTTACTCCACTATTTTCACGAAGATAATTATTGAGAATAGTACGTTCCATATTCATAAAACTAAAGACTGCAGTATCCTTTTCATATATATAGAAATCCAAGACTATTTTACCTATTTTATAATCAGACAAATTGAAATTTTCTAAAACTATCTTGCTTCTTGTTCTTGAAGTAACACTATCTTTTCGTCGTTTCAGGAACTTATCTTCCTCAGATAAATTTCTTATTTCTCGCCCTTGTATATTGATTAAATTATTCCAAGGAATGAACTGATAACAGAAATCTTTAAGCTCATCACCATCTATAACACAATGTCCACGATACATTGCAACTTTCAGAATATCTTCAATGGGTGGAAGCCCTTCAAAAACATTCGTGTTAGATTTTACTTTAACAACAAAAGAGTCTGTTCTTTTATTGAATGGACTATTCAAAGAAGCCAAATCTCTATATATGTTTCTTAGCTTTCTACGATTCCATTCTCCTTTCAAATCAGTTACCGTTATTTTAGTGCCATGTGGTGTTGATAAGAAAGATTTTTTCTGTTCTGTTATTTGAATAGGAAAATCTTCTATGGAATGAGCATTTTCTAATTTACTCCAATCTATATCGATATCAACCTCATCGTGCTCAGCTTTATGAGTTCTTAGATGTATCTTTTTGCCAAGCTTATGAACACCCAATCTGCCAATACCTTTTTCACCCAAAGGCAATCTGCCTAACGAAGGATGTAATAGCTGTTTTTTCTTGTTGTCAGTACCTATCACAAGCCAAACATTTTCAATTGTATCTAAGTCCATCCCAATACCATCGTCAGTTATTGATATTTGTGACAATTCATTACCTTCAAAAATAAACTCAACTTCACAAAATGAAGCTTGTGCATCATAAGAGTTTTTAACAAGCTCTACTAATGCTATACTCTCATTTTTTATGAGATCTTCACCTAAATGGGCTATTACCCTTGGTGTTATTGCAAAAGTATGTTTCATTACATAGTGTTTTTACAGAAACGATCCTAGAAATCATATTACTAATACTGCATCACTTTTTCGAAATATTCCCTTGTTTCCATTATCAAACTGTTTTGATTACGGATGCAAAGGTAATATATTATATAGGTACCGCCATACGGGCTAATGGTGATTTACAATTATTTCTTTCTCTACCTTATTGTAATTATGCATAGCACGATATTTCTTTAAAACCATGGCAGCGCACAAGTACGCCGCCATGGCGATGAATCATCTTTTGTTTTTTTGTGACACTCTGCTTTTTCGTGCCTATATGTACTGGATAACACATATTGCCAATGATGGTATTACCATCCATGGGAAAAGGCATCCTAATACTGTCAGCAATGCTGAGATAACACACATTACTTCCTGTCCGTAGACAGAAAGTTTTCCGCTAGATTGAATCATCCTTTTGATCCAAATCTAGCAACTCTGAATCGTTTTTTTTGTATTCATTGTTTCTATAATTTAGATTATAATGCTATATTCTATATCCTGCGGGCTTATTGTTACAGGCTATAGCATAAAATCAGCCCCCTGAGATTAATGGCAATGCTTACTCTCCCACAAACTATTGCAGTACCATCAGCGCAAATATGCTTAACTTCTCTGTTCGGAATGGTTAAAGGTGTTTCCATATTGCTATAATCACCGTCTCAGTATTTTTATAATTCATCTGCAAACTCTGAAAATACAATTTTCATCTTGTTTCTCCAATTATCAGGCACGTCATCCCAAGTCTGCCAGTCTTTTACTTGCTTATAAGCCTTGAAAGGTTTGTCAGATTTAGGAGCCGTATATCCCAACTCATCTTCCACACAATTGTGCATCATCAACCTTTTGGTTGAATCATTTCCCAATGCTGCCAATATCGGGGCATTCATAATTATAGCACCAGCAGTGCCAGCATCTTCATCATGAACAACAAATAGGTCAACACTCAATGCTTTCAAATATCTGATGAAAGAAATCATGGTTGCTTTACCTGTCGCCTTAATTATCTGATATTTTGACGTAACAATCTTTTTAACCTCCTCAGGCATAACTTCTATTGTACGCTTAAAAACTATGTCTTCGGTGTCTCCTTCTACGATAATTACCTTTTGAGCGAAGAACACTCGTGCTACATAATCATCAATTTTTTGTATCATTTTGACACGTACTTTGTCATCATCTTGGATTTTACGGAATGCGTCCGTTAAATTAAACGCGACAACATTTGTAAAATCATTTACGCCTATAGTATAGCTATTTAATACCTGTTTGGGCTTTTGTGACAAGTCTATCATATAAGGAGAATGAGTCGTTGCAACTATTTGACTGTTGGAATCTGCCAACTCATATATGACTCTACGCATGTTCTCTGCAGCATTTGGATGCAAAAACAATTCAGGCTCTTCAAAGCCAATAATGAGACCTCTGTCATCTTCATTGCCGATATTCTCTGTTCGTTGTTTATTGAAATGAAGGAGAGCAAAAACGGCAGAACGGACAAGTCCTGTACCTTGGTGTAATACATCTGTGGTAACATTGCTACTCATGGTTACGTCAAAGATAGGTTTCAAGGATTCCGCTTTGGTCAAATCTGTATCCACATTGATAGACGCCTTAGGAAATACATCATCTACGACCTTGTTCAAATCGCTCATGAGTTGTCCAAATGCGCCATTCTTATCATTGGGGTCCATTTCTTTACTCAATTTCTGCAATTCCTCTGCCGCTTTCTTATAGTGCTCTGAATTCTTTCGAACATCATCAAATATATAAGACAACAAATCATGCAATGTACCAGACTTTGCGGCATCCATCTCTTCTGAAAGAACTTCTGCTTTGATTTTCAGAAACCGGGGAAGTTTTGACAAAACGTTGGCTGCTATCCCACCTGGGTTTTCAAACCATTCATTATTCTCTTGCACCTCAAATAATGAAGGATAGTTTTCTTCCAGTTCTTTCTTTTCTTTCGTCGTGAGATTTCTGTTTAAGTCATCCACGTCTGAAAAGATTTCTGCAGAAGCTCCCTTGTCTATATAATCTTGCCATTTTTTGCAGTCGACAAAATCACCTTTCAACTTTTGCTGATGCATCTGAATTTCACGATGGTTCTTGCCATCAGGCGTTAGTCGAACACGATAATTGAACGAATATTTCTCATTACCTTCTTCATCTGTATAGTTGTTGAGTCTCGATGAATTAAAACCACGTTGATTAACTATTGATGCTTGAACATTGTCGAAACAGCCTTCTATGATAACATCTTCTGTCTTGGTTAACTCCTCACCATCTTCTCCAATGTATTTAGAGCGACAAGCATTGTCGAGTTTCTTGTCTGTAACCAAATATTCGACAACATCCAAAGTGCTGGATTTTCCTGCATTATTAGCTCCTATGAGGAAAGTTGCATCTCCAAAATTAATTTCCACATCGTTCAGTTTGCGGAAGTTTTGTATTTTTATGCTCTTCAGTCTCATTTCTTCTTGATTTACCCTATTAAACTTTCAAACATCTCACGAATGTCAGCTTTTTCTTTTTCGTATTTCTTGTAGAATTCACTTTGGTCATATGGCTCTGTATCAGAGTCATCATCCTCTTTCAATTCCGTAATGCGCTTCTCTGCATAATCATATATATTGGCTGTGTTCCAATGCGGAACGAAAGAGGACAATTCTGATATTTGCCCCTTTAAATCATCAACTTCCCCCTCGTAGGTACAATTATCAATATCCCATTGAATTTGACTTTCCATGTTCTGCAAATATGCATCATCGGTTATTGATACAGTACTACAGCCATGTTCGTCTCCAAATTTTAGATACGACACATACTCATCTGTATTATTTGCGCTTTCACGCATATCATAATATAGGGCTTGTTTGTCAAAATGTTCTATATTGTTACCTACAATATCTAACACTTCCAACCTATCATCCATAGAGTAATTCATATCTGCGAAATCCTTTTCTGACAAAGCTAACAGATTAACATTTAAAATGTTCTGATCTTTCAAGGCTGGCATATTCACATACAATGTCGTTAAACACCCAAACAGATCAAATGGTTTATATTTTATTTCGTGCTTATCATCCATGCGGACAATACATGTTCGTAACTTTCCGGTTGCAGGATTAAGCATCTCTGTAAATTTGTCAGCTAAACATTTCTGCAATTCTCGCTGAATTCTTATCTTATTATGCTCATCAGTAGTGGTATATTGCTCATACAACTGCTCAATATAGATTGAGCTAGCAATCAGTTTTTCCAACAATTCAGGGCGACCTGTCATGTGGTCAACCAAAAAGTCATGAATAGAAGGATTAAAGAAATCAACGAAATGGCTTTCATCACTCAGCTTTATCTTAATAAAACTCCCATCCAATGTTTTTAATGACTGCATCCAAAGTTTATCATCCTTAGACAATGCATAAATATCTTTTGTAGAATCACAGAATACTTCGAAAGCTTCTCTCCAATCCTTCAACAAACAAGGTCGGTGAAGTGTGACTAAGACTATCAGCGCATATTGGCTTAATGCATCAAGTTTGTTAAAAGCCATTTCCCAAACAGAATTTGGATGGTCAAAAACATACCAAAATGTACGATAAAATTCATCGGGGCTTTTATCTTTCCACTCTTCATGATTAATGAAGGCTTCTATCACGCGTGGATTGAAGTTTTTGTGGTTTATCAGATAAAAGTAATTGTAGTCATGTTTCAGGAGATTACGCAAACAATCCTCTGGTATATTCGAATACGCCAAATGATTGTACAGAATCTCTGCTTTAATCATCTGAGTATATGAACCGAGGTCAACCACGCATTTGGACAAATCTAAATTGTTTGTCTCAAACTTCTCATAATATAGTTTGGCATCTTGCAAGATATATTCTCTTGTTGTCAATATCAACAATTTATCCTTAGCCTTACGAATATGTCGAATGAACAGAATCAACTTGGATTCAAATCCCTTTTCTCCATGTTCAAAGAATGTATTTCCTAAGAAATCATCGAAGAAGAATATCTGTTTCTTGCCGTCTTCCAGCAAATCCATCGCATTGTCCAAATCATTAGTGATGCAGACGAACTCGTCATAATCAGTTCCTAACTTTTGGAAAATCAATTGTCTTGCCAATGTAGTCTTGCCAATGCCAGGAATACCAGATATGATAACATAGTGATACTGGAGGAGTTTGTCCATTGCTTGGTCAAAACTTTTGTTCATGACATATTTCTTGGATTCATCCAAACATGCCTGATATTCCAATTTTGACCAATTCACAACACGTTTATTTATGATTTGTTCCATTACTGCTGTACTGCACAACCAAAGTTTGTAATATTGTTTCTCTATATCTGCATGCTGAGCCAAGAGGTTGTTCAAATCATCTCTTCCAAAAATATCTTCCGTACTTAATATATAGGGATGGAACATCTGCTTGATTTCTTCCTTGTTAGCAGGTGTCAGTCCTACTGTTGTAGATATATAATATTGAGTAGGGGATAAAGCCTTAACTTTGTCTACTTCCTTAGCAAGTTCTTTTTTTAGGGAAGAATACTCCTTATAGCGCTTGCATTGGATAATTGTAGAACTATCCTTTATACCTGCGCATCGCAAATCAATTCCTCCGTCACGTCCAGATGTAAAACTCTCTATATAACATCCAAGATGTTTTTGTAAGAGATCTCTTGTGAGACGCTCAAATTCAGAGGCAGAGAGAATCAGAAAATCGTAATAGTTCATTTGTTTTGGAGAAAAAAACATTTTCCCAACCTTAATAATTTTAAGGTTTGTCTATATCACCTCACTCACGCTCACCTCATCCATAATCTTGCGCCACAAGTCCTTGGCCATGGAGATGGTGGGGGAGACGCTGAATTTATATTGTTTGCCAATAGAACGCAAGTTGTACATCACATTATGGCGACTTTGCGTTATTTGGTCTATGAGTAAATCACCGTTAGAACGTAACTACTGATTTTCAGCAGTT
>ULXQ01047389.1_pt1 | contig 11069 bp, 10 predicted proteins | sample 1961481 | NCBI WGS metagenome assembly ULXQ01 (sample SAMEA4835843, study PRJEB28245) | human gut metagenome | biome: gut microbiome; material: fecal sample | place: Denmark | collected 2008 | reverse complement strand
GCGGATGAAATGAATTTGCGAAAGAATCTTGACACTACCGATGCCGATGGGATAACTGTCGGCATTTTTTATGAACAATCGTTATCTTGCTAATGTATCGGCATTATGTTATTCTATGAATAGAAAAAACGTTCGATTAATAGCATATGACTTTATGGAGCATAAAAAATGGATTTATCGAATTTACTGAATTATTATGGAATTTTTAGCTCATTGTTGGTAGGTATAATTTCTGTAGTTGGTACGTATGTGGTCAATAAATATAATTCTAAGCAAAATTATAAAAATTCATACAAAAATATGCTTATTGAAAGAAAGCTTAGGGCTATCGAAGCACTATTTAAGGTAATGCAGAATTTTACAACTGTAACGGATAGAGATGGCTGGTTTTCTTGGATGAATCATCTAGAAGAATTAGATAAGATTTTAATAGATTTCAAGAACATAGAAAAAGATTTAGTATGGTTTCCGATTCAATTTAGGAATCAAATTACATTGTTTGATAATCACTTACGCCGTTATCGCCGGAATATATTGGAAAACAATTACGGCAAGGATATTACAGCGTATAAAGATCAGGAAGCTGATAATTTTGTTATCGAAAGGTCAAAAATTGAAGAACAGCTTTATGCATTTTTGTCGGATGAAACGGATGTCATCAAAGTGTTTAAGCGCAACAGCGACTTTTTGAAGCATGTGGAATGGAAACGTGATAAATATGGTAATGAATAGATTAAGAAACTTTGTGAAGAATGTGGCTGTGACTCATTTTTCTATTAAGCTTTTCCTGGTTTATGCAGTTTCCGTCATCGTATTTAAGGGGATAAATCTGTCATTTCCGCTGTATCTGCTGCTGTTGGTCATGGGTTGGGGGATTAGTCTGGCTGCGTATCCGTGCAGAAAGAATCGGTTTTATCAGCGGACTGTTTTAGCCTTTGTTGTTGCCAATGTTTTAGGCTTTATCACTGCACAGTATGAGAATCTTGCAATGTTTGTTGAAAATATTTCTTTTAGCATTCCTGCAAGAGGGTTGCTGATGGTGTTTGCTGCCGAATTTATTTGTGTAATGGTACAGCTTCAGCGGCATGGTGATGCGGTGACGGACGATGAGCAGCCGGAACTTTTTGAGGAACATCGCTATGATTTGCAGCGGGTGAAAGGGCTGTTGGCCAGTACGCCGATTTTTGGCATCGATTCTTCTTGGGGAAATGGGAAATCTTTTGTCGTCGATTATCTTGTCAAAGAGCCGGATATACAGGCGGTATATTTTGTCATTAAGATAGAAGCGCTGGCTTATCAATTTGAGTAATTCGACAGTATTCTGATTCATAAATTGGATGCGCTGCTGCGGGAGAATGGTGTTTTTTCTATCTATTCCGAAGAAATCCAGGAAGCGGCCGATAAGTCGCTGTTGGGGCGGATTTTATATTACTTCTTCAGGCGCGGCGATTCCAGCCGGACGTCTACTTTTGAAAGCTTGAGGACGGCGCTGGCTACGCTGTCGAAAAAGGTCCTGATTATTTATGAAGATTTGGAACGAGTCGGGAAACCGGATTTAATCAAGCGCCTTTTTGCCATTTCAGAGCGCTTGGTGGGGAAGAATGTCCAGGTGATCTACGAATACGATGGCCGGCAGCTGGATGAACAGGGCTTGGAGCGAGCCTATCGAGAGAAATATATTCCGCTGGAAATGAATTTGACGCCGATCCGCTATGAATCCATGGTCGAGTATGTCTGGGATGAACTGCGGATGGAGACGATTGACAGGACTGTAGATATCGATAGCACGAAAACTATCAAAGGGGCTGTTTGCCATATGGGGATGGTTCCTTTTTCGGGGCTATTCCCGAAATTACAAGCGATGGCGACGGTGAACATAGACAAAAATGCTTTAACCGTGCGAAGAATGCGAATTTTTCTGACTGAGTTAAAAAGCTATTTGGCATCGCATGAAAAGTTATCGTCCAATGAAATTAGCATTGTCATTGCCTTTTATTTTATCAAGCATTTTATGTATGAACAATTTCAGTGTTTGAAAGTGGGAAAAACGCTGGAAGAGACGTTTTTATTTTCTATCCAAGGTCAAGAGTATACTTTAGAGATGCTGGCAGATCTTCTCATTGATGAAGAAAGCAGGAAAAAAGTAGAAAATACATTAGTCCATCAAGATGATGTTGCCAGGACGTATACCGTTTACTGCTTATTCCGTGTCGATGCTTTTGATTACTATCGTCTAGCTGAGGCGAAAATCAAAAAAGAAGAGATTACAGAAAATGAAATGTTGGATTTCCAGAAACGGGAAGAAAAGAGAGAAAAGACGAACCGTTTGATTTGGAATTTGTTGGCTAATGGCGAATCGGAGTATACTGATGCGGAAGCTTGCGTGCGTAAATTCGAAAAAGATGTTTTGAGTGTTCCACGTAGACAGCAGCGAAAGGCTTGGAATGCATATTCTAATGATTTGTATAATAGCAGGGTCATAAAAAATAATACGACCATTTTCAAGATAGGAGAACCTATGCTGGATATGGCGAAGGCTTTATATGTAATTGATCCAAAGCTTGATACGTGGAAAAAATTCATATCTTTTTTGCAGGATTATTGGCAGGAGAATCACCTTGGGCTGAATTGTGATTTCATAAAGATTTGCCAGTATTTTCCTAATTACAATATCGATTTGTTTATGAATGTTATCAAGGTATTTATAGCTATCCCTATTGCAGGAAATTTCAATGATTTCGATGGCTACTATAGCTTTTTAGCAAAATATATCAATGGAATTTTTAAAATCGGTATTCTTCGATCATCAGAAACTCGATTGACAGAAAGGGATATCAGAGAGCTTCGTAAAGATGAGGATATTACGGGATTTCTTGTTGAAATTATTCAGCGCATCATCAAGAGGCTAAGAAATGAACGTAAGAAATTCGATTCGGATACCTTTCATGATGACATTGATACGATTATAAGTTTTCTTGAACGTAATATTGCTGTTATGCGGAATTCAGAAAAAGCTCCGGATAATCGGCCAAAAGTTAATATCCGATTTAGTGGTGAACGTGTTAATCAAAAGGTTATTGATGAAATTTTGCAGATATTATTTGCGAATATGCCTGATGAAGAAATGCATGAACGATTTAAAGTAGCGATTAAGACGGCTTATGCGGAACGTAAGTTGACATATGACGATGTTCGGTATTTGTACAATGAAGCGGGACTTAAAATGGATAATCAAAAATTTGCAGATTATTATTAAAGACTGGAGAGAGGGAGAAAGCTATGTTGGAAAGCAAAAGCTATATCGCGACACCGCCGGGTGTTACGATTCAAGAACAGCTTGATGACCGAGGCATGACGCAGAAGGAATTTGCAAAGCGGGTAGACATATCCGAAGAGTATATCAGCAAGTTAATTGATGGAGAAGTCCATTTGACCACGGAAATGGCTGAAAAGCTTGAACTGGTATTAGGCGTTCCCGCCAGTTTCTGGAATAAGCTGGAAGCTATTTACCAGGAAAAGCTGGCGAAAATCAGGAACGAATTCAGGATGGTATAATAATTATGCGTCGTCCGTCATGAATTAAGGGATGATGCCATTATTCATAGCGGGTCGCCCACGTGGCGACCCCTACGCTGAAAATGGTGTCGCTACAAATACTGGTTCTTGCTTTTTTGGTAATTATAGGAGGTATTTCGATGTATGATTATCTGATTGTTGGCAGCGGTTTGTTTGGGGCTGTGTTTGCCCATGAAATGAAGGCGGCAGGGAAGTCTTGTCTGGTTCTGGAACGGCGGGACCATGTGGCGGCAATGTGTATTGTGAAGAAAAGGAAGGCATCCGCATCCATAAGTATGGGCCCATATTTTCCATACGTCGGATAAGGTGGTCTGGGACTATGTGAACCAGTTCGTGGAATTCAATCATTATGTCAATTCGCCGGTGGCCAATTATAAGGGGGAATTGTACAACCTGCCATTTAATATGAATACGTTCACCAAGATGTGGGGCGTCGTCACGCCGAAGCAGGCAGCCGCCAAGATTGTCCAGCAGCGTCAGGAAGCGGGGATTGCGGAACTGAAGAATTTAGAAGAACAGGCTATTTCCCTTATCGGTACGGACATCTATACGAAACTGATTAAGGGCTACACAGAAAAACAGTGGGGACGGAGCTGTACGGAACTGCCGGCCTTCATCATTAAGCGCCTGCCCGTGCGCTATACCTTTGACAACAACTATTTCAACGACCGCTACCAGGGCATCCCCATTGGCGGCTACAACGTGCTGATTAATGCCCTCCTCGACGGCGTCGAAGTGCGGACTGGCGTCGATTATAATAAGACTCGCCAGGAATATGAAGGAATTGCGAAGACGGTAGTCTATACGGGACCGATTGATGAATACTTTGACTATAAATTGGGGCGCTTGGAATATCGCGGCCTTCATTTTGAAACGGAACGCATAGAAGAAGAAAATTATCAGGGCGTAGCAGTCATGAATTATACCGACCGGGAAACGCCGTATACACGTAGCATCGAACATAAACATTTTGAATTCGGCGAACAGCCGGTTACGTATGTCACCAAAGAATACCCGGCAGATTGGCATCCTGGTGAAGAGGCTTATTATCCGGTCAACAACGAACGGAATCAGCATTTATATGAACAGTATGCAGCCTTAGCGGCACAAGAAAAAAATGTCATTTTCGGTGGCCGTTTAGCTGAGTATAAGTACTATGACATGGATGACGTTATTGCCAGCGCCTTAGAGATGGTGAAAAAATATGAAGCTCATTCGTAAAGCCGTCATCCCGGCGGCAGGCTATGGGACATGCTTTCTGCCGGCGACCAAGTCGATTCCTAAAGAGATGATTCCTATCGTCGATAAGCCTGTGATTCAATATATCGTGGAAGAAGCTATTCAAAGTGGCATCGAAGAAATTTTAATCATCACCGGCCATGGGAAACGGGCCATCGAAGACCATTTTGATACGAATGTTGAGCTGGAGTATCACTTACGTCAGCAAGGAAAGTTGCAGTACCTGGAACTGGTACAGGAAATCTCGAAGATTAATGTCCATTACATTCGCCAGAAACATATGCGCGGCTTAGGGGATGCTATCCTTTGTGCTGAATCCTTTATCGACAATGAACCTTTTGCTGTCCTCCTCGGCGATGATATTATCTATCATGAACAAGAACCGGCCATGCATCAGCTGATGAGAATGTATAATAAATACGGCGCAACTATGGTAGGCTGCCAGACATTGAATGGAAATCAAGCCGTTCCGCGGAATATTTTGCAAAGCGTGGCTACCGAGAAAACAGGCATTTCCCGTTTCCTCAACGTAGAAAAGGCAGTCGGCCATGAAGCCGATGGAAAATCAGCCATGCTGGGACGCTATGTCCTGACACCGGACATCTTTGAAATCCTGCGCCGTGTCCAACCTGATGAAAACGGCGAAATCAGATTAGCCGATGCCCTAAAAATCATGGCCAGCCGCCAAGCTGTCTATACTTGCCAAATAGAAGGAAAACACTACGACGTAGGCAATCAGTTAGATTACCTAAAAGCAACGGTAGAATACGCCTTGCGGCGCCCTGAATTAAAAGATGCTTTTCGGACTTATCTGAATCAGTACATATGATGAAAAAAAGCCATGGACTTTCTAAGTTCGTGGCTTTTTGAATTTCAGAACATTACGGAAGACTATGAGTTTTCTTGATAAATTTCCGTAGATATGATATATTGTTATTAGAAAATTTGTTCGCTTGGAATGTTAAATATTTTTGCTTAATGAATTTTGATGATTTAGGCAGTACTTTTAAAATGTAGGGGATATGATTAATGAACATTTCGGATGTTATAGCTGGAATTCGCTGGATTTATAGTAATATTGCAATAATAATCTCTATGGCAACGGCTATTGGGGCTTGGTGGAAATTTCATAAACAACAGGAATTAGCCATTACCTTGCAAGAAAGACAAGAAAAAGCACAAAAAGAACTCGAGACTTATAAAAATGAATTAGTGCAACAAAATGAAAAAATTAAACATCTTAATGAAATGCGGATGACTAATTATACCTTATTTGCTCAAAAAAAGAGTGAAGCCTGCATTACTTTATTTGAGGCCCTTAATCAAGCATTAGAATGTTTGTCTAGTTCAGCAAGCTCATTTCACCAAGATAATACATTTAGAGATTTTGATGAAAGCGATATTGGAAATTTTCTTGATGAAATTGGACTTACTCATGGGAAAAAGGAAGAGTTATTAACTCTTTGGAAAAATGATTCAACTGCAGCCATAAAAAAACTACAATATTTGCAACGCAGAAATAGAGACATAAAAGCAGTCAATGCAATAACGGAAGCTGCTACCATCTTTAGAAGAAGTCAATTATATTTGACACAAGCATTGGTTAATGATATGAAATGCTTTATTGATGATTGTGCTTCTTTTGCGAATGGAATTAAAGCACATAACGAGCTCCTGGAAAGAGGCATTTTTGATCAACCAGGAGAAGTAACTGATAGGCCTAAAAAAATGAATGCATTATGGGATAGAATGGATAAAATCACCGTTGAACTCAAAGAAGAGTTGAAAAATTGTGAATCCTGATTGAAGTATGGTTGCATACCCATACATACCTTTTTTCATTTAAAGAGAGTGGAAAGGAATCTATAATGGAAGAATTTATTGATAAAGAATATATAACTGATATATATAGACAAATTCAAACTGCTGTCAAAAAATATGGAAGTTTTCATAAAGTTTTATTTCATTTGCATACGCCTGCTTCGTTTGATTATAAAATGCTAGAAGAAACAGAGGATGGACGCCAACTAAAGGATTTTTCGAAAGAAGAATTGATAGATATATTTATTCAAACTGATATCTTTAATCGTGAGCAAATTACTGATTATTGGAATCAAGGGTATTTTGATGAAGCAACTTTACCGTATTATATTATTGCTGCTCATTTAATCAAAAATGATATTGAACTTGTTGTTCTTTCTGATCATAATACTATTTCTGGTTTTGAGCAATTAGGGCGGGCCGTTGAAGATTTGCATAACCTCAGTGCTGTTTGTAAAGAACATAAATATCCTGAAATTATCCTCGGCATTGAAATTAGTTGTGCCGATAAAAATCATGTTGTTGCTATTTTTGATAAAAAAGATAGAGATTCCGTAGATAAACTTAAAAGGTATTTGAGGGATGAATTGATTAATGAAAATTTAGGAACTTATCGAACTAGTTATGAAGTAATGCAAACTATTCTAGAATTTGGTGGAATTAGTTATATTGCCCATGCTAATACTTCGAGCATGTTTACTGATGAAAAATTTTTATCAATGGCTTATAAGGAAAAATTATTTAAATCAGAAACAACAAATATTTTAGGTCTTAAAGAGCCAAATCAAAGTGTAAACATTCAACAAATGATTCGAAAGTATACAGAAAAATCAGTTTCGTTTGTTTATGATTCCGATTCCCATGGCGTAGATACAATTAATAGGCTATTTTTTTGGATGAAGGGCACTACGTGCGATTTCAAAATGCTACAGGCTGCTTTTACAGATCCGGATATTTCTATACGATTAAATAAGCCGAAAGCTCCTAATGCTTATATCCAGGGCATTTTTATAAAATCATCAAATCAGGCTTTTTTATACAAAGAAAAAAACGAAGGAACTGTGTGTATTCCGTTTTCTAAAGAGTTAAATTGTCTCATTGGGGGACGGGGCTCTGGAAAAAGTACAATTATTAACATAATAGAAGCTGTATTGCGACAACATTATAAATCTATTGATATTATGAATGCAATCTTTAAATATGACATACTAGCTGCTGCGATTTGTTTAGATAGTAAATTATATTTAGTCTATTTTCAACCACCTCATGATGAGACTGTAATTAAAGAGTTACAGTATTTATGGCAGTTTGAAAATCCCGATAAAGTTCCTTATGAGCAATGGCAACGAAATCTGCGGATACCAATTAGAAAGAAGCATACAACTTTTAAAAAAGAAATATTGCATCATATGAAGCTTTTTAAAATTGACAAGACTAAAATTAGTAGGATATCTGTTGCCCGTTGGGAACATATACTAGATAGAGTACTTAGTCAATCGTATTCTATTAATGAGCTTGTCCAAATAGCTGATAGAAGAGAAGCAGTAGAAAATTATGTAGAAAAAATATTGTTATCAAATCCTAAATTTAAAAAGGTTCCTGAATTTTCGTGGAACATAAAGAGTAGTATTAAGAAAAATTTTTGTAGATTAAAAAAAGTACAAGAAAAAAGGAAAAATTATATTTTATTAACAGTGAACGAATTTAATAGGGATAAATATCAAAAAGATAAATTAAAAATTGCGTATGAAATCCAAGATTTAAAAGAGCCTTTTATCGATTTTGAGAGCATGTTAAAATCGATGCCTCAATTTTCTAATCATTTTTTTCGATTTAAAAGCAAGATTTATAATATTACTATAGACGGGATTCTGTACGAATTTTATTCTTGTTGCCAAGATATGGGAATGCTTGATTTTTTATACTTGCTTTTGACGGAAGGTTATGAAGAATTAACAAAAAAAATAAAGTTACAAAGAGTTTGCGAATCTTTGACTCAAAAAGATATAGAAAACGGAATCACGTCAATAGATACAAAAAGTGAAGTTAGTATAATTAAAGAGATTATCCATTATATCAAAAATAGATATCAGGATGAAATTATTAGGAAAATAAAAGATGATTATTTAAAGTATAGCGATTCATATAGAATTGAGTTTAATGTGTCCAATCGTGAGAATGTTGAAAAACATAAGTCTTCTTTTCGCGATATTACTAAATTATCATTAGGACAAAAGGTTGTTGCTATTTTATCTTTTATTTTAGGGTATAGTAAATACGCTAAGGATTTTCGTCCTTTGATTATTGATCAGCCGGAGGATAATTTAGATAGTCAGTACATCTATAAGAACCTTGTTCAGGAATTGAGAGTAATGAAAGGGACACGTCAGGTAATAGTTGCTACACATAATGCAACTATCGTTACTAATGCTAAGGCAGATCAAGTTATAATTATGGATTCGGACGGTGAGCATGGATGGCTGAAAAAATTTGGATATTCGAGTTCACCCGTGATTAAAAAGGAAATTATCAATTATCTTGAAGGTGGTGCAGAATCTTTTAAACATAAAGAAGCCATTTATAAAGAGGTATTGAATTAACAGAACTTTACAACTTTTATGTCTTTTCGGTAGTTCCCAAAACTAGTTCACACGATGTTTTAACTAAACCTGTCGGATTTTTTGTGGTTTAGGCATTAGAGACTAAAGTGCTAAAAAATATTTCATGCTATATTTGCCAACTTATATGGCTTCGCAGCTCTTGGGAATGGGCTTTTTGGTGAAGAAAATGAAAGGATGGGAATGTCTGCCAGGCCAGCTGGGCTATAACCAGATAGGTCAACAGAAATTGCGTTTGTCGTGTCGCCATAGAAAAATCGAAAAAAGAAACGAAATAGACTACCTATTGTCGGATTTTCGAGGTATTTTCAAATGAATTCATCGCGTAACTCCTTTGAGCTGATGTTTTATAACAAATTCATTATACTCCAAAGTGTGGTTACGAGATATTTAGCTGTTCAAAAAGTTATGAACTGCTGTATAGTTGATAATGGTGAGGTATATTATAATGATGAATTATATTGAGGCAATAAAAGAACGAATATCTACCGGCGAAATTCAAGAGGCTTCGACGGATTTGTTTGAAGATGTACTTGACGCTGTTTTAGGGAATCCTGTATCTGTTGGAAAAATTATCATTGCTCTCACTAAATCTGCTTTTTTTATTCGTGAACGATTATTTTGGTCTAAAATGGAAAAGTTTCTTAACGGAGTTTGCTTAAGTAAAGATGATTGTGATAAATTACTGGTCAAACTTATAGAGAATGGCGAAAAGAAGGAGACTGCTTTTCGATTAGTGAATATTATTGACAGAGCAGAGACACAGCAAAAAATTAGCTATTTAATTAATGCGACTCGATGCTTACTTGAAAATCTCATTGATAGGGAAACCTATTTCAGGATTTGTCATACCATAACGAATACTTTAGAAGAAGATTTAGCATTTTTAGGGGAACATATTTTTGAAACAGACCTTCCATACAACATTTCAATACAAGGGCTTTTCACATCGGGCTTAATGTATCAAAGCGTTATTGATGCCAATGGTGATCAGAAATATTCATTTACTCCGCTTGCACAAATTGTGGACCGATATGCAATAAGTTCTAATAATATAGATCGATATCCTGATTTTGGACAGCTTACTAATTGTTTTTCAGCGCCCCGACCTAAATTGCTTGGCATACTTGAAGGGAAGGTAGTATCTGATAAAGATCGTATTGATATATATATGAATTAATATATGCGATAAAAGCCATGAGCTTTCCATGTTTGTGGCTTTTTTTATTTTCGAGGTATTACGAAAAAAACAAAATGGTGTAAAATAATTGTGGGGAAACTTTAATACATTAAAGAAAATATAAAAAGAGAAGGAGCTCCTTATCTATCCGTATGTTTACGTCGACGGCATTTACCTCAAGCGCTGCTGGGGTGGCGAGATTCAAAATGTCTCCGTTTTAGTCGCTATTGGCGTCAATAAAGACGGGTTCCGTGAGATTCTCGGAGCAGCAGAAGGCATGAAAGAAGACAGGGAAAGAGCTGGTTGAACTTCTTCACCTGGCTCAAAGGCCGTGGCCTTGCAGGCGTGCGTCTCATTATCGGCATAAATGCCTTGGCATGCTGGAAAGTATCCCTGTAGTCTTTCCTGAAGCCAAATACCAACGCTGCACGGTCCATTTTTACCGGAACGTCTTCACCGTGACGCCAAAGACTAAGATGAAGCAGGTTATCTTAATGCTCAAGGCAATCCACGCGCAGGAGAGCAAGGAAGCTGCACAGGAAAAGGCGGTCTCCATTGCCGCCAAGATCCGTGAAATGAAGCTTTTATCCGCAGCCAAGAAAGTCGAGGACAGCGTGGGCGAAACCTTGACCTAT
>ULXQ01023860.1_pt1 | contig 11072 bp, 4 predicted proteins | sample 1961481 | NCBI WGS metagenome assembly ULXQ01 (sample SAMEA4835843, study PRJEB28245) | human gut metagenome | biome: gut microbiome; material: fecal sample | place: Denmark | collected 2008 | reverse complement strand
GAAGCAGGCCGACGCCGCGCCGCGCGACAGCGCCTCGAGCCCGAGATTCCCTGTGCCCGCAAAGATGTCGAGCACCTTGCGCCCGTACACCTTCGGGCCGAGGATGTTGAACAGGGACTCCTTGATCCGGTCCGACGTCGGCCGTGTCGCCTGGCCCTTCGGCGTCTTGAGGCGACAGCCCCGCGCCGACCCCGTTATGATTCTCATATATTCCACTCCAAATCAAAAAGCCTATAAACAGATTCATTATACCATCCATATCAACTAGCGTAAATAGCATGAAATAGGATTCCACGCGGCACAAGGATTTTGGCGGAATACAGGCAAGAATTGAAATGAGAAGAAATAAAATTAAATGACGTTCCACATTGAAGATGTAGGCAAATCGTAGACAAGCGTCGGCCACGTCGGGGATCTTTGTACGTAAAAAGAGGGCCGCCCACAAGGGCAGCCCTCTCATACAGATTGCAAGACTTTGTTACCACGTGTATGTCATCTTGACATATGCTTTGTCGTTATCGAAATTGTAGGAAGCTCCTACACCTAAATACTTGCCGTCACGGGATACCTTTCGCGAAACGCTGTAGCCAACTTCGGCGATACCGCGCCCGCCTTCGATGTCCGGCGACACCTCGACCGTGTGCAGCACTTTCTTATAGGCCTGCACATTGTACTGATTCAGCTCGACCGGCTTGTCTTTGCTGATTGATGCGACGTCAGCCTTCTCGCCATCGTCCGACGCGACGATCGAGAAGTCAGCACCGGCACGCTCCTGCGCGGCCTGTACCTGCCTCTCTACGTCTCCCCCCGTCGTGATGATGGTGTACTCCGGCTTCGTGTCATGCTCGTATATATAGTGTATCTCCTGCGCTGCATCCTGCGCCTGCTGACGGCTAACGGGTACTTGCGCGTTGTCAGCTGCTTTCTCGACGCCTGCTTCGCTCTGCGCTTCTACCTGCGGCTCGACGGTCACTTTCTGCGGCTCCGCCTTACAGCCACGAAAAAGCAGCACAGCGACGATGACAGCGAGGATACCGAAGATAATAGCGCCGACGATGCGGCGGTGAGCGTACACCCATGTTTTCACCCGCTCCATATGAGTCACCCTTTCTTACGCATATTGCCAGATAAGAGGCGTGCCGTCTTTCAACTTCCCATAATGAGAAAGTTTCCCCATGCAGCACTTACCGATGTTGCTAGAGTATGGTATACCATATCTTGAGCCAGCATCTTTCATGCTCGGGAATATTTCTCCCGTTGTTACACATAACACAGGCTTGCTTATCATCTTTTTGAAACCATCAGTATGATGCTTGCCCCAGAATGGGTTTTTATCTCCCTTCCGGATCTGACTCAGTTTCATTCTGGTTTGGTAGGATGGCTTGTGCCCAGGCTTACCAAGGAAGTGCCTGCGTATCTTTTCCTTTGTTTCTTCCGTGTGATGTGTACCAATCCTAGATTGGTAAAGTATATCACGTTGTCTTTGCGTGAGTCTCCTGCCAGCCATTTTATTGAAAAGATATGTCCTCTTGCGGAAGAAATTTGTCCAAAACTCTTCCTTCAAAAAAGCCTCTGCTTCCTTGTCTGATTCGTCAATCTTGATTATTTCAAAATTTTCTTTACCGTACTTTTCGATAATGCTGTGGATGGCACTCCCACTTGCACGTACATGCTCGCTAAACCTTGACCTCAGGGATTGTCTCGTGCATCCTATGTATATGATTTTGTTACACTTAATGTATATTACTTTATAAATCTTATACATGATGCTTCTCGTCAACTCCTTTCATTGGCATGATTTTAGAATACGGTGGCGGTTCTCCAACTGGACTATTGTACTGACTATCGATGGATAGTTTTGTCCAAGCTGCCTTTCCTAAGCCAACAACACCGGCAATGCCCGTTCCGACAACTGTAATGCCAGTCCAGCAAGACGCCAGCTCGAAGCGCGTGCCGGAGAGTGCGTTGCTCCAGTAGCCGTAGAGCCACGAGAACATCACGGCGCAGAGGAAAAGCATCATGAGCACGGACAAGAAGATGACGAGGGTGAGCCAATTCTTCTGCGCCCATGCTGAAAACCTGACAATCTTGTCTTTCATCGCCTATCCCCCTTCCATTCGTCAACGATACGGTCAAGGCGGTCGATGCGATGGTGTGCCGAGCTGCAAGATGACTCGACTTCCGCAATCTTCACGCGGTCATTAGAAATCATGTCGGATTGCTCGTCGATGAGCCGTGACAATTTATCAATGCTCCTCTCCAATGGAGAGAGGCAGACTTTATAGAAGATGCCTCCGCACGTCGCCGTGATCGAGACGATCATAGCTGCATCATTTACTGTCATGTTTATACCTCGTATAGTAGATAAGATGTGCGGCCGGTATGCCCGGCGGTCCTTTATTCATGCCTACCTCCATTATAGAAAAAGAGCAACGTGCAAAAATTGCAAATTGCTCTTTCTTCGTTATTTCGTGAAGCCCTTCAGGCGCTCATCCTCTTTCTGGGATGCCGTCTGCGGTTTCTTCGATTTTGTTTTCTTCTCGCCTTGCGAGCGTTCCTTCGAGGACTTGTTCGCGTTCTCTTTGTAAGTCTTGAACGTGCTGTCCTTAATGCCGAGATCGACCATGCGCTGGTGATTCTCAGAGGACGGATTGCGGATGTAAGCATCCATAGCGTCCTTCCTGTCCTCCTGCTCCTGTTTCTGCTGTTTGTAGAGGTAACTATTGACGAACGAGTTATTCGTCTCGTCTACACTGCGGAAACCGAGTGCGTGCATCACGCGGCTGTACATGTCCTCATAGACCGTGCCGACGCGGTGGTGCGTCGTGCGTGTCTCGCCAACGACTGCCTGAAGCATGTTGCCGAGAGACGGCGATACCGCTTTGATAGTCTCGATGGGGTTGTGATTGCCAATCTGCGTCGCGACGTTGTAGACCGTGCTGACGAGCGGGCCGCCAAAGAGCTGCAACAGAGCACCGGCAGATGACTGCGGCTTGTTGCCGTAATACTCGCCCGAAAATGCGTTGCTCATGCCGACGCGCTCCGAGATATTGATATTGGCGTTGGCGAGGATACCGTAGAGCACCGTGTTGACAAGGCGGCGCTTCATCGGGTCCGTGCCCGCCCACTTCATCATTTCTGCCTTGATTTCTTCCGCGAGGTCGTTGTCATCATCGCCGCCCGCACCGACAAGGGACGAGGCCACTGCGTTGACGAGAGCGCCAAAAGGCACCGCGCCGACCGCACCGGACATCAAGAGATATGGCACGAGGAAGCGTGCGCGCTGCTTGTTGTTCTTCGCATGGACTACGTTGTTCCAGAAGAACTCGAACTGCATGATCGGATATTTCTGGAACTGGAAGAGCTGCTGTGTCAGGACAGAACCGGCACGCATCGCACCCGGCGCCGCCGCCGTCGAGTAATCGAAGTTCGCATCATAGTTCACGTCTTTCGCATACTCGATAGCTTTGCGGGAAATCTCGCCCTCATGCTCCGGCTTCATCCCCTTCTCTTGCACGCCCTGATAGTAAGCGCCGAGGATAGCCGCCTTGCGCATGAGCGAGTCCGCTTTAGTGAACGGTATCATCGCGAGGTCAAGGCCCTTCTTCACCTTGCTGAGGCCCTTCCTTGTGCGGCCATAATCGCGAGTCTGCGTGTAGCCGCCCGCGTCGGATGCGAGGTTGACCTCATCCATAACGCCAGATTCTTCAATGATGCGGCGGTCAAAATCGCTGGGCTTGAGAGCTTTCTTGAGTCCCATATTCGCATAGGCATAGCTGTTCAGCCTCGTGCCAATGTTGATGAACTGCATGAAGTTGATAGCCGCCGATGCGAAGTTGCCAAGGCCGAGCTTTGTGACCGCATTGAACCAGCTGATAGAGCTGGACAGTGCAAGAGCCGGACGCCCTTCAAACGCATCATTCAGGCGGGGGCCGAAGAACGGGATGTTCGCCACAATCTTGTTCAGCTCATCTTCAATATAGCTAGGAACGCCGTTCATATCGTTGATGAAGTTCTTGATGTAGCGTGCCGTATTGCTCTTCGGTTCCGCGTTGAAGTCGCCGAAGAAGCGCTCATAGAAGCCGATAGCCTCCGGTTTGAAGTGCTCCATCGCGACATAGCGGGCCGAGGCGTTGAGATAATGCGTGAGTGCCCACTGCACATCTTGGTCAAAGCCCTTCGCGCCCTTGCGGTGCTGTGCATTGCCGAAGAAGCGATGACGCCCTTTCTTTGTGACGCCTACGCTGTCATGCAGGAATGCATTGGCCTCCGGCAGAGTCATCTCCGTGTGCTTCATGATTCGCAGCATCATCTTCATGTAGTCCTTATCGCCGACGACCACGTTGTTGTAATCCTCGTCGTACTCGAAGCTGTGCGGGCGAATGACGAACTGGCTTTCCGGGTTCGCCTTTGCGTACCGGTTCGCAAGGTCAGTGGCTTTCTTGAGTGAGTTGGCCGAGCCGAGCGACACAAGGATTTCCTTACCGTCATCGCCCTTCGTTTTCTCGTAGACCATGAAATGGTGGAAGAAGTGCGGCATGTAGCCTTCAAGCTTGTGGATAGGCTTGACGCGTTCCGTGTAGCCGATCGTGTACGTGCCATCCTCGTTCGCATCCGCATACTTGACATAGACATCCTTGTCTTTCCGCAGGCGGTTGTATACATCCGGCGAAACAACTTCCTCATTCTTGCTATACACCTTTGCGCCGCGATACGTGACGCGCATACTGCCATTGCGGAGCATTTCTGCCTTCAGTACATCCTCCGGCTTGAGGAAGTGCGAAGCAATGAACTCGCGATAATCGTTCCGGCCGATGACTTCCGTGCGAATCTTGACCTGCATTCTCGCCTCGTTGACGCGCTTGTATGCATCAGCAAGGACCCTGCGGACAAGATTGTAAGCGCGGCCAGCTTCGACCGATACGCCCATCGCTTGCAGCTCGTCGCCCGTGTATGCGTGGCCGGTCGCATCGCCTTCCCAGAGCAGCTGCGCGACTTCTTCGAGGATTTTCGGATTCTTTACATACTGGTTGAACTTCCTGATCTCCTGCGCGTAGAAGTTGCGCAGATGTTCCTGCTCGTCCAGTGCCTTCCTGCCGAGGCGGTAGATATACTGCACCGCCGGGCTCTTGCGGGCCACCTGACGGACCGACTTAGCCAGCATGTCCCATCCGTTGATATCGTCGAGCTGCTTGCCCTTCGCCTGACGGAGTTCGACATTCTTGAGCTGTTCCGTGCTGAGACCGAGCTTCACGAGCGCACGGCGCATCCTACCCGGACTGCCAGCCGGTTCCTTATCGCGCCCATCGGCAGAATACTTCGTGTTGTCGTCCGGTACAGGATAGGAAAGTTCCTCACCCTGCGCCGTCAGGATTTCACGATCTGCGCCGCGCGTGCGGAAGATGCGGCGGCCTTCACCGTCACGCAGGTCATCAGCGATATTCGCGAGTGCGTTGCGCATCGCCTGCGCCTGTGACTTGCTGAGGCCGTACTTCGGCTGAGAAAATGCATTGTGGAATGCTGCCATCGTGTCGCGCAGCCATCCGAAGAAACGCTGAATGAGCGACTTGTTTTCCCTGCCCATCTTGCGGAACAGGCCGACGCGCTTGTGAACGTCAGGCATGGCGTCAGCAAGCATCTCCTCAATCGTATCCTCATCCGTGAGTTCCGGCCGACCGATTGCATCGCGATAAGCCTGCAACTGTTCTGGCGCAAACTCCTGCCTGCCGCTGATGTAGTCCACCATCTGGCGGTAAAGCTCCGGGTTGTTGCTGCGGAGCCAATGCAGGTTCTCGTGCCAGAATACCCACGATGGAGACTTCGAAGCGCTGCGGTTGATGAACGTGATGCCCTTGTTGTAGAAGCCGCGCAGGTTCGCCGGACCGTCAAAGAATACGACCCGAACGCCCATCTGCTGACCAAACTCCTGCATAGCCTTCTCGCGCTCTGTGAGCGTGTCAGCGGCAGGGAACTCGATGTGTTTTACCATCTCAGCCACACTGCCCTTTGCCGATGCCTTGCCATCGCTGAGAAGCGCCTCAGCCTCTTGCAGGAAGGCGTTGCGCTCGTCCTCGTCCTCGAACAGGAAGCTGTTCTTTGCGAACTTGCTGTAGTATCCACCGTGAGCTTTGGCAAGCTTCTGGATAGGTCTGTAGTTTTCGCCGAGGAACGACTTTGGACGCGCGCGGAACTTGACCTCGTGCGTCTTGGTATGCTCGTACTCGTCCGCCGTGAAGTTCGGCGTCTCGTCAGGCACGCCTTCCACTCGCGCCTCGTCCAGCTGTACAGCCGGAGTCGGTGCAGGTTCAGCCTTGCGGACGTTGCTTGCATCATAGCGCTCCGGCATGGCCATGTTCTCCATGCGGTCGAACAAGTCGTTGATGCTGTCAATGCCGCGCAGGTCGATATCGTCGGCCCCGCCAAAATGGTCGAGTGCGGCCTGATGCGCAGCTTTGCCCGTGTAGCGGTCAAGGACGACGATATGCGTTCCTACCTTCGTGCCAGCGCGCGAGAACGCCACGGCAGGAAGATGGATATCCGCAATCGGAACGACTTCGGAAGAAATCTCCTCCATCATCTTGCTATAGCGCTTGTCTGCGGCAGGGCCTTCCGGGATGATCGCGACGACGCGGCCGCCGTCATGCAGCTGCTTGAATGCCTTCTGCAAGTGTTCGATAGCCGTCTTGCCACCCGTGCCATAAGGCGGGTTCATGGCGATGCCGTCGAACTTGTTGACGATGTTGAAGTCCTCGAAAGAACCGTGTACCGTCTTTGCCCCCGGCGTATTCATCTGTGCCAACGGCATGAGCTTGCCAGACGGCTCTACGATCGTGCGCTCCGTCGTCTCCGGGAACCAGCGCGAGATTGCGCCATGACCGGCAGATGGCTCCAACGCTTTTTCGCCGGACTTGAGTCCGAGCCATTCCACCATCTTGTAGCCGATAGGCTCAGGCGTTGCGAAGTAGTCGTTGCCTTCCTGTGCCTTCGTTCTCGCCGTGCGTTTCTGCTGAGCAAAATAGAACGACTTTGCGCGATCATAATCTGAGAGAGCTGATGTAGCTGCATAATCCAGTTCCTTGCCGCCCGTGCCCTCACCTTCTGCGCCCGGCAGGCGACGTTTCCATGAACCGTCCATTGTTTCCTGATACAGGTCACGGAACGATTCACGAAGGCCGCGAGCCGCATTGCCAACGGCAAGGTTCTCGACCGAGGCCGCACGTCCGCCAATCGTGCTGGCAAACATGTTCTTCTCGATATCCGTGCCCGTTGAAAGGTAACGGAACACGGCGTTCGATGCATTGCCGACGCGGTAGATGCGGCCTTCAATCTGCATCGCATAGGAAGGGCGCTCCGGCATGGCAATGTTGATGAGCACGCGTGGGTGTTTGCCCGTCGTGTCATGCAGCGAGATACCAGCGTTCGCCGCATCCTGCTGGCAGACGATGATATTCACGCCGCTGTCATCGTCATTGAACTGCTCGATATTCTTTGCACGCTCTTCTTTAAGGACCTTGCCATTGATGAACACAGCGTGACTGCCGAGTTCCTTGCGCAACGTTTCCATTGGTGCGGGGATGTTGCCGAGCGAGAGGTTGACGAGGCCAGGCCGTGCCGATTTGAACGCCTTCCACTGCGCCCACACCTCACTGTTCTCAGCAAGGTCAGCCGATGGTTTCAGCTGGAACGGGTGGATGTTCTTGTGCTCCACCATCGACTGATGGAACAGGACGACCTTCTTGCCTTTCTTGACATACTCCTGAATGAGAGGGATGACCTCACGCGCCTTGATGGATTCGATAAGGTACTTCTGCTGGCTCTTGTTGAACTGCTTCGCGAGAACTCGATAGAGCTCGCCGTAGGCCGCGTGGTTGTCCGAGAGGAATTTGAAGCCCTCATCAATCTTGTGGCCGATACCGCCATCCACGAGAATGAAGCCACGGTCATAGTCCTTGTCTACAGCAATCTGGCGTCCGTGCATCGCGCCGGAGTTGACGAGATCGTCGTGGAACTGTACTTCCATTGCGCGGCTATCCACCTCTGCGTCCGGACGCGTCAACTTGCCCGTGCGCATCCGATAACCGAAGTGCTTGACCATGAATTGGTCGGACGGTGTGCCGACGTTGTAGCCGCCATACCGCCCTGCATCCTCTTCGTAGTTGAACAGATAGCCCTCTGCATAGTCGATATCCTTGTCATGGGCGAACGGCGTAGCAGAGAGGAACAGGACCTTCGGGCGCTTCTCTTCTGGATAGGCCGCCTTGAGGTCCTGCATGAGTTTGTCTGTACCCGGGGACATCTTCCAGAAGATACCCTCCATCTCTTTGTTGAGATCTTCGATTTCCTTCTGCAAGGCGTCAACCTTTGCTTTGTCGGCAGACGAGACTTTCTTCTTATCCTTGTACGGACGCAGAATAGCTTTGGCCTTCTTCTCCCGTTCTTCAATCTGATTCTCAAGAGAACGGATTTCCTTTGTGCGGTGCTGGAGCTTCCAGCGCTTGTAAGCGCCGCGCGGGTTCAGCGTGAGAGCGCGGAGCATGGAGAGGTATCCCGTCTCCTCGCCCTTCTCGTTCTGCATGAGCGTGTGCGACTCATCCGAGACGATTGCATCCCAGTTGCGGTTGACAAGTTCTTTGTTTGCTTGCAGGTTCGCATAAGTCGTGATGCAGATTCCCCCGTCCTTGCCGCTGTCCTTCGTGCTATCCAGCTTCTCGATGGAGAGTTCGAAGTGCTTGCCCGCTGCTTCAATCCACTGGTCATTGATGCTCTCACCGGGCGAGACAATCAGGATGTTCTTCTTGCCTGCGTCATACATGCGCTTGACGAAGCCGAGGCCGCTGTAGGTCTTGCCTGTGCCCGTGCCGTTCGTCAGCATGACGCCCGGTTTGTTGTTGACATTGACGCGCGTCTCGATGAACTCGACGTCCTCCTGCTGTTCCGGCTTGAGCATAGGCAGGTCATTCTTGATGCTGCCGAGGTCGCCCCGTTTGCCAGATTTGTTCGGCTTTACGGCTCTTGCACGAGCTCCGGCAGGACTTGCATTGTCTCGTCTGTTTTGAGCAGGTCTAATGTCTGCTGCATTTCGGTCGGCGTCATGTCCCACACTTCCCTCGTAGCTATCTCTAACGCTTCGGGATACGTGAGCACTTCCGGCGCTACCGGCTCGATCGCCGGATTCTTCAACTTGTACTCGGCTATTGCCAGTCTCTCCGCCAGCAGCGGCGCTGCGATCTCGAACGCGAGCGCCACCTTCTGGCTGTACTGCTCTTTCAGTCTCTTGTACACCTCGTCCGCTTCTTCTGCCGGATTCTCCGCCTGCATCATCAGGCCCCACTCTGTCCGAATCGGACCCTCTGCCAGCTCGTTCAGCCAGTCCACTGGTGCTGTCATCAGCATGGTCATTCTCCCCCTTCTGTGCTTCAAAGAACTTCCTGATACCATTATACGATGCTTCAATCATCGGGGCAAAAGAATCGTGCTGGCCCTTCAAGAGTTTCTTCATGTCGGCCTGCATACCATCAAGCGACGTGATGCCGTTCTCATAGCGTGCGCCGACAGCTTTCGAGATGGCCATGACCTTCTTCTCGTCGAACGGAACACCCTTCGGCCACGTGCGAACTGTCTCCGCCAGCGCAGGCGCCCACGGCCCAATCTTGTCGCCGAACGTAGCGTTGAGTTTTGCAACGAGCTTCTTGACCGTGTTGATACCATCCTTGACGTAGGTCATCGCGAGCTTCAGGCCGAGCGTGTAGATTTTCGGGTTGAACATCGGCATGGACGACATCTTGTTTAACTCTGCCGAAAGTTCTTTTTCTAGTCTCTCACGCTCTTCTGCCGTGTTCTTGATGCCGCTAGGGGCTGTCAATACGTCGTCAGCAAGGTCCTCTTCACTGAGACCGAGCGCATCCAGCATTTCCTTGTCTGCATCTTCCACGCTGCCAAAGATGGATTCATCTTTCTTCTCGTTGGTGGTCTTCTTCGGCTTTTCCTCTGCCGGTGCTTCTTGCACATTATCAAAGAGACTTGCCGCCGTCGTCTCCTTGCCCGTGCGGCCACGGATAGGCTTCCCCATTGCAGGAACCTTGGCAGAATCAAGATTCTTGGTGCCTTCTTTCTGCTCATGTGGTATAATATGAGTAGAAGAAGACGATTCGTCAGCGTAGGCAGAGCTAGGCTGTTTACCCTTTGTGGGGCGAACTGTCTGGCCCTCGGAGGAATCAGCCCTAGCATGGTTCAACTCCGAGGGCTTTTCTAGTGCCTCTAATTCGATGGAATAGATTTTATGCCCATTCTGCTTCGTTTCCTTAACTGTGATTTTGGCTGTAGCTGGATTCCCATCTACCGTCGTCATGTTTGTACGGAAACGTTTAATTGACAAGATATTAGGAGATTTATCTCTATCTTCGTGCTGTACAGACAAGCCTGCATCTTCGTAGAGCCGCTTAATATCCTTTACAGCCTCTAGATGCTCATGCTGTGAATACCCATTTTTAACAGTTTTATCGACAGCTTTATTGGACACCATCTTGTTAGCACCCTTTGTGCCAAACGTGGCGACGATACCTGTCTCTTTATTTGTGATGGGTTTGCCGAAGAGTGTTGATATATGTTTCAGTACAACTTCTTTTTCTGATAGAGTTTGCTCGTCACGTCCGCCCTTGTCGGCGGCTTTTTTAGTTGCGCTTACTTCACCTTCTTCGGCTTCGCGCTGAGTGTCTGCCGTTTTGCGCGGTTCAGGTTTGGTGTGCTGATCTTGATTTTTGGCGCCCTTGTCTGGCTCGTTCTGACTCTTACCCTGCGTACTCTCATGCGTATCTTCCTTCCTTTCTTCCTTCGTCGGCTTGCTCTTAGCAAGTTCCTGTTTGAACATCTCGATCGTGTTGTCAAGGCTCTTGAGGTTGGCAGGTTTCTCGTCTGCCGCTTCCTTGCGGATGGCCATTGCATCGTCGAGCGACTGTTTATAGAAGGCGTTGTAGAACTCGTCCTTCTGCTCTGGCGTCATGCCTTCCGTGGTGCCCTTGCCAGAGAATCCCGCCTTCTTGCGGACATCGGCGATGATGCTGTCGATGGCTCTT
>ULXQ01003970.1_pt1 | contig 11204 bp, 8 predicted proteins | sample 1961481 | NCBI WGS metagenome assembly ULXQ01 (sample SAMEA4835843, study PRJEB28245) | human gut metagenome | biome: gut microbiome; material: fecal sample | place: Denmark | collected 2008 | reverse complement strand
CACCGCTACGCTTGGTACCGATACAGCGCTATCGTCAAATTAGGACACGACGCCACTTCCGTTTCCTGCGAGCCTATCTCAACACGCCTCCATTTGCGTATGTCTTGTATACGGCTGTACATTGACGCACTATCTCGTCCCACTGGTAGCCGTTGTAGGTAGATTATTGTTATCCAATGACTTGCTTTCTTGTAAAAATAACAAGTCTGCTAATCTAAGGAGATATGTCATTGTCCTGTAAAGTTTCAGTACGTGAAAAAATCTACCATATCTTCCAGAATTGCCGTAACTTGCACATTACGAGCACGATAAAGGCTGGTAGATAGGCTTTCGAGAGCGATATCTACCAGCCTATCTACCAGTCTATCGTAAGCGGATACGTTTACAGTCAACCTATTTCTCTATATACATTTTGCGCGAAAGCGCATTGCCTATTTTCACAATGTAGAGGCCATTGTTTAGGGGAACGGTGACATTCGCGGCATTGGGCGTCTCGCTATAAACCACTTTCCCGTCAAGTCCGCAAACGGTAATATTCGTATTGGTGGGCAAGCCCGTCAGGCTGATACCTCCCTTCGTTGCTCGTACCGACAAAGCGTCATTGCCGAATTGCGATATTCCCGTAGCATCGCCCACGTTTACCGTCCTGCGCGAATTTACCACCACATCGCCATTGGCTGAAATCAATGTTCCGTCGGGAATGACAATGGTGTATCCTTTTTCGGATGTCAACGGCGTCTTCTCGAAATCGGCTTTCAGCACCCATTGCCCGTTTTCCTCCGTCAGCGTTGGCACCACTTCTTTCACCATTTCCGAATTGTCGCCATACCACAGTTGCACCTTTGGATCACTGGACAGCATCACAGCTTGATTATAGTAGAATGCCACTTCACCCAGTACGTCCGTCGGATGGTTGTCGAATAGGCTGCACCACACGTAGTTAATCGATGGCAGTGGCTCTTCGTAGCCGCCTACAAAATGCAATACGGCTTTCTTGTTTGTGATGTCGGGGCGGTACATGGCATAGACAGTTCCTTCTGGTATTTCAAGGGCGAAGTTTACGCCTTTCTCGAATTTTATATATTCGCCAAAATCCACACATGCTTGTCCTAAGTCCCAATCCCATGTGGCTTGAAATGGAAACTGGCGTACTGGCACGCCCTCGCGATACAAGACGGCTTGTTGTTCATCACTCTCAGTTTCCGTACCCCAATAGAAGGTCATTAGATTTGCTTTTGCAAGAGTGGAACCGTCTACAATGTCCGTGTGGAATTCGCCGAGGTCGGTGGGAATAGTGAACGAATATCTAACTTCATCATTATCGATGTCAGGCTCACCTTCTTTGTAAAAAGTTCCTTCGTCAATAACCACGGTGAAAGTTTCACCTTTTGGCAGAACAAGAGCTTCGTCGAACATTACTTTTACTGTCCCTTGTTGTGTAGTTGAGGCATTCGAACTGTCATGTCCATGATAATTGTTTATGGCAAGTTTACCTTCGGCAATCACTTCATCTCCCTTATATACTTTGGCAGTGGAGTCGTTAAGCGATAATAGTTCTTGGTATGTAAAATCAATCTGCCGCAATGGCCAATAAGCGGCACGAATATCAAGTGAGCATTGCTTAAATGTTAGCTCTGTAGCTTGCGCTGATATTGAAGCCGTTAAGCCCAACACCACAACGATTGTAAGAATATACTTTTTCATGTGATTACTTTTTTACGATTATTTTTTTTGTTGTTAATGTACCGCTCGCGTCAGAGACGGAAACGATATAGAAGCCACGTGGCAAATTCATCTCAACAGATGCATTTCTGCCGAATTTGGCGGATTTATACTCTCGACCAGACATATCTGTTACCCTCACCGTTGCAGGATTATTCAATCCATGTATGGACAAAGTTCCTTCGCTATATCCAATTAATACTTTTGGGGGCGAAGATACAGATAAAATGCCTGTTGCCTCTTTGGGGTTATATACAGGGCGTATGTTTTTTCCTGTATATTTTAATCCTATCGCTTCTCTAGCGCCAGCACCAGTATCATAATAAATACAATAAGCTCTTTCTGGGACATAGGTTGTTGAATCTGGAACGCCGTTATTGTAGATGTCGCATTTCGCTTCACCCATCCATAATACAGCCGATTGTCCTTCTGGCAGTTCATATTGTGCCCCAGGGCCAGCTCCCGCCCCTGCTGCTGGAATAAAAATACTATTCGTATTGGGACCACAGAAACGTTGCCCTTTTACATCATTCTCTTCAATTATCCCATTACTCCAGCACATCATTGTTAGTTCGTACTGCTCTTCTTGTGTAGGCATGCGCCAACCATTGCCCCATAGATTCACTGCTGCATCATATTCTGTTCCACTTATATTCCAGCCAATATCAATGCATTCATAAAATTCACCATATCTAGAATCTTGAATAATTTTTCCTGTATGATATAGATAATTCTCTGGGACAAACCAATCCTTTGGCTCAACTTCGCCCCAAGCAAAGAAATCGCCATATTCTTCGGGCGCGTTGGCACCAATGTTACAAGTTGCCCATAGAGTTCCACTAGGCAGGCCTAAATCGGCATAATCATGCCCCGCGTGAGTTCCACTTACCCAATGTGCTGGAATCTTATTTTGCGCATTGCAAATGACTGCAAAAATCATTAGTAATGCAGTAATAATGTATCTCATATCGTGCCATTTTATTGGGTGCGATGCTGAATACGCGCATCGCCCCCGTTATTTCATTGTTATTTTACCTTACAACAAGTTTCCTCGATGATATTCCTTGTTTAGTCTCTACAGACACAACGTATATTCCTTTCCCCCACCATTGTAGAAGGCATAGAAACATGTGTCTCTGTCCCGTTACATGTGGAATGTGCCAAAGTGGCTCAACGGATATTTTCCGTGGCAGGGGATGTTTGTTAGTTTTTCTTTTTGGAGTTAGTGTTCAAAATAAAAAAATGAAAGTCTTACGACGAATGAGAGATGTAGTCTATTCTGCTGCAATAAATCAATTCTCTACTCTTTTATGAGAGTAAGCACGTTTAGAATATAAAGACAATTTAGTTTTAGATTTTTGCTTATACATCCTTTTGCCAACAAAAATAGAATATTATAATTTGAAATGCAAGCGACAGTCGAAAAAACTTTGGTATTTAAGTTTATTTTATAGTGCGTTTGAATTTAGTAACATCTATTAACGTGCAAAAAAACAACTTGGACATCTTGGGTTAAAGCGTTGAGTTGACTATTTCGGTCTTAGTTGTAAAGCTAATTGAGTCAATTAAGATGAAAAAACGGGCTCCAATAGTGCGATTGTGTGAAATTTTTGGGTGTTTGTATGACGGATTATGTGAAATTTTTGGTGTTTATAGTACGGATTATGTGAAAAATATGGGTGACTATTGTGTGGATTATGTGAAAAGTGCTATCTTTGCACATATAATAAATGAATCGGAATATGGATAAACTGCTCAAAAGAAAGGTAGATAACTACTTGTTGGAATGGAAGAACAATCCAGACCATAAACCACTTATTATTAAAGGTGCCCGACAGGTTGGCAAGACTCGTTCTGTTGAATGGTTTGCCAGCCAGAACTATCAATGTGTTATTCAGATTAATTTTGTAGAGCAAAAGAGGTATAGGGATATCTTTGAAGATGGGTTTGAAGTTGATGCGATTCTGAAGAACATCTCCTTGCTTAATCCTGAATTGAAGTTTATACCCGGTGACACGCTTTTCTTTTTTGATGAGTTGCAGGCATGTCCCAATTGTGCCACTTCATTGAAGTTTTTCAAACTCGATGGTCGGTTTGATGTAATTTGCTCCGGCTCATTGATGGGTATCAACTATCGTGAAATAGAGTCGAACAGTGTTGGCTACAAGGAAGATTACGAGATGCATTCTATGGATTTCGAAGAATTCCTATGGGCAAAAGGGTATTCAGAGGAATTTATAGACGACCTTTACCAGAACATGTTGGAGGTCAAGCCTATAAACAATTTGCAGATGGACGTTCTTTTCGGTCTTTTCCGCGATTATGTTACTATAGGCGGTATGCCTGAGGTGGTAGATTCGTATATCAAGAACAACAATTTCAGCGGTACTTTGGCTATTCAGCGTCAGTTGCTGAAAGACTATGAGGAAGATATCACCAAGTATGTAGAAGGTTTGGATAAAGCTAAGGTGAAGGCTGTCTATAGCCACATCTCTACGTTCCTTGCCAAAGAGAACAAGCGTTTCCAGATAACAAAGATAGGCAAGAACGCACGTAACAGAGATTATGTGGGGTGTGTAGAGTGGCTGGCTGATGCAGGAGTCATCAATGTCTGCTATTGTCTGAATCAGCCTGAGCTTCCGTTGAAGGGCAACTACGACCCTAAACTTTATAAGATTTACTACAAGGATACTGGTCTGCTGATTGCTTCTCTTGACGAAGAAGCTCAGGAGGACTTGAGGGCTAACAAGAATCTCGGCACGTACAAGGGGGCTGTCTATGAGAATATAGTTGGAGACATGCTTGTGAAGCAGGGTTACAATCTTTATTACTACAACAGCGACAGACCCGCACTCGAAATGGACTTCTTTGTAAGAGATGCCGATTCTTTGATTCCGGTAGAGGTGAAGGCTAATGACAACGCTACCGCCTCACTAAACAATCTGCTGAAAGAAGACAAGTATCCAGATATAAAATACGGCATCAAGTTGGGGTACAAGAATATCGGATTCAACGGCAAGTTCTATACATTCCCATACTTCCTGACGTTTCTGCTGAAGCGGTTCGTGGCAGAGAGGGGTAGGTTTTGAAAATGATTGTTTGAAAAATGATATTTTTAAAAATCATTTTTAGAAATGTGTTTTTTAGTCGCGCTGCGCTACTTTTAGTAGAAACCTTACGGAGTTTCGCCAAAAAACGGTATATTTGCAATCAAAAGGAACAAGCGGCGGCGTGCGTTGAAGCGGCGCTGCCTGATAAACAGATACATACATGGCACGATTCTATTCGCTTAAAAAGAAGGATGAGGACGACGCGAAGACAGCCGATCCGTTCGGTGTGCTGCGTCCGAAAGTGAAGAATGCAGAACAACAACAAGTAAACATATACGACATGGCAAAAGCATACGTATTTCTTGCCGACGGCTTCGAGGACATCGAGGCGTTGGCACCAGTAGATATCCTCCGCCGCGGCGGACTCAACGTAAAGACAGTTAGCATCAACGCTACGGATATGGTGGCGTCGGCGCACGGCGTGCAGGTGAAGGCGGACATGATGTTCGCCGATGCCGACTACAGTGACGCCGACCTGCTCATGCTGCCCGGCGGAATGCCCGGCGCTAAGAACCTCGACGAGCACGAAGGCGTGCGCGCGGCTCTCGTGCGCCATGCCGAACAGCAGAAGCTCATCGGCGCCATCTGCGCTGCACCTATGGTGCTGGGCCATCTCGGGCTGCTCCGCGGCAAGCGCGCTACGTGCTATCCGGGCTTCGAGACAGAGCTTGAGGGCGCCACATACACCGCCGAGCCTTGCACTGCCGACGGCAATATCATCACGGGCAAGGGTCCCGGCGCATCGTTCGCCTACGCCTACCGACTGCTCGAGGAGTTCAAGGGCGCAGGCGTCGTTGAGGAGTTGAAGAAAGGAATGATGTACGAGTTTTGAATTTTGAGTTTTGAGTTTTGAATTATGCGCTGCGCGCATTTTGAGTTATTCAATTTTGAATTAAAAATTCGCAATTCATAACTCAAAACTCATAAATTCAAAATCGCAGGCGAAGCCGAGAATAATTCAAAACTCAAAATTCAAAACTCAAAATTGCCATAGGCAATAATTCAAAACTCAAAACTCAAAATTCAAAATTCATGAAATGAACATCCTCTCACAGGACATAATGTATCTGCCGGGAGTCGGCCCCAACAAAAAGGACGTGCTCAACAAGGAGTTGGGCGTGCGCACCTGGGGCGACCTTCTGGAGTACTATCCATATAAATATGTGGATAGGAGCCGCATCTATGCCATACACGAACTGCAGAGCGACATGCCTTTCGTGCAGATACGCGGCAGGATACTCTCGTTTGAGGAGTTCGAGATGTCGGCACGCAAGAAGCGTGTCGTGGCTCACTTCTCCGACGGCAGGGGAGTGGTCGACCTCGTGTGGTTCTCCGGCGCGCAGTACGTTTACAAGACCTACAAGGTGGGCGAAGACTACATCGTGTTCGGACGCCCCACGGTATACGGCGGGCGTTTCCAGTTCTCTCATCCCGAGATAGAGCGCGCCTCTGAACTGCAGCTCTCCGAGATGGGCATGCAGCCCTACTACGTCACTACCGAGCAGATGAAGAAGCGCAACATCTCGTCGCGCGCCTTGGAGAAGATGGTGAAGGCGATGCTGCAGAAGATAACGGAGCCGATACCCGAGACGCTGCCCGACTTCATCGTGAACGCACGCCACCTCGTCTCGCGCGACACAGCCCTGCGCTGCGTCCACTATCCGAAGAACGCTATCGAGATGCAGAAGGCGCGCGAGCGACTGAAGTTCGAGGAGCTGTTCTACGTTCAGCTCAACATCCTGCGCTACGCCTCCGACCATCGCCGCAAGTTCCGCGGCTATGTCTTCTCGCAGGTGGGCGACGACTTCCACCGCTTCTACTCCGAGAACCTTAAGTTTGAGCTCACCGGTGCGCAGAAGCGCGTCGTGCACGAGATACGCGACGACATGCGTTCGGGCCGTCAGATGAACCGCCTGCTGCAGGGCGACGTGGGCAGCGGAAAGACCCTCGTGGCGCTCATGACCATGCTCATCGCGCTCGGCAACGGCTATCAGGCGTGCATCATGGCGCCTACCGAGATACTCGCCGAGCAGCACTTCGCCACGATACAGGAGTTTCTGCGCGGTCTAGACATACGCGTCGAACTGCTGACGGGGCAGGTGAAGGGCAAACGGCGTCAGGAAGTGCTCGACGCCCTCATAGCCGGTGAGGTGAAGATACTCGTCGGAACGCATGCCGTGCTCGAAGACCCCGTGCGTTTCCAGCGACTCGGCGTGGCGGTTATCGACGAGCAGCACCGCTTCGGCGTGGCTCAGCGCGCACGCCTCTGGGCTAAGGGCGAGAACCCGCCCCACATACTCGTGATGACCGCAACGCCCATACCGCGCACACTCGCCATGACCATCTACGGCGACCTCGACGTGAGCATAATCGACGAACTGCCACCCGGCCGCAAGCCCGTGCAGACCATACACAAGTACGACAGTCAGATGACATCGCTCTACGCCGGCATACGCCAGCAGATACGACTCGGACGTCAGGTCTACATCGTCTATCCGCTCATCACCGAGAGCGAGAAGAGCGACCTCAAGAACCTCGAGGAAGGCTACGCCGCGCTGTGCGACATCTTCCCCGAGTTCAAGATAAGCAAGGTGCACGGCAAGATGAAGTCGAAGGAGAAAGACGCCGAGATGCAGAAGTTCGTATCGGGCGAGACGCAGATTCTCGTCGCAACCACCGTCATCGAGGTGGGCGTGAACGTGCCCAACGCCTCCGTGATGGTGATACTCGACTCGCAGCGCTTCGGACTCTCGCAGCTCCATCAGCTGCGCGGACGCGTAGGACGCGGCGCCGACCAGAGCTATTGCATACTCGTCACCACATACAAGCTCTCCGCCGAGACGAGCAAGCGCATCGACATCATGTGCGAGACCAACGACGGATTCCGCATCGCTGAGGCCGACCTCAAGCTGCGCGGACCCGGCGACCTCGAAGGCACGCAGCAAAGCGGCATTGCCTTCGACCTGAAGATAGCCGACATAGCGCGCGACGGACAGATAATGACCATCGCACGCGAAGAAGCTCAGAAGATAATAGACGCCGACCCTACATGCACCTCGTCGGAGTACGCCATGCTCTGGCGTCGACTGCGCGAATTGCGCGATACGAACGTCAATTGGGCGGCAATTTCATAGCAACAAGCTGACAGACAGGCTGATACGACGGCGTGTCTGTCGGCTTGTTTTTTTGCTTTATAGCTGCAAAGAAAATGTTAAACTTCGTACAAAAACTGTTAATGCAGAGTGCATCATGTAATATTATTCAATATTTTTTCGTATCTTTGCAACGCAATGTTAAAAATGCTATGCCAACATTGCAAATTAACTACTACTGATATCGAATATACTACAATTCGATGACCATCTTTTTGAAGGAATGATATACTCATTCTATTTTAAAAAAAACTGCCTGAAGAATGAATTTGAAGAAAATCGTTAAGACATTTGCAATATCGATGTTGCTCGCCGTTACTTCTACAACCGCCAACGCACAAGACCTTCTTGCACGCCAGGCGCCGGTAGACCGTAAGATGGCAGCCGTCGACACAATCATGCTTCGCAACATCACTATGCGCGAAGAACTCGAATCGCCCTCTGCAGACCTATACGCCAACTGGGACAACAAGTACGCTCACCGCGCTACTGAGCTTCCTGAGACATACAAGATAGACCTCCGCCACTTCACCATGCCTACCACAAGCCGTGTCATCACGAGCAACTTCGGTTCGCGTTGGGGACGCCAGCACAAGGGTCTCGACATCAAGGTGTACATCGGCGACACAATCCGCGCTGCCTTCTCTGGCAAAGTGCGCATCGTGCGCTACGAGGCAGGCGGCTACGGCAAGTATATCGTAATTCGCCACAACAACGGCCTGGAGACCATCTACGGCCACCTCTCAAAGCAGCTCGTCGAGGAGAACCAGGAGGTTCGTTCGGGCGAGGTTATCGGTCTCGGCGGCAATACGGGCCGCAGCACCGGTTCGCATCTCCACTTCGAAACACGTCTTTGCGGCGTTGCGCTCAACCCGGCGCTTATGTTCGACTTCCGCGCGCAGGACGTAACCGGCGACTACTACGCATTCAACAAAGAGACATACGACAACGAGTCGACCAACGCTACACGCTTGCGCGGTAAGCAGGATTCTTCTACTTATGCAAGCACCAACTCTTCGGACGACTACGCTACAAACAAGCGTACCACTTCGGGTCTTACCGACCAGATTTCTTACCACAAGGTGAAGAAGGGCGAGACATTGGAGCGCATCGCGAAGAAGCGCGGCGTAACTGTAGAACAGATCTGCAAGCTCAACCACATCACAAAGACGATGCGTCTGCGCCCAGGTCAGATTCTGCGCTACTCTTAAAGTGCAATCGGGCGCTGTTCATGAACGCAGAATACCACTCATGAACGCAGAGCGCCATTCATAAAGCGTATATTTTACGACTGTAACAACATAGCAAGGCGACGCCAAACAACTTGAAAGGGATTTTCGGGTTGTTTGGTGTCGCCTTTCTTTGTATATGACGCATTGTTAATTGTGTACTTCTTCGCCGTTTTGTGTTTACGATTGTTTGTAGAAAGCGCAAAAATGTGTAAATTTGCAAGCTGTAAGGCGCAAAGAATGTGCGCATGTTAATGATAACACAATAAGTTGTAATGATAACACGACAAGTGGTAATAATAACACAATAAAAAAGTATCAAGGATGACACAAAAGAGAGTTAGTTTTGGAAGCAAGTTGGGCATGGTTCTTGCCACAGCAGGATCGGCAGTAGGTTTAGGAAACGTATGGCGTTTCCCTTATATGGCGGGCGACAACGGCGGCGCCGCCTTTATCCTTATATATATAATGTGCATAATGCTGCTCGGCATTCCCTGCATGATGAGCGAGTTTATCATCGGCAGACACGGAGCAGCCAACACCGCACGTGCCTACTCGCGCATGGACACGCATAAGGCGTGGCGCTTCGTGGGACTGATGGGCGTGCTCACGGGTTTCCTCATCACGGGCTATTATGCCGTGGTGTCGGGCTGGTGCCTGCAGTATATCTTCGCCTCGGGCGTGGGCGAGCTGAGCGGCGACCCGCAGTACATAGCTAACTATTTCGCCGACTTCTCCGCATCGCCCGTGAAGCCGGTTTTATGGACTGTGGCGATACTCTGCATCTGCCACTTCATCATCGTGCGCGGCGTGCGCGGCGGCATCGAGCGTGCGTCGAAAGCCTTTATGCCGACGCTCTTCGTGCTGCTGTTGGTGGTGGTTGTGAGTTCGTGTCTGTTGCCCGGCGGAATGAAGGGCGTAGACTTTCTCTTCAAGCCCGACTTCTCGAAAGTGAGCGGCAAGGTGTTTCTCGCCGCAATGGGTCAGGCGTTCTACTCATTGGGCCTTAGTATGGGCTGCATAAGCACGTTCGCAAGCTATTTCTCGCGAGAGACCCATCTGCTGAAGTCGGCTGTGAACATCGCCGTCATCGACACGCTGGTGGCTATTCTCGCCGGACTCATGATCTTCCCCGCTGCGTTCAGCGTGGGCGTAAGCCCCGACAGCGGTCCGTCGCTCATCTTTATCACTCTGCCCAACGTATTCCAGCAGGCGTTCGCCGGAATGCCGCTCGTGGGCACTGCCGTAGCCGTCATGTTCTACATGCTGCTCTCGCTTGCTGCCCTCACGTCGCTCATTTCGCTGCACGAGGTGAGCACGGCGTTCCTCAGCGAGGAGACATGCCTCGACCGCAAGAATGCGGCGCGCCTCGTCACGGTGGTGTGCTCGGTGATAGGCGCGTTCTGCTCGCTCTCGCTCGGCGACAGAGCCTGGCTGAGCGTGTGCGGAAAGACGCTGTTCGACTGGTTCGACTTCGTAACGGGTCAGCTGCTGCTGCCGTTCGGCGGAGTGCTCACCTGCATCTTCATGGGCTGGGTGGTGCCGCGCCAGCTGATAAAGGACGAGTTCACTAACTGGGGCACGCTGCGCGGCACGTTCTTCGGCGTGTACATGATTCTCGTGCGCTATGTTTGTCCGGTGTGCATCGTGGCAATATTCCTGAATCAGCTGGGAGTGATGTAAAAGTAAAAGAGTAAAAGAGTTTCATTAGCTTAGCTGAACGTAAAAATGAAAGCCTGTCGATAGTGAGGGATGTTCACTACCGACAGGCTTATCTGTATTTTATCTATAAAGTGATACTTTGTTCGCATCAACACCATCAATGCTTACCCATGCACCACGTAAAGAAGCGTTCATTTGTGGAGCATTGGAAAGATAGCGATTCAAAAGTCGTGAGTGGTGAGCGCAACAGTTTCTCAGGACAGTTACACTGCGCATCCAGCTTTCCAATCTATATCAAAGTTATAGAGAGCTACGGCATCTTCAAATCT
>ULXQ01000286.1_pt1 | contig 11237 bp, 7 predicted proteins | sample 1961481 | NCBI WGS metagenome assembly ULXQ01 (sample SAMEA4835843, study PRJEB28245) | human gut metagenome | biome: gut microbiome; material: fecal sample | place: Denmark | collected 2008 | reverse complement strand
TGCCCCTTCGGGGCGTGCTATTTATGAGTTTTGACACACCCACCTCCTACGGTTAGCCCTCCATCGGCAACTCACTTCCAAACAATTAAAGAAGAAGAAAATGAAGAAAATCATACTCTTTGCGATAGCTTTGGCAGCCATCGCCCCTCTCTTCGCAATAGGCGGAGCGCGCACGGGAGCAGCAGTAGACCAGAAGTGCGACACGATGAGCATCTCAGCCGACTCGCTGCTGAAGGAAACGCCGCTCTTCGACCGACTCTATCTCGACGCCGTGTGCCGACAGATAGACAGCGACTCCACAGCCTTCGACCTGCTCGAGCAGTGCCGCAAGATGCGGCCCGACGCCGCCGAGGTCTACTACTCGCAGGCTATAGCATACGCCAAACGCGGCAACGACTCGCTTTCCATCGAGTATATGCGCCGAGCTGCCGAGCTGCAGCCCGACAACGACAACTATCTGGAGAACGTAGCCGAGACATACATACACCAGCGCGAGTACGACCGCGCCATCGAAGCCTACGAACAGCTCTACGCCCACCACCGCGACCGCAGCGACGTGCTCGAGATTCTGGTGCGCCTTTACGATGCGAAGAAAGACTATGCGAAGATGCTCTCCACCGTAGACCGCATGGAGCAGGCAGACGGACCGAGCGAGGACATCTCGTTCATGCGCATGGGCATCTACGAACAGCAGGGCGACAAGAAGAACGCCTACCGCATACTGAAAGCGCTCACCGATGACCATCCCAACGAACCGTCGTACAAGGTGATGCTCGGCAACTGGCTCATGCAGCACGACCGCAAGAACGAGGCGTTCAAGTGGTTCGAGAGTGCGCTGCAGGACGACAAGAAGAACGAGTTCGCACTGAACTCGCTCTACGACTACTACCGCAACACGGGCGACGACGCAAAAGCACGACAGTTGCGCGACGACATACTGTTCAGCAAGCAGACCGACATAAAGACGAAGCTGTCTATGCTGCAGCAGGCCATTCGTGAGAACGAGCAGGAGCAGGGTGGCGACTCGACCATCGTGCTCGACATCTTCGACCGCGTGATGCGCACAGCACCGCACAACGCCGACCTGTCTAACCTCAAGGCTGTGTACATGCGTCTGAAGAAGATGCCGCAGGACAGCATCAACGCCGCATACGCCCACACGCTCTCCTTCGAGCCCGACAACCTCTCTGCCCGACTCACGCTGACGCAGAACTTGTGGGAGGAGAAGAAGTGGAACGAGGTGGTCGACCTCTGCGACAAGGGCATACAATACACACCCGAGGAGCTTATGTTCTACTACTTTATGGGACTCGCCTACGTGCAGCAGGACAAGGACGCCGAGGCTTACGACGCTTTCAAACGCGGACTCAGCGCCGTCGACCTCAGCAACGCCGACGAGACACAGCGCACTATGGCGTCCGACATGTACGGACTCATCGGCGACATCAGCTACAGTAACGGCAAGTACGACGAGGCGTTCGGTGCATACGAGGAGGCGCTGAAGATGAAGGCTGACAACGTGCAGGTGCTCAACAACTACGCCTACTATCTCTCGATGCAGAACACACGCCTCGACAGCGCGGCAGAGATGAGTCTGAAGACGCTGAAGGAGGAACCTACGAACGCCACATTCCTCGACACCTACGCCTGGATCCTGTTCCTGCAGAAGCGCTACGACGAGGCGAAGGCGTACATCGACCTCACTCTCGCCAACGACAAGGACCCGAGCAACGTGCTTTGGGAACACGCCGGCGACATCTATCTGATGACGGGCGACAAGCAGAAAGCCGTAGAATACTGGCAGAAGGCGATTGAGAGCGGAGGCGACAAGACTCAGCTCGAACGCAAGATAAAGACACGCAAGCTGAAGTAGTGCAACGACACTGCCGCGGCATGCATACACCGAACAAAACAGAAAAGTCCACGAAACGAAACTGAAAACAATAATAAGATGAAGAAGATATTAAGATACGCCCCGATAGCCATGGCTATGCTGCTCATGGCTTCATGTGCGAGCAAGAAGACCATCACCGACGGTACAAAACTGCCCTCGCTGCCACACGCACAGACCGAGAAGTCGACTGAGAAGCAGTCGCTGCAGTTCGTGCAGCGCATTGCCGACAACAACGCCACCACAGCGAACATACTCGCCAGTGGCGACTTCACGCTGAAGACGGGCAGCAAGGAGATTACGGTGCCCGCTAAGCTCAGCATGCGCAAGGACGAGTGCATACGCATCCAGCTGCTCATGCCCATCCTGCGCAGCGAACTCGCTCGCATCGAGTTCACGCCCGACTATGTACTGCTCATCGACCGCTACCATAAGGAGTACATAAAGGCTTCGTATTCGGAGGTGAGCTTCCTCGCCAACAACGGCATCTCGTTCTACAGCCTGCAGTCGCTGTTCTGGAACCAGCTCACGGCACCCGGCGCCAAGCACCTGTCTGCCGCCGACCTGAAGAAGTTCGCAGCAGACATAACTGCCGCTGGTTCGCGTGTGCCTGTGTCGCTCTCAAGCGGCAACATGACATTCAAGTGGAGCGTAGACGCAGCCACGGCGCTCATCAAGAACGCCGACATCTCGTATCGCAGCGCTGCGCACGGCACATCGTCGCTCGCCTGGAGCTACGACGACTTCAAGACCGTAGGCGCAAAGAAGTTCCCGATGACGCAGCAGTTCGGCTTCAACACCAACTACGGCGGCAAGAACCATGCAGCGCAGGTGACGCTGCAGATGTCTGCGCCGAAGACCAGCGCCGACTGGGACGCCAAGACCGAGGTGTCGTCGAAGTATCGCAAGGTGGAGGTAGACGAACTGCTCCGCAAGATAACATCGCTGCAGTAAAAAACGCAGCGCAATTGATGCAATAAACACGTCGCAAGAATGAAGAAGTTAATAAACATAATGCTCGCCGCCCTGATAGCTCTCGCCCTGCCCTGCACGGCGAACGGCATCAACGCCGAGCAACAGCAGCGCAAGACAACCGCCGCAAAGAAGACAACCACTCAGCGCAAGAAGACAACGACGGCAAGAAAACACGCCACCGCTGCAAAAAAGAAAACAACACAGCGCAAGAAGACCGATACAAAGAAGAAGAGAAGCACAAAGCAGAACAACGCAAAGTATTCTACAGCCGAGATTCGCGGACTGCAGAGCAAGCGCTCGGGCATTCAGAAAGAGATAAAGAAACAGGAGGAGGCTCTGCGCGCCAACAAAGCCGACGTAAAGAAACGCCTCAACGACCTGCTCATCCTCAACAGCGAGATAGACCGCCACAAGCAGAACATCGACGGCATACAGCGCGACATCACGCACCTCGACGGCAACATCGGACTGCTCAACGCCCAGCTCGCCACACTGCAGCAGCAGTTGAAGGAGCGCAAGGCGAAGTACGTAAAGTCGATGCGCTACATCTCAAGACAACACACCATGCAGGACCGCCTGATGTTCATCTTCTCGGCGAAGAGTCTCACCGAGATGTACCGCCGTCTGCGCTTCGTGCGCGAATACTCGTCGTGGCAGAAGGCTCAGGGCGAGATGGTGAAGTCGAAGCAGCTGCAGGTGAACGAAAAGCAGAAGCAGCTGCAGCAGGTGCGCGGACAGAAAAACGTGATGCTCAACAAGGGCAGACAGGAACACCGTGCGCTCGAAAGCAAGCAGAGCGAACAGCAGACTATGGTCAACTCGCTGCAGAAGCAGCAGAAGACTATACAGAGCGTAATAGCTAAGCAGCGTAAGGACGCCAGCGCCCTCAATGCGCAGATCGACCGACTCGTCGCTATAGAAGTGGAGAAGGCGCGCAAGCGTGCCGAGGAGGAGGCACGTCGCAAGGCTGCCGAAGCCGCCGCTGCGAAGAAGCGTCGCGAGGAGGAGTTGGCTCGCAAGCGTGCCGAGGCAGAAAGAGCACGCGCCGAGAACGAGCGCCGACTGCGCGAAGCTCGCGAGGCTGAGGAACGCGCCAAGCAGCGTGCTCGCGAAGCCACAGCACAGCAGAAGGAACGCGCCGAGCAGCAGGCTCGCGAGGCAGAGGCTCAGCGCGAGGCTATAGAGCGCAAGGCAAAGGCAGACGAGCGCCGCTCTACGAAAGAAATTGCCAACGCCAAGCGCGAAGTGGAACAGACCTACACCGTGTCGTCGGTAGACCGCATGATGTCGGGCGGCTTCGAGGCAAACCGCGGACGTCTGCCCATGCCTGTATCGGGCGGCTACCGCATCGTGTCGCACTACGGTCAGAACACCATCGAGGGTCTGCGCGGCGTGACGCTCGACAACAAGGGCATCAACATCAAGGGACAGCCCGGCTGCCAGGCACGCGCCGTATACGACGGCATAGTAAGTGCGGTGTACGGCATCGGCGGACAGTGGCTCGTGATGGTGCGCCACGGCGTTTACATCTCGGTCTACTGCAACCTCACGTCGGTAGGCGTGCATAAAGACCAGAAGGTGTCGACCGGTCAGGCGCTCGGAGCAGTCGGCGGCGAAGGCATACTGCAGTTCCAGCTGCACAAGAACAGCACCCGACTCAACCCGGAGCCGTGGCTTAGACGATAAAACGCCCGAAACAGGGTAGAAAACTCAGTAAATATTTGCAGACGTTGCAGAAAATTAGTAATTTTGCATCGTTCAGTGGAATGAGGGGCTCCGAGAGAGTTCCTCATTTTTATTTATAAATGCAATATATGATAAACAAAGACACCGTAAGAAGTATCGTAGAAGAGTGGCTTGACGGCAAGGAATATTTCCTTGTTGACATCGAGATAAGCCCCGACGACCGTATCGTAGTAGAAATTGACCATGCCGACGGCGTGTGGATTGAAGACTGCGTAGAATTGAGCCGTTTCATCGAAGACCACCTCAGCCGCGACGAAGAAGACTATGAACTTGAAGTAGGATCAGCCGGACTGGGACAGCCTTTCAAGGTGGCTCAGCAGTACCACTGCTTCGTAGGCAAGGACGTGGAAGTGCTCGACGCCGACGGAAAGAAGTACAAAGGTGTACTCAAAGCCGTTGAAGGCAACGACTTCACTGTGACGGTGCAGGAGAAGCAGAAGGTGGAAGGCAAGAAGCGCCCGCAGCTCGTAGACACAGACCACACCTTCCAGATGGACAAAGTGAAATATACAAAATACTTAATAAATTTCAAATAAGCTATGGCAGCAGTTAAAAAAGACGACGTGGTGAGCATGTTCGACTCTTTCAAGGAGTTTAAGGAGACAAAGAACATCGACCGCACTACTTTGGTAAGCGTTTTGGAGGAGAGCTTCCGCAACGTTCTCGCAAAGATATTCGGAAGCGACGAGAACTTCGACGTTATCGTAAACCCTGACAAAGGCGACTTCGAGATATACCGCAACCGTGTGGTAGTGGCTGACGGAGAGGTAGAGGACGAGAACAAGCAGGTGTCGCTCAAGGAGGCACGCAAGATAGAGCCCGACTACGAGGTGGGCGAAGACGTGTCGGAGCGTGTCGACTTTGCCAAGTTCGGTCGCCGCGCCATCCTCAACTTGCGCCAGACTCTCGCTTCGAAGATTCTTGAGCTCGAGCACGACTCGCTCTACAACAAATACAAGGACCGCGTAGGCCAGGTCATCGCAGCCGAGGTTTACCAGGTATGGAAGCGCGAGGTGCTCGTGGTAGACGACGAGAACAACGAGCTTATCCTCCCGAAGGCAGAGCAGATTCCGGCAGACGTATACCGCAAGGGCGAGACAATACGTGCCGTCATCGAGCGCGTTGACAACGAGAACAACAACCCGAAGATCATCCTCTCGCGCACCAGCCCGATGTTCCTCCAGCGCCTGCTTGAGGCAGAAGTGCCCGAGATCGCAGAGGGCCTCATCGCCATCCGCCGCATCGCACGCATCCCCGGCGAGCGCGCCAAGATAGCGGTAGAGAGCTTCGACGACCGCATCGACCCGGTAGGCGCATGCGTCGGCGTAAAGGGTAGCCGCGTTCACGGCATCGTACGCGAGCTCTGCAACGAGAACATCGACGTCATCTGCTACACCGGCAACACAAAGCTATTCATCCAGCGTGCGCTCTCACCGGCTAAGGTGTCGAGCATCAAGATTGACGAGGAGAACAAGAAGGCAGAAGTATATCTGAAGCCAGAGGAAGTGAGCCTCGCCATCGGCCGCAGCGGTCTGAACATCAAGCTCGCATCGCTGCTCACAGAGTACACCATCGACGTATTCCGCGAAGTGTCTGAAGAGGACGCCGACGAGGACATCTACCTCGACGAGTTCGCCGACGAGATCGACCAGTGGGTTATCGACGCCATCAAGGGCATCGGTCTCGACACAGCCAAGGCAGTGCTCAACGCTCCGCGCGACATGCTCGTTGAGAAGGCAGACCTCGAAGAGGAGACTGTCGACAACGTGCTGAAGGTGTTGCGCGCCGAATTCGAGTAATCAAGATACACACATAAGGGAGTCTCAAAACCGCATGGTTTTTGAAGCTCCCTTAGCGAGTATCTACACACTAACATATTTATAAACAAATTTTATAAGGAAAAGGAAAGACGTAAAGCGGGTAGCTTTCTCCACGCAACGCCCCGAAAAAGGGCACGAGGCCGAAGCAGAGGTAGGCAGACGTTTTACTTTTTTACTCCTTTACTCTTTTACTTTTAAAACAGCAAAATATGAGCATCAGGTTAAACAAAGCATTACGAGAGTTGAACATCGGGCTCCAGACGGCAGTGGAGTTCCTTGAGAAAAGAAGTGACCTTGGAGAGGTAAAGGCAGAGCCCAGCTTCAAGCTGAGCGACGCACAGTACGCCGCACTCGCTGGAGCCTTCCAGCAGGACAAGGAGGTTCGTTCTCAAGCCGAGAAACTCTTGCAGAAGAAGCCGAAAGAGAAGAAACGCAGCGAGGAGACCCAGGCTGAGCCGCTCCTCAAATCGTCTACTCAGCAGCAGTACAAGCCGCTGGGCAAAATAGATCTGGACAGTCTGAACAAGAAACCGGCACAGAAAAAGCCAGCAACACCTGAGACTCATAAAGAGCCGCAGGCAAAGACTAATGCCGTAAGTCAGAAGCCGGCAACAAATTCCGAAGCACCACAGAAAGCAAGCACAGAGGCTAAAGTGGACAATCAAAACAAAAATCAGAACACTGTGGGTCAGAACAAAGAGCACAAGCAGGAAAAGAAACAGGATGCAGCAAAGACTGTTGTAAACAACACAGCAAGCGCCCCAAAGAAGGTGGACGCCGCAGAGAAGCCGGCAGAAGCACCGAAGACAGAGACAGGCATCTTCACCACAAAGAGCGAGAAGAAGATACTCAACGCGCCGAAGGTGAACGTATTGGGCAAGATCGACCTCTCTACGCTCAACCAGAGCACTCGTCCGAAGAAGAAGTCGAAGGAGGAGAAGCGCAAGGAGCGTGAGGACAAGGCGCAGCAGCAGCGCGGCGACAAGAAGAAGCGCGAACGCATCAACAAGGTGCGCGTAGACATCAACGCTGCGTCTAACCAGCCCAACGGCGGCGGCAAGCAGAACGGTGGCGGCAATGCCGGCACAAGCAACAAGAACAAGAAGAAGAACCGCAACCGCGGCGGACAGCAGAAGCCGGCTGAGGTGAGCGATGAGGACGTAGCACGCCAGGTAAAGGAGACGCTCGCACGTCTTACTAACAAGCAGAACCAGAACAAGAAGGGCGCCAAGTATCGTAAGGAGAAGCGCGAGGCTGCTCAGGAGAAGATGAACGAGGAGCTGCGCGAGGAGAAGAAGGAGAGCAAGACACTGAAGCTGACGGAGTTCGTTACCGTATCGGAACTCGCTACGATGATGAACGTGAGCGTGAACCAGGTCATCGGTACGCTCATGAGCGTGGGCATCATGGTGTCTATCAACCAGCGCCTCGACGCCGAGACCATCAACCTCGTTGCTGAGGAGTTCGACTTCAAGACAGAATACGTAAGTGCAGAAGTGCAGGAGGCAATCACCGAGGTGGAGGACGACGAGAACGACCTCGTTCCGCGCGCTCCGATCGTAACCGTGATGGGTCACGTAGACCACGGTAAGACCTCTTTGCTCGACTATATACGCAAGACAAACGTCATCGCTGGCGAGGCTGGCGGCATCACACAGCACATCGGTGCATACAACGTGCAGTTGGAGGACGGACGTAAGATTACGTTCCTCGACACTCCGGGTCACGAGGCGTTCACTGCTATGCGTGCCCGTGGTGCTCAGGTGACGGATATCGCCATCATCATCATCGCAGCCGACGACGCCGTGATGCCTACCACCAAGGAGGCTATCGCGCACGCTCAGGCTGCCAACGTGCCGATGGTGTTCGCAATCAACAAGATCGACAAGCCGGGTGCTAACCCCGACCGCGTACGTGAGGAACTTGCAAGCATGAACCTCCTCGTAGAGGAATGGGGCGGCAAGTACCAGTGCCAGGAGATAAGCGCCAAGAAGGGCATCGGCATCAGCGACCTCATGGAGAAAGTGCTCCTCGAGGCAGAGATGCTCGACCTGAAGGCCAACCCTAACCGCAAGGCAACGGGTTCTATCATCGAGTCGTCGCTCGACAAGGGCCGCGGCTACGTTTCTACGGTGCTCGTAAGCAACGGTACGCTGCGCGTGGGCGACAACATCATCGCCGGCACATCATGGGGACGCATCAAGGCTATGTTCAACGAGCGCAACCAGCGCATACAGTCGGCAGGTCCGGCTGAACCTGCTATCATACTCGGCTTGAACGGCGCGCCGACAGCCGGCGACTCGTTCCACGTGCTCGAAACAGAGCAGGAGGCACGCGACATCGCCAACAAGCGTCTGCAGCTGCAGCGCGAGCAGGGCCTGCGCACACAGAAGCGTCTCACCCTCTCTGATATCTCTCACCGCATCGCTCTCGGTTCGTTCAAGGAGCTTAACATCATCGTTAAGGGTGATACCGACGGTTCTATCGAGGCTCTCTCCGACTCGTTCATCAAGATGTCTACAGAGAAGATCAAGGTGGACGTCATCTACAAGGCAGTAGGTCAGATCTCGGAGAGCGACGTAACGCTCGCCGACGCTTCAGACGCCATCATCGTGGGCTTCCAGGTGCGCCCGTCTGCCGCAGCACGCAAGCTGGCTGAGCAGGAAGGCGTTGAAATCAACACCTACTCTGTCATCTACGACGCTATCGACGACGTCAAGTCGGCTATGATCGGTATGCTCGACAAGGTGAAGAAGGAGGTTATCACCGGTCAGGTAGAGGTGCGCGAGGTCTACAAGATCTCGAAGGTGGGCACCGTTGCCGGCTGCTACGTAACAGAAGGCAAGGTACACCGTGTCGACCGTGCTCGTGTCATCCGCGACGGTATCGTGGTTCACACAGCCGACATCGCAGCCCTCAAGCGCTACAAGGACGACGTGAAGGAGGTTGCTACCAACTTCGAGTGCGGTATCTCGCTCGTCAACTTCAACGACATACAGCAGGGCGACGTGCTCGAGACCTTCACAGAGATTGAGGTAAAGCAGACACTGTAAGAATACGGAACTTAGTTAAATCATAGATATATGAACTTACTTGAACACATTGTAGCTCGCGCAAAGAGCAACAAACAACGCATCGTGCTCCCTGAAGCAACAGAGGAGCGCACTCTGAAGGCTGCCGACCGCGTCCTCGCTGACGACCTGGCTGACCTTATCCTCATCGGCAACCCCGACGAGCTGAAGACTCTCGCTGCAAAGTGGGACCTTCACAACATCGACAAGGCTACCATCGTAGACCCGTTGAACAACCCGAAGGCTGAGGAGTATGCAGAGCTCCTCGCCGAGCTTCGCAAGAAGAAGGGCATGACCATCGAGCAGGCTCGCGAACTCGTGAAGAACCCGCTCTACCTCGGCTGCATGATCATCAAGACCGAGGGTGCCGACGGCCAGATCTCTGGTGCGCTGAGCACAACGGGCGACACTCTGCGCCCTGCACTGCAGATCATCAAGTGCGCTCCCGGCGTGACATGCGTGAGCGGCGCAATGCTCATGCTCACCCACGAGCACCAGTACGGCGACGACGGCATCATCGTGATGGGCGACGTAGCCGTTACACCGGTTCCGACAGCAGAGCAGCTGGCTCAGATTGCTGTTTGTACAGCGCAGACAGCACGCTCGGTGGCTGGCATTCAGGACCCGCGTGTGGCTATGCTGAGCTTCTCTACAAAGGGCTCTGCAAAGCACGAGGTGGTAGACAAGGTTGTTGAGGCTACACGCCTCGCTCACGAGCTGGCTCCTGAGCTGAAGCTCGACGGCGAGCTGCAGGCAGACGCTGCTCTCGTGCCGGCTGTAGGCGAGAAGAAGGCTCCGGGCTCTCTCATCGCAGGCCACGCTAACGTGCTCGTTGTGCCGAACCTCGAGGTGGGCAACATCTCTTACAAGCTCGTACAGCGCCTGGGCGACGCCCTCGCCATCGGTCCGATCCTCCAGGGTATCGCTCGTCCGGTGAACGACCTTTCTCGCGGTTGCTCTATAGAGGACATCTACTACATGGTGGCTATCACAGCTTGCCAGGCAATGGACGCTAAGTAATAATAAAATTTTGAATTTTGAGTTTTGAATTTTGAATTGTCGGCTCCGCCGATTTTGAATTATTCAATTTTGAATTTTAAATTCATAACTCAAAACTGATAAACTCAAAATGCGCATAGCGCATAATTCAGAACTCAAAATTCAAAACTCAAAATTGCGACGCATGTCGCAACAATTCAAAACTCAAAATTCAAAACTCAAAACTCACAGAAATGAAGATATTAGTTCTTAATTGTGGCAGCTCTTCAATCAAGTACAAGCTGTACAATATGGACGACAACTCAGTGCTGGCAGCAGGCGGCGTTGAGCGTATCGGTCTTGATGAGGCATTCATCAAAATCACTCTGCCTAACGGCGAGAAGAAGAAGATCATGCACGACATGCCCGACCATAAGGAAGGCGTCAACTTCGTGTTCCAGTGCTTGCTCGACCCTGAGTTCGGCGCTATCAAGTCGCTCAGCGAGATCGACGCCGTAGGTCATCGCATCGTGCAGGGTGGCGACCTCTTCGAGAAGAGCGTCATCGTCGACAAGTCGGTAGAGGACGGCATCGAGAGCCTCTGCGACCTCGCTCCTGTACACAACGCAGGCCACCTGAAGGGCTTGCGCGCCGTAGACAAGCTGATGCCGGAGGTGCCGCAGGTATGCGTGTTCGACAACGCATTCCACAGCACCATGCCCGACTACGCTTACCTCTACGCCGTGCCTTACGAGC
>ULXQ01005012.1_pt1 | contig 11347 bp, 6 predicted proteins | sample 1961481 | NCBI WGS metagenome assembly ULXQ01 (sample SAMEA4835843, study PRJEB28245) | human gut metagenome | biome: gut microbiome; material: fecal sample | place: Denmark | collected 2008 | reverse complement strand
GACAAAATGAAAGCGATTTTTTCTAATGACCGATTTGGGTTTAAGAAATCTGGGAAAAACTAAGACATTAACACTATATAAGGTGGAACAATCATACGTATTGTTCCACCTTTTTTCGTACAATAGCCCTATAAAAAAACGGCTATCAAGAAGCTGTTACACTTCTGATAGCCGTAATATTCTATAATCACGAATTAATAATAAGCAATCACCAATTAATAATTAATAATTAATAATTACCAATTAATAATTTACTTCACGAGTACCTTCTGTACCGTGCCGTCAGCGAACTTCACGATGTTGATACCCTTCTGCAAAGCGTTGAGCTTTGTGCCGTTCACTGTGTAGATGCCCTTAACAGCGTTCTGCACGGTAGCGTTGTTGATTGCTGTCGGGTCAGCAAACTGCTCAAAAGCCGAAACCTCAGCGAGCGACGGGTAAGAGTAGACATAGAGGTTGCAAATCACAGCGAGATACTTAGTCTTTACGCTCTCCGGGAAGATGTAGCTAAGCTCCGAAACCTCCTTCAAGCCAGAGAATGTCTTCGCCGTGTTCATGCGTGTGAGGTCGTCGCCCACAGCAATCTTCACGTCCTTGTTGACGTAGTTCATCTCGTTGTTGTCGTTCTTTGCGTAGTTCTTGTTCGGAATGTTCACAACAACCTTTGCAAGATCCCACTGCTTGCCTTCCGGAGCTGTGAAGATAACCCACACGTCGTCGCGGTGTGTAGACGGCGCTTCGATATCTCTGAGAGCCTCGTCAGTCTTGTTGCCGTCGGTAAGACCGCTGATGTCGTATGTGTCGTAAGCAGCCTCGAAAGAGTAGTCGTTCTTGTAGTGGCGCACCTCTGCCTTCTTGCCATTGAGCACGTTAGGCTGTGTTGTAGCGTCAACCTCTACCTGCACAGTTGCCTCCTCGTAGTCGTCGCCGTTCTCAACGCGAATTGTAACGATGTCGTCGCCCATGCGCTGCTGAGCAGTCAGCGGGATGTTGAATGTCGACTTCTTGGTGTTCTCCTCGATTGTGCCGATCTTCACGTTGCCGTTCTTGCTTGTAGCAGTACACTTGAACTGCGGGTCCTTAGCCACCTCTCCGAGGTCGTAAGTTACGTAGATGTTGTTGGTCTCGCCAGCGTTGATAGTCATCTGCTCAGGCGATGCCGAAATCTTCATGCTGTTGTCCTTCTTGCCGTAAACCTCAAACTCCCAGATGCGGAGGATGCCGTTGACGTGCGGAACGAGCTTCACGTAGCGAGCGCGAGTCGGAGCGATGAAGTCGGTCTTGATGCTCTCGCTCTGACGGTTGTATGTGTCTACAACAGTTGTCCAGTGCTCGTTGTCCTCAGAGAGCAGAATCTGGTAAGAGTCGATCTGGTCTACGCCCGACTCCGGACCTGAGTTGCCGTCGTATATCTTGAAGCTATAGATGCGGTAAACGCCCTGGAGGTCGAATGTCACCCAGTTGTCAGCGCTCACGTTACACCACTTGTCGCTTACATAATAAGGATTTGTCACACCATCGATAATCTTATCTGGCACCTCCTGATAGTTTGTCGAACCGCTGTAGCCGAGCACCTTCTTCTGGTAAACCACGTTGAAGATCTTCTTGTACTCCTCCTCGGTCATTACGTCGAGGATGTTGCTTGAAGTGGTAGATGTGCCGATGGCGTTTGTAACATCAACAGTTACGCGCTGCTTGCCAACCTTCTGCGCAACAACCTTTATCGTCTGGCTGGTGAGCGAAGAACCATCAGCAAGTTTCAAACCCTCAGGCAGAGTCCACTTGAAAGCAGTCGGATTACCCGTACCATTAGCTGTGATAGTAGCGCTCTCGCCCACCTTCAGATAGCTGTTGCTGATAGTGAACGAAACAACCGGAGCGGTAGCCTGCGGGTAGTCGAGCACGATGCTCTTGCCCTTCTGCTGGCGCATGTCCTTCATAACCGGAGTAACGATGAACTTAACGTAAGCCTCGTTGTCCTTACGCTGGAATGTAGGAACGTAGAACGCCTCGTCGCGAGTCTGTCCAACCATTGTCTGTGTTCCGTCCTCGTTCTCCTTATAGATATCGAAGTGGTCGAAGTCGGCTGTATAGTCGAAGTCCCATGTCAGACGAGCGTCGCCCTGCACGTTGCCCAGCGTGCTTGTCGTAGCGAGGTTCTTCACCTCGACAGCCTCGGGAGCGTAGCTTGCAGGCAGAACAGAGAGTTCGCCGAGCGAGAGTTCGTAGTTGTATACCGTGAACTTAGCCTTAACGTTAAGACCTATCATATAGATAGTCTTGCCGTTGAGCGAAGAGAGGTCGTACTCAGCTATTGTCCAACCGTTCTTTGTCTTAGTAGTCGGATTAGAGAGCGTAACGTCCGGATTTACCGAACTTGTTGTAGAGAGCTTCACCTCTACAGAAGCATTTGTCGTGTTCGACGACTTGTAAACCAGGCGCAATGTGCCGCCGCCGTTCACGGCGAGCTGAGTCTTGTACAGACGCCAGAGGTGGTCGCCGGTGAACGCAGAGCCGCCCTTCAGCTTAAGGCTCGAACCGAAGTTCCAAGCGTCGTCCCAATCAATCTTGATAGAACCATTGCCCTTGTTCTCCATCCAGTAGCGCCATGTAGGCATGATGCTCTGCACGCCAGAGTGGTACCAGTCTTGCGAAGCCTTCACCTCGCCCTCTACGAAGCGGTGCTTGCCCACACCTACGCAGAACGACGTTGTGAACGGCATAGAGTTGATAACCGAACGCTCGAGCACGTGACCCGAGATGCCTGACCAAGCTTTTGTAGTAACAGTGGGGTCGCCGTCATAGTTGGTCCACATCTGCATCTCGTTCTCGAAAGTTTTCGTTATAGCGGAGTATGCGTCAGGACCCGTATCGTTCTTGCCGAGCAAGTTGCGCACGTTGTCCTTCCATGTCTTCTCCTCAGGGCAGAAGAGGTCGAGCGAACCAACGTGTCCACTGGTAGGCATTGCTCTATTGAGCGCGCTTTCAAAGCCTGTATGTCCGCTTGCAGCCACCTGCACACCACCATATATCTTCGAGAATGTCTCCGCCTCTGTGCAGCCAAGCTCGCTTGCATAGCTGCGATAGTCGCCCGGTGAGCCGTACTCGAGGAACTGCGATGTATTCTTGTGCGACTTCAGGATTTCAACATTCGGGCTACGACGAGCGTTGTACCACTGTATCTCCATCTGTGTGTCGCCGTACTCGTCAGCAATCTTGTTGAACTCCTTGATGAAGCCAACCCACTCCGACTCGGTACCGCCGCCGGTCTCCTCGTTGATGAACCATCCGTCGAAGCCGATGTACTTAGCAATCTCGTAGAGCTTCTTAGCGTAGATATACACACCGTTCTCCTTGGTAAGCATCTGGCGCACCCAAGCCTGGTTGCCACCATAAGCGTACGGCGGGAAGAACACCTGACCCAACACCTTCACACCGCTCTGGTGAGCAGCGTCGATAGAGCCTGCTGGCGGCGGGATGATGATACCCTCAGAAGCCGAACCTGCCCAATAAACGAGCTTGTCCATATACTGCCAGTAGGTAGGCTGATAGCCGAGGAAGTTGTAAGCGCCCTGCGACGGACACATAGAACATGTCGGGAAAAGGATTGGAGCGTTGCAGATCTGACCTTCATAATACTGATTCTGGTTAGCCTTCATCAGCGTTGGCTCCTTGAAACGCTTTGCCAATGGCACACGCGAGCGGTTGAACTTTGCGTCCTTGTCGGTCTCCGGCGACCAGTTCTTGATGTCGTCCGGATGCCAGCATCCGCCGTACGGCTGCTGTGCGTATGCTCCTTCTACGAACATCGCTGCTACAGCCGCGAGAATAAAACGATTAAGTTTCATTTCGGTTTGTTTAAGTTATTGACTAATTATTAATAAGCAGGTTTTCGTTTGGCTCTCCTACGTGTCGAGCCGGTTTTTAGGACCTTTATACCAAGCCCTTCTATTGTTATTAATGAGTTTACAAGGCACAAAGGTAGTGCAAATCGAAGACAATACAAAATAAATTCATTTATTTTTATTGTTGAGATGCAGCCAAACTTATTAAGAGTTTGCCTTAACACCACAAATTCTCATAGTGCACCGTACGCCGTCCGATCGGACACCGAACGCGACCCAATCGGGCGGCGGACGGAATCTGATCGGGCGGCGGACGGAATCTGATTGGACGGCGGACGCAGAACGATGACTTATTGCATGAAACTACATATCACACGATACCAATAATCCCACGAATAGCCTACGGAAGGATGGTTCACCGCCATCGCCTTCACACGCCTGCCGTTGCTCAAGAGATAAGCGCCCGTCGCCGTGCTGCACCCGTCCACTACTATCGGCTCGCCGTCCTGCCATCGCTCGCCCGGCATCTTGTCCCAAAGGCGCTTGCCCCATACGACGACATACTCGGGCTGATACTTGTCGAGCGCTTCGAAGAACGCCTCGCCGGCTTGCCTATACTGAGCAGACGTGCCAGCCTCGCGCGGACCGCCCATCGCCACCTGCAGATAGTTGAAGAACACCACCGAGTCCCATATCTTCTGCCTCAGCGCCTGGTCGGTCTCCTCGCCCACCAGCGACCGCTCGAACTTCACGAACGTACGCATCCAGTCCTGCCGTTCGTTCGTATCGTCGAGATAGTCAGCAAGCACATTCTGCGTAAAGCCCATGCACTCGCGATGCAGACGGCAGTCGCCACAGTCGGCGCATCCCTCGTCACAATAGTGGCTCTCGCCCAATATCAGTATGCGCTTGCCGAACATACCTCCGTCGGCATAATGCTTGCCGACGAAGGGCTGAAAGAATATGTTGTTTTCCATCTCACTCATAACATTTGTTGTTTTCAGAATGAATGTCTGTTTATTCACTCCGCCAAAGGTATTGGTTATTTGTGAGCTGTACAAGTCCATAGCGGTTCAAACATCATGATAATCACGTTTTATCTCCGTTGACTGCAATAAAATAGTTATAAATCCTTACAAAAGTTTGGAAGATTTCGATTTAAAGCGTATCTTCGCAGACATAAGGCAAAACAAGATAAAAATAGGAGAAGGAGAGATATGACAGACAACAGATATAGAAGACTGCCCGTAGGCATTCAGTCGTTCAAAGTAATCAGAGAGGAGAACTATCTCTACGTAGATAAGAGCGACATCGTATGGAACATGGTGAACTTGGGAGATAAGTACAACTACCTGAGCCGCCCACGTCGATTCGGCAAGTCTGTACTTGTCGATACCTTGGAGTCGTATCTTGAAGGAAGAAAAGACCTGTTTGAAGGACTGAAGATTATGCAACTGGAGAAAGACTGGAAGCAATATCCAGTCATACGTCTTGACATGAGCCGTGGAGGAGCCAACGAGGAGACTCTGCGCTCATACCTGAACCTGCGCTTTAAGGACTACGAGGAGAAGTACAACATTACTCCCGACCCTACTGCCATGCTTGCCGACCGCTTCCATGCAATTATAGCCACTGCATATAAGCAAACCGGACTGAGAGTGGCTGTCCTCATAGACGAATACGACTCTCCCCTGCAACATTCATGGAGAACACCCGAACATGAGAAATGCACGGGCGTTTACCGTGAAGTGTTCGCCATACTTAAGGCGGACGACGAGTACGAGCATTTCGTTTTCATCACTGGCATCACCAAGTTCACCCAGATTTCCCTCTTCTCTGTCCTCAACAATCTGTCCAACATCAGCTTTATGCCCGAATATGCAGCCATCTGCGGCATCACCGAAGAGGAGATTGAAGAGAACTTCATGCCTGAGATCATACAAATGAGCGAAGCAAACAACTGGTCTGTACAGGAGACTCACGACCGACTGAAGGCATATTACGACGGCTATCACTTCAGCGATGACAATATGGTGGATATCTACAACCCATATAGTCTTGTCAATGCGTTGAAACAACGCAAAATTAAAAATTTCTGGGCTTCTTCCGGCGCAACATCACTACTCCCAAAATTTGTTGACAATGCAGAACTTCGCCTCAGCAAATTTGAGAATTGTTCAATAATGCGCAACACCCTGGAACTGTCAGATGTCTCTGGAGGCGGTGCCGAACTGTTCCTATATCAGTCGGGCTATCTCACTATAAAAGAAAGCGACGAATTTGGCTACATCTTAGGGTTCCCAAATAAGGAAGTAAAGCAAGCCCTATATGAAACAGTACTGCCTGCTCTTGCTATGCGTTCAGAAAACGAAATTCAGTCACTACAAGCTTGCCTGTACAGATATTTAGGCACAGGTCAGATAGACGAAGCGATGAAGTCGTTGAAAGCTCTTATCGCCGACGTTCCATACAGCAACAAAAAGCTTGCATCTATGGATATGGAAGAGCGTTACCGTCTCATCATCAGCACCATCCTGAATGCCATTGGCTTGAATGTAGAGGTTGAAAAGATGATTTCAACTGGCAGAATAGATATGACGGTGAAGACCTCACGCTATATCTACGTCATTGAGCTGAAACTGCGAAATAACGGCGGCAAGGAAGCTGCAACCGAGCAAATACTCAACCGTCAATACATGGAGCCTTTCAAGGCTGACAAGCGCCAAGTCGTAGGATTGGGCATCGAACTGGACGAAGACGGTAAGGGGCTCTTGGATTGGAAGAGAGCGGAATAATAGCGTAGGTGCGGTAAACTCAATTGATGCTGGCTGCACCCGGCTGTAAGAATACTGGTAGATGGCTGGTAGATATCTGTAAAACAGAAGCCATCTACCAGCCTTTAACTCACTTCCCAACAACGCGTTACACGCCTGCTGGGAGATATGGTGGATTTTTTCGCGTTAAGACTTGCTTATACCATATTAGATACTATAGATGCCACCTCCAATCATAGTATTATTTTACCGAAATAATAACTCGGCGATACTCACTTTTATCATTGTATTTAAATTCACCGAAGCGAGATTTGCCATACCATTTCATCTCTATATTTTGCTCAGGTATACCTGCACCTATCAAGATGTTTTTAACAACTTCTGCACGTGCTTCTGAAAGTTTGTTGTTAAGAGTTTCACCTCCCAAATCACAAGTAAAGCCTTCTACAAGCAGCTTTGACTTTTTATTAGTTTTAGCAAATGTTGCAGCAAACTCTTTAACCAACGCTTCGCCATCGCCTACGAAATAGTTCGTGTTAATTCCAAAAAGAGGACTAACGGATGGTATAACCAACTTTCCAGATTTATCCTTATTTGACGTTTCTATGTTCTGAGACAAAACATGCTTGAAACTGCTTAAGTTTGAAATAGGAGCCTGTGTCGAAACCGTATTACTTGCAGCTGTTTTTGACGCAAGGTTAATTTTTACATTATTTGAATCAACAGACAATTCCATTGAATCCTTAATCTCGCCGACACCATCAAAGCCGGTGCCAGTCTTCGACTGCTTATTGGTCAACAAGAACGCAGCAGCAATAGCCACTACTGCTAAACCACACAAACCACCTAAAACCAATGTGCGTTTCTTTTTCTTAAGACAATCATTACAGATAAACCCACTTGGTTTTGTTACTCCCTCTGTAGACGCCACTTTCTTGTGGCATTTTGAACACTCCACTAATTGAGCGTCATTCTTTGATTTGTTTTCTTCCATTGAAAAATTTATTTTAATATTAAAACCATGATTTTGATTTAACGACACACTCCTTGAAACGCAATCCAGTATAAGAATACGCTTCTACAAAATCCTTAAACTTTTGACCGCAGAAAAACACAGAAGGCATATCCTCCACTTTAAATAATATCGGATAGTTCCCAGGGAGAAAAACAGGATTGGTTATCTCCATAATATCACCATTGGAGAACTTCACAACTTTAGATTTCTTTAAATTTATACAGTTCTGTAATGTCGGGATATTAATAAAAGCAGTATAATCATTATCACCGACCTTAAGATTATGAAATTTGAAAGACTGTGACAGTTCTTCTACTTTGCTTTTCAACCCTGTCTTACATCCTAATAGTTCAGACATGATAACAACGAAATCTGGTATTAATTCAGAATCCGTAGTTACCCAATCGTATTTAAATTTATCTATCAATTCTGGTCTTTCTTGAGAGAACTCCATAGAGTCTGCGCCATCAACAGATGCTCTGATATCTGCCAACGCAAACGTATAGTCAAAGTCAATTTGATAAATATTCATAACTATTTAATTTTATCAATTTTAGTTGTTATACTACGAGCTGCATTAGAAATAACATCTGATGCTGCCTTATCCTTAAAGATACTCCATGCTGTATGTACTTCATGAGCATTGCCTAAAATAGCAATTTTTCCTTCATATAACTGACGCTTAATGTTGTCAGCAGTTTCAGCTAATACTTGTCGCATCTTATCTGGATTTTTCTCATATTGTTTCTTGTACTTGTTATAAGTATTCATAAGAGCTGTAGCCACCTTTTGCTCGTACTTTGCATTATTTTTAGAATTTGTACCATGATTAGACCCTTTCGCTAATCCAAGATATGCACCTCTACGTCGTCCCAACCAAATACCATTACATGGATGATCTACACTACCAAAATATTTAACCCAAATTTTCCTTGCATTTCTTCCAATTTCTGTAGTTGGTTTGGAAGGTATTACATGATGTGCTTCTATGTGTATTGTTTTCAATTTTAGCCATCTCTTATAACGCACATTTTTACTATACCATTTAGCTGTACCGCATAGATTCATGTTATATTTCAAATTTGAAGAAGATCCTTGCGCAGACATCTTTAGTTTATCTTTCAAGGCAGGATTGGCTTTCAGTTGTTTTAAATACGAAGAATAAGATACAGTTTGATCCTTTAGACGTGTAAGCAAGCGCCCCAAAGCAAACATAGGCTTTGCTACCTTTCTGACAAACTTCCTATCAACGCTTCGAACACCGTTTTTAACTGAAACTTCCAAACGGATAACCTTGCCCATTACTTTGCCTCGAACAAAATTCAGAGAAGACTTTTTGAGAAGGAGTAAGCCTGATTTCTTTAACAATTGCTTTGCCACAGGACTTCTCTTTATGTTCTTCACTCCTGTTTTTAAAAGCTTTAGGGTACCCTTAGCAACTTTTGGCATTAATATACTAGCTGCATTTAAAGCTAATTCTGTCTCTAATGTTTTAATAGCCTCGTCATTACTCTCACCCAAATAATCATTTTCAGCAATGTCCATAGAAGCAGACGCTATTGCCATACCAGCATCTGCCGCATTTATAGCCACATTTACGCCATGTGCCATCGCCGCTATTGGTGCACCAATGCCAGTTGATGCAGTTGCCACTTCTACTGCTGTAACAACTGCACTAACTCCATATAAACACAAATTGATGGTTTCCCTGTGCTTTTTATAAAGTTCGTTAGCTTGATGAGCGAACGACTTTTCTACTTTACTCAACTTAGCCTGACGTTTCTTGCCAGATATCCATGTACCTTCTTTTGTTGGCACTCCATTATGCAGAGGTCCTTCATACAAGTCTCCATTAGCAAATAATATGCTTGCCTCTTTAGGGAAACTTCCATCGGCAGGCCAAAAACCAGTAATAGCTACAGTTTCCTTCTTGTTGACAAGATACATCGTGCCATCGCCATATATCTTGCCATTTACGAATTCACCTTCATATCTATCACCATTCTTAAATTGGAATACACCTAAACCATTTATCTTGCCATTAACAAATTCACCCTCATAACGATTTCCATTCGCATACGTATAACAGCCGATGCCATCTAACAGATTGTTGTGCAGCGTTCCCTCGTATTTGTCACCATTCTTAAAATACAGATGACCATCGCCATCCATCCAACCTTGATTCCATTGTCCATTATATACAAAGTTTAAATCTTTGTAATAGCCATTGCCATGCTGTAATCCTTTAGACCATTCGCCTTTATATACAGCATGCTCCTTGGTGTATTTGTATGTACCTGTACCATGAAACATGTTATTGCTCCACTCACCGAAATAAGAATCGCCATTAGAAAACACCATGTCTCCATAACCATTTCTTTTTCCATCAAGCCAGCAACCAGAATAATACGAGCCATCAGACAAAGCCAAATTTCCCTCGCCAACAGGAACATTATCAACAAAAGAGCCCTCAAAAAATAATTGCGGAGTACGATAAATAACATCGCCACAAATTTTTCCTGACTTCCACTCACCATATATAGAATCTGCGCCATGCACATACAAGCCTTGTCCGTGCCATTTTCCTGCATGCCATTTTCCTACATAAAGCGACGAATTGGCATAGTTCATCTTGCCTAATCCATCAGGCTTGCCGTTTCGAACATAACCATAATAATGTCCTTCTGGGAGATTTTTGTCTACTAAAGTTTGTATAAGTGTTCCGTTGTTCCATTCACCACTTTTAATAGACCCATCTTCTTTGTAAAGAGTACCCTCTCCCCAAAAAGCACCATCTTTCCAATTGCCATCATAAAAAAGTTTACCTTTTTTATAATATTTCAAATATCCGTTTGGCTTGCTTTCATGAAAGGAACCGATATATAATTCCGTTCCTTTATCAAGCACGCCAAAACCTTCCATCTTATCGTCTTCGATGCCACCAACAAAACGGCTGCCATCATCCATTGAAACTATATCTTCAATAGATGACGCTCCATAAAACATATTAAAATGTTGGGTCTGAGATTTTCCTTCTGAATCAACACCAGATAATGTTCCATTACCGTTCGCAACGCTATCAAAGCTCTCTCCATTCCATGAAAAGGACATGGTCGTATCTGCAGACGACGTCCAAAATAGGGTTCCGTCTGTTGTTCGCACCCACTGAGAATCGAGAGAGCCAGAACATGCACTTACCGTAATAATAACAACAACAATTGTTATGATGTTATATAGGAAAATTCTTAATTGCTTCATTTGTTTTTTTTATCTAAAAGACATCAACCATTTGTGACTTTAGAAACTTTTTGAAATGCTAAATTCAGAGCATCTTTTAAATTCTCTTTGTCATTATTAAAATCTCCAGATGATGGGTGATAAGAGTTCACAAATTGTATTCCTTCATTTTCCCAATTATAACCATCATCATCCGGTTTAAATTTTCGTTCCTTCAATTCATCACCTAAATCGCATCCCCAAACAATAACCACATCAGGTTTAAGCCTAAGTTTATTTAGAATCCCTATATAATTTTTAAAAGAGTTAAAATCATCAGGTTGAAAATAATTCCCTTTTGACTTCGGTTGAAAATTTTGAGAATAATTGACGAAAGCAATGTGGCTCCATAATTGGTTTTTATATTCGCCTTCTTTATTATATTTATCTTCGAAAAAATATTCTTTACAAAATTTCGAGAATTTTTTAAACGAATT
>ULXQ01047067.1_pt1 | contig 11403 bp, 7 predicted proteins | sample 1961481 | NCBI WGS metagenome assembly ULXQ01 (sample SAMEA4835843, study PRJEB28245) | human gut metagenome | biome: gut microbiome; material: fecal sample | place: Denmark | collected 2008 | reverse complement strand
CCGCCGATACCGACAATGACACCATCTGGATCGGCTGCGAAAAGTCCACCCGCAAAAATTCCATGGTGCGCACCTGCATTGCGGCCCTCACATGGGAGACACTGGCCTACCTTGCCCTGAACAAAAAGATCGTGCTGGACCTGACCCCCTGCGGTGAATGTGAGAACGACCTGTGCGCCGCCCAGCTGCGCAAGGAGCTGACAAGGCTTGTGGATTTCTTTGGCCAGCCCATGTTCGAGGCACGGTTCACTCTGGCCTACGAGCCGGACGAAGCGCTCTACCACGTAAAGGAGCTGAGCCGCCGCGAAATGTTTGAGCAGGTGAGCCACGGCTCCAAAAGTGGCACCAAAAAGCTGCTGCAGATGCTGCCCGGCCTGCACAGCGAGGACGACGGCGGTGTGGATTTCCGCCTTTTGCTGCACCAGCGCACAAAGCAGCTGAAGGCATCCATGGAAACGCCGCTGAAGTACGGCTACTACCTGCCCAACTTTACCGATAAATGCTTTGGCTGCGGCAAGTGCGAAAAGGCCTGCCGCGCCGGTGCGCTGAAGCTGGAGGACCTGCCCGACGGCCAGACCCGCATCGTCATCACGCCGTGGAAGTGCAGCGAGTGCGGGGTGTGCGTGGCCTCCTGCTCCAACCATGGCATCAACGGCATGAAGCTGCGCCAGCTCACCACCCTTGGCCCGGTAAGTGTACACAAATGCACCAAGACCCTGTGCAAGGAATGCGGCAAGCCCATTGCGCCGGGCAGTGTGGATGGTGTGTGCACCGTGTGCCGCATCAAGGCCCGCACCAAAAAGCGGCAGGAAGAAGCCGCTGCCAAGGCAAAGCAGCTGCGTGAGGAGCGCGAAGCCAAAAAGGCTGCAGAGGAAGCCGCCAAGGCAGCAGCCGAAGCCGGTGCCGACGCTGCTGAGACAGCTGTACAGACGGCTGCCGCCCCCGCAGAAACCGCTGCGGCCGGTTCCGTGATCACAGCACTGACCCCGGAAAAAGCAGCCCCCGCCGCGCTGGACGAAACCCCTGCTGCCGCACCGGAAAACACCGCAGAAAAGGATGTGCCCGACACACCGAAAAACGATTGACGGCGCACAGATTCAATGCTATACTGACCATAAGACCACGCACCGTGGCCACCGACTGTTACAAAGGGGTAACGGAGCTATTTCCGTTACCCCTTTCTTATCCCAAAGCACGAAGCAAGCTTTTGCCAAGATCTTACGAAAGAAGGATTTTACTATGGCTCATTCCATCTCCCGCCGCCAGTTCCTGCAAGGCAGCGGCGCAGCCGCCCTTTCTGTAGCAGCGGCTGGTCTGCTGAGCAGCTGCGGCGGCTCTTCCGCTTCCAATGGCGGCAGCACCGGCGCTGCCGGCAGCAGCTCCACCTACACCGTGCTGTATTCCCGTCAGCCCGCCACCCTGAACTATCTGGTCTGCTCAGCTGACCCGGACCTTTACCACGGCACTCAGTGCATCGACACGCTGGTGGAGTACGACAACCGCGGCAAGATCCGGGAGGGCCTTGCCACTGCTTGGGAGTGGGATGCCGACAGCCTGACATGGACGTTCCACCTGCGGGATGAAAACTGGGTGGACTGCAACGGCGAGGTGCTTGGCCCTGTGACCGCGCAGGACTTTGTGGATGCGCTGGCCTATGTGCTGAACCCGGACTACGCTTCCTCCACTGCAAGCCTTGTCACCCCCTATGTGGCCGGTGCGGACGACTACTATAACTACTGCGTTTACCGCAACAACGCCAATAACGGCACCGTGGCCGAGGACGGCACTACCTACGCCATTGATGCCAACGGCACCGTGACTGCCGCTGCCGCCGACGGCACCACCACCGAATACCCGGCTGTGGATTTTTCCACCGTGGGCGTGAAGGCTGTGGACGACCACACCCTGACCTACACGTTGAACTTCGACTTTCCCGGCTTCCTCAGCCTGTTGAGCTACGCTCCCTACGAGCCTGCCTACGGCCCGCTGCTGGAGGAGTTTGCCGACCAGTTCTGCACCAGTGCCGAGACCGCCTGCAGCTGCGGCGCGTTCTATCTGGCCGAGTACACCCCGCTGGAAAACTGGGTGATGAAGAAGAACCTCGAAAACTACGATGCCGACAGCGTTTACATCGACACGGTGCGCTACATCTACAATCAGGAAGAGCTGATCAGCGGCCCGGAGATGGTCAAGCGCGGCGAGATCGATCAGGCTACCATCAGCTCCGACATTCTGGACAGCTGGCTGGCCGACGACACCACCAAGGACATGGTTTCCATGGAGCGCCCGGAAACCGGCAAGAGCTACTTCTACATCTTCAACTTCCTGCCCTACCGCCACGAATTTTCCAACTGGACCGTGACCGGCGTGGATGCCCAGTACGAGCCGGACAATTGGGCCAAGGCCATCAACTCCACCAACTTCCGCAGGGCTTTCCTGTATGCCATCAATCCGTCTGTGACGCTGGCCGTCACCGCGCCGGAAGGCTACGATAACTACAAGCTGCACACCATCACTCCGCCGTCCTTCTGTGCCAACAGCAAAGGCGTGGATTATACTGAGTGCGGCGGCCTTGCAAACCTCTCCGACTTCTTTGACGAAGCCAAGGCCAAAGAGTACCGTGATGCCGCCGTGGAAGAGCTGACCGCCGCCGGTGTCACCTTCCCCATCAAGATCCAGTATCCGTACAACCCCGCTGTGGTGGACTGGGACAAGCAGTGTCAGGTGTTCAAGCAGCAGGTGGAAGCCGTGCTGAACGACGGCTTCGACTTCATCAGCATCATCATCACGCAGGGTCCGTCCGACAACTTCCTGAACGCGGTGCGCCGGGTGGGTGCCTACCAGCTGATGTCCTACTACTGGGGTGCCGATTACTCCGACCCCGAGACCGAGGTGTACCCCTTCTATCAGGAAGCCGGCGACCGCGGCACCTGCTACAGCTTCCTGCGCACCGGCGTGGAGGACGGCATCGTGACCGGCGAGACCGCCGACCTCGTGATGCAGTACATGTCCATGGTGGAGAACGCCAAGACCATCACCGAGGATCTGGATGCCCGGTACGAAGCCTTTGCGGATGCCGAAGCCTTCCTCATTGAGAATGCACTGGTCATCCCGCTGGGGATGCCGGTGCCGCCCTACATTGCCACCCGCCTGAACCTGTGGGAGGGCCAGTACGCGCCCACAGGGCTTTCCACCAACCGTCTGAAGGGCGTGCACATCCTCGACCATTACGTTTCCATGGAGGAGTACAACCAGAACCGCGACGCCCGGTAAAAACTGAATCGGAAACTCCCCCAGTCTGCTGCGCAGACAGCCCCCTCTGGGATGGGGCCTCTGGCGAAACCGGAAACTTTCCCGTCATGCCAAGGGCTCCCTCCCCGAGGGAGCTGGCTTTGCGCAGCAAAGGCTGAGGGAGTTTTTGTTTGCTCCTCATTTTTCCCGCAAAAACTCACAAATCACTTTCCAAACGTAAGATTTTGCGTTATTCTATACTTATCTGTATTTATAAAGAAAAGAGAGGTGCACGGCTATGGTGCAATATCTCGCAAAACGCATCGGGCGCTCCATTCTGACCCTGTTCGTCATTGTGACGCTGGTGTTCTGCCTGCTGCGGCTCATGCCGGTGGAAGGCTACTTTGCAAACTACGAAAAAATGACCGAGGCACAGATCCAGGCCGGTTTGCAGTCCATGGGCCTGCTGGACCCGCTGCCGGTGCAGATCGGCCATTTCTGGCGGGATGCGCTGCACGGTGATCTGGGCGTGAGCCACATTTACAAGCTCAACGCTCCCGTGACCAGGATCCTTGCCCAGAAGCTGCCCATTTCCATCGAAATGGGTGTGCTGGCCATGCTGCTGAGCCTTGTGCTGGGCATCCCGCTGGGCCTTGTCATGGGCCGTTATAAGGGCCGCTGGCCGGATAAGCTGGGCACGGCATTCATCGTGCTCATTCAGGCGGTGCCTGCGGCAGTGTACTTTTTGTATATCCAGATGTACGGCACCACCGCCATGGGCGTGGGCCTGCTGTTCGATGCCGCCAACTGGCGCTATTGGGTGCTGCCGGTGTGCAGCATGAGCCTTGCAAACCTTGCGTTCTACGCCATGTGGCTGCGCCGCTATATGGTGGACGAGAGCAACAAGGACTACGTCAAGCTGGCCCGCGCCAAGGGCGTGAGCGAGAACAATATCGCCCTGCACCACGTATTCCGCAACGCCATGGTGCCGCTGGTGCAGTACATTCCCTCCGCATTCCTGAACACCGTCGTCGGCTCCATCTACATCGAAAGCCTGTACAGCATCCCGGGCATGGGCGGCCTGCTGGTCACCTGTGTGCAGCGCCACGACAACACCATGGTGCAGGGCATCGTGCTGCTGTACGCCTGCGTGGGCATCATCGGCCTGATTTTGGGCGATGTGCTCATGGTGCTCATTGACCCCCGCATCAACTTTGGCAAGAAAGAAGGTGGACGCTGATGCTCTCTTTTCTGAAACGCGAAAAATCGAAGCAGCTGGAGGATCAGCTGAATGCTGCTCAGGCACAGCGCCGCACCGGCTGGGAAAATCTGCCGGAGGATGAGCTGTTCACCCCCGCCGGGTTCAGTGAGGAACAGGCCGAAGCCACCGCCTGCTCCAACTACAGCTACTGGGGCAGCACCTTCCGTGCCCTTTTCAAGAACAAGTTCGCCGTGGCCCTGCTGATCGCGCTGGTGGTCGTGGTTGCCTTTGCCTTCATCCAGCCCCACCTGCCCGGTCAGGCAGACCCGAACCTGTGCGCCGTGGACCCTGTGACCGGCATCCAGTACCGCAACATCGCCCCCGGGCAGGACGGCTTTATCTGGGGTTCCAACTCCATCGGTCAGGACCTGTGGGCACGCATCTGGGCCGGTGCACGCACCAGTCTGACTATCGCCTTCTTCGTGGCCCTCATCGAAGCTGTGGTGGGCATTACCGCCGGTGTGCTGTGGGGCTATGTGCGCGGGCTGGACTTTGTGTTCACCGAGCTGTACAACATCTTCGATAACATTCCCACCGCCATCGTGCTGATCCTCATTTCCTATGTAGCCACCCCCAGCATCTGGACCATGGTCCTTGGCATGGCCATCAAGGGCTGGATCGAAATGGCACGCTTCATCCGCAACCAGATCCTCATCATCCGCGACCGGGATTATAATGTGGCTTCCCGCTGCATCGGCACGCCCACCATCCGCATCGTGCTGCGCAACCTGCTGCCCTACCTCGTCTCGGTCATCATGCTTCGCATGGCCCTCACCATCCCGGAAGCCATCGGCAATGAGGTGTTCATCACCTACATCGGTCTGGGCCTGTCCGTGGAGACCCCCTCGCTGGGCAACCTGGTCAACGACGGCCGCAAGGTGATGATGCAGGCCGGGCTGCGCTACCAGCTGCTGTACCCCACCCTCATCCTGAGCTTTGTTACCATTGCGTTCTATCTGATCGGCAATGCCTTCTCGGATGCTGCCGATCCGAAGAACCATCTGCAGTAAGGAGGGGGTATCATGGAACACAACCAGCTCATTCTCTCCGCAAAAGATGTCAACATCCAGTTCAACCTGCGTGGAAAAGTGCTGCACGCCATCCGCGGCATCGATCTTGACCTCTATCAGGGAGAGGTGCTTGCCATCGTAGGCGAGAGCGGCTCCGGCAAGAGCGTTTTTACCAAGAGCTTCATGGGCCTGCTGGATGCCAACGGCTCCATTACCAGCGGCACCATTGATTACTACGGCATGGCGGAGGGCAAGCCGCTGCGCCTTTCTGGCCTCAGAACCGAAAAGGACTGGCTACGGGTACGTGGCCGAGAGATCGCCATGGTCATGCAGGACCCCATGACCAGCCTGAACCCGCTGAAGACCATCGGGGCACAGATCATGGAAGCCGTTGCCCTGCATCAGGGCTTAAAGGGCGCTGCCGCCAAGGAAAAAACGCTGGAATACCTGCGGGATGTGGGCATCTCTGACCCGGAAAAGCGCTTTAAGCAGTACCCGCACGAGTTCTCCGGCGGCATGCGCCAGCGTGTGGTCATTGCCATTGCGGTGGCCTGCAGCCCCAAGATCCTGATCTGCGACGAGCCTACCACCGCACTGGACGTGACCATTCAAGCCCAGATTTTGCAGCTTTTGAAGGAAATGCGGTTCAAGTACGATCTGACCATCGTCATGATCACCCACGATCTGGGCGTTGTGGCAAACATTGCAGACCGCGTGGCTGTGATGTACGCAGGCGACATTGTGGAGATTGGCACTGCTGACGAAATTTATTACGATCCCCGCCACCCCTACACATGGGCACTGCTTTCCAGTATGCCGCAGATGGGCGTGAAGGGCGAGGACCTGTTCAACATCGTGGGCACACCGCCAAACCTGTTTGCGGAAATTCGCGGCGATGCTTTTGCGCCCCGCAACCCGCAGGCGCTGAAGATCGATTTTGTCAAGCGCCCGCCTTACTTTGAGGTAACGCCCACCCACAAGGCCAAAACATGGCTGCTGGACCCCCGGGCACCCAAGATCGAGCCGCCTGCTGCGGTAAAAATGCTGCGAGAGGAGGGGCTGTAAGATGGAAAATGAACGCGAAGTTCTTTTGGAAGTGAACCACCTGAACGTAACCTACGGCTCCGGCAAAAAAGCATATGAAGCTGTGCAGGATGCCAACTTTAAAATTTATAAGGGCGAGACCTTCGGCCTTGTAGGCGAAAGCGGCAGCGGCAAAACTACCATTGGCCGCGCCATCCTGCGCATTCTGCCCACCTCCGGCGGCGAGATCCTTTATAAGGGCCAGAAGATCAACGGCAGAATTTCCCGCCAGCTGGACAGGCAGATCATCAAAGAGATCCAGATGATCTTTCAGGACCCGCAGTCCTCGCTGAACGAGCGCGCCAAGGTGAGCTATATCGTGGGCGAAGGCCTGCAGAACGTCCGGCCTGATCTTTCCACCGCCCAGCAGGAGGAAAAGGTGCGTCAGGCTCTGCTGGACGTGGGTCTGCTGCCGGAATTTGCCTCCCGCTTCCCGCACGAATTTTCCGGCGGACAGCGCCAGCGCATCGGCATTGCCCGGGCCCTGATCGTGGAGCCGGAGTTCATCGTTGCCGATGAGCCCATCAGTGCACTGGATATGTCCATCCGTGCACAGGTGCTGAACCTGCTGCGCCGCCTGCAGAAGGAACGCGGCATCACCTACCTGTTCATCGCCCACGATCTTTCCGTGATGCGCTACATCTCCGACCGCATCGCCGTCATCCACAAGGGCCGCATCGTGGAGCTGGCCGAAGCTGAAGAGTTGACAGCCCACGCCATCCACCCCTATACCCGCAGCCTGCTTTCCGCCATTCCCATGCCAGACCCCCGCCGGGAGCGGCAGAAAAAGCTGCTGGTGTACGACCCCGCCATGCACGACTACTCCAGAGAGGCCCCCCAGTGGCGCGAACTGCGGCCTGAGCATTTTGTACTGTGCAGCGCTGCCGAAGCCGAGCAGTGGCTGCCGCGCTGACCCCCGACATTTCGGGCTGAATCGTTGTTTTACGGCTCTTTTACGCAACATTCAAAGTTTATTTCTTGACATTCTCCGGCAGCTCCACTACAATAGAATCTACATCATTGATTCTGATTTTTGAGTTATTAGCGTGTTCTGACCGGCGGCTTTCATCTTCTTTGCGAAGCTGTCGGCTTTTGGCAATAAAAAGAAGAAGAAAGAAAAGAGGACTTTATTCTATGACTACTGAACAGCGTGAACCGCTCTATGCGTCCACTGCGAAGCCCTGGCTGAAGTACTATGACCAGAAATACATCGACATGCCCCTGCCCAAGTGCAGCGCCTTTGAGTATCTCTGCCATCAGAACAAAAACCACCTGAGCGAGACCGCTCTGGAGTATTATGGCCGCAAATTCACCTTTGCAGACCTCTTTGTGAATATCAAGAAAACCGCTGCCGCCTTCCGTGCTCTCGGCGTGAAAAAGGGCGACATCATCACCGTTGTCAGCGTGATGACCCCCGAGGTGATCTATGCCTTCTACGCTGTCGATATGATCGGCGCAACGCTGAATCTGGTGGACCCACGCTACAGCGTTGAGGGTATCCACGAGTACATCGAAGAGGTAGATTCCCGCCTGCTGATCTGCCTGAATGTGACCTATGAGCGCTGCCACAAGGCAGAAAAGCGCACCAATGTGGAGCGCGTTCTGGTCATCAGCCCCGCAGACTCTCTGCCGCTGCATCTGGCCGTCGGCTACAAGCTGACCAACCCCGATAAGAACCGCTACAAGTCCAATGTGATCCACTGGAAGGACTTTATTGCACAGGGCAAGGATCAGAGCATGAACGCCGAACCCTACGACCCGCAGCACGCCTGCGTGGTGGTGCACACCGGCGGCACCACCGGTTCGCCCAAGGGCGTTATGCTGACCGACGACAGCTTTAACTCTCTGGCCCACGAATTCATCGCCCAGAGCAACCTGTTCTGCCGCGGCCAGAAGCTGATGAACGTCATGCCTCCGTTCATTGCCTACGGCTATGCCTGCGGCGTGCACATGCCGCTGGTCATGGGCCTGCACGTCGTCATCATCCCCAATCTGGACCCCGACAAGCTGGGCGCACTGATCTGGAAGCACAAGCCCGAGCACATGTTCGGCGTTCCGGCCCACTACCAGCAGATGGCAGCTTCTCCGCTGCTCAAGAAGAAGAAGGATCTCTCCTTCATCCGCAACTATGCCGCCGGCGGCGACTCGCTGCCGCTGGGCGCTGAGCTGACTGTGAACGAGTTCCTGAAGGCGCACAACGTGGAATATCCGCTGGCCAAGGGCTATGGCATGACCGAGGTCGCCTCTGCCGCTACCGTTGCCGCCGGCAACGTGACCAAGCCCGGCAGCGTGGGCATTCCCATGCTGAACACGGTGGTGTCCATTTTTGAGCCTGGCACCGAGACCGAACTGCCCATCGGTGAGCGCGGCGAGATCTGCATCTGCACCCCCACCGTCATGAAGGGCTACTACAATAAGCCCGAGGAGACCGACATGATCCTGCGCCGCCATGCAGACGGCCAGATCTGGGCACACACCGGCGATGTCGGCTACATGGACGAGGACGGCTTTGTGTATCTGGATTCCCGCATCAAGCGCATGATCATCCGTCACGATGGCTTCAAGGTGTTCCCGTCCATGATCGAGAACGTCATCAGCCGCCACCCGGCCGTGCATCAGTGCTCGGTGGTGGGCTGCACCGATAAGGACCATGTGCAGGGCCGCCTGCCCTTCGTCTACGTGGTGCTGGACCCGGAAGGCGACAAGAAAAAGCGCCAGATCGTGCGGGAACTGCGCCAGCTGTGCAATGAAGAGCTGCCGGAGTATGTGCAGCCGGTGGGCTACAAGTTCATCTCCGAAATGCCCTTTACCCCTGTTGGCAAGGTGGACTACCGCAAGCTGGAAGAAGAGATCACTCCCCGCGATTACTGATCCTGAACTTCACCCTGTAATTTTTCAGACACTGAGCTCTCCCGAAAGGGAGAGCTTTTTTGTATGGAAGAAACTGCAGAATACGGACGCAGCGATGGCCGCAATTTTTTGAATTTTGTCAGTTGACAATTTTTACTTTCCATTTTATCATAGAGACAACAGCTGTGCCGCACAGGTGCAGTCATTCCAGAAAGAAGGAATTACAATGAAAAACAAGAAGTTTGCCAGCTTTCTGGCCGCAGCGGCAGCGCTTGTGCTGCTGGCCATGCCTGCATTTGCTGCCGACGAACAGACGGAGCTGCCTGCCGCCGAAGCAGCAGAGGTGCAGCAGGAGCAGACCGCAGCGCCTGCCGAGCAGGAGACCGCCCTGCCCGCCGATGCCCAGACAGCCGGCGAACCGGAGCAGCAGCTCACCTATGTGGCGCTGGGCGACAGCATCACCTCCGGTGTCGGCCTTGCCGATATGAAATACAACATCGCCCAGATCGGCTACGATCTGCAGCCGAACTTTGAGGGCTACCCTTCCCAATGCTACACCGCCCTTGTGGGCAAGGGCCTTGGGCTGGACCGCCAGCACGCGATCAATCTGGGCCTGCCCGGCCTGATGAGCCCTGACATGCTGGATATGGTGCAGAACAGCGCCATGCCCAAGATGAATCAGGCTTCCGGCGCATATTACGTCTACCCGGAATATCAGGAGTATCTGCGCAAGGCCGATATCATTTCCATCCAGATCGGCTCCAACGACGCGCTGGTGCCCTGCATCGTAGGTCTGGGCGAGGCCACCAACTGGAAGAGCGAGCAGCTTGCCGCACTGATGGTCAGCGGTGCCCTGCGTGATTTCAACTTCCAGAAGCTGGGGCTCTTCCTCGAAGCGCTGAACCGTATGACCCTTACCTTTGACGAGAGCCGCGCCACCAACCGCCTGCTGTTCCGCGGCATGGATGAGATCTGCGATCAGGCCTATACCAATGTGACCGCCAGCCTGCCGCAGATCGTGGCCGGTATCCGTGCACTGAACCCGGATGCCAAAATCGTGCTGCTGGGTTACACCAATCCGGTGCCTCTGCTGCCCGCATGGAACCGCTATTTCAGCAAATTGAACCGCTTTGCCAAAGACCTTGCCGCACAGGAAGGCTTGATCTATGTGGACATTCCCCGTGCGCAGACCGCTGCCGACGGCCACCCCACCGTTAAGGGCCACCAGTACATTGCAAACCAGATTTTGAATGCTCTGAAGTGAGCTTTCCATCAAAAAAGCCTGTCTCATTTTACGAGACAGGCTTTTTTTGCGCTGTTCTGTTTTCAGCTCAGCCGGCCACTTTCCACCGAAAAGCTGATATCTGCCGCAGCCATGGTAGACTTGCGGTGGGAGACCAACAGCACCGTTTTGTCTTTGCACTCTGCCCGCACAGCCTTGAGGATCACGCCCTCATTCAGGCTGTCCAGATTGGAGGTAGGCTCGTCCAGAAGCAGGAAGGGTGCATCATGCAGGAAGGCACGCGCCACACCGATGCGCTGGCGCTCGCCGCCGGAAAGTGCACCGCCCAGCTCACCCACCGGGGTATCATAGCCCTTGGGCAGGCTGTGGATAAAGCCGTCCAGCGCAGCCTTTTTGCAGGCTGCTTCCACCTCTTCCCGGGTGGCATCCCGCTTTGCAATGCGGATGTTGTTCTCAATGGTATCGTCGAACAGCTCGGTCTCCTGCGTCACAAGGCTTTCCTGTTCGCGCAGGGCGGCGGTGTTCACGCGGCGGATATCCTCTGCGCCAAAGCGGATGCTGCCGCTGGACACATCCCAGAAGCGCATCAGCAGCCGCAGGAAGGTAGACTTTCCGCTGCCGGAGCGGCCGGTGATGCCCACGATCTTCTTTTCCGGAATGGTCAGGCTCAGGTCATGCAGCACCTCCTCCTTGGCATAGGCAAAGTTCACATGCTCTGCCGCAGC
>ULXQ01030485.1_pt1 | contig 11557 bp, 14 predicted proteins | sample 1961481 | NCBI WGS metagenome assembly ULXQ01 (sample SAMEA4835843, study PRJEB28245) | human gut metagenome | biome: gut microbiome; material: fecal sample | place: Denmark | collected 2008 | reverse complement strand
GGCGTACGCAATCCGATTGGACGGCGTACGGAATCCGATTGGACGGCGTACGCGAGCGGTGAGAAAAACTTAAGAGGTAGTGTAGACAGAACTATCTTACAGTTCAGTTTACACTACCTCTTAAGTGGCAAAAGAACGATTGCCATTTGTTAATCCGCTGTTAATACTAATCTCTGAATCCGTGGTAAAACAATATTTATCCGTTGTGAAACGCTACTCGTCGAAATCAAAATCGTCGTCGAAGTCGTCGAAGCCGAACATGGCAGGCTCGGCGAACGCATCCAGTGCGCGGCGCTCCTTCTTCGTCGGTCGGCCCGTGCCGCGTGCGCGGTCTACGAAACCGCTGATGCGACTCATCTCGAGCAGTTCGTACTGCTTCGGGTCGGTCACGTTCTCGTAAATCTCCGGTAGGAGCTTAGCGCCCACGCGCTGCTCTATCGTCTTCAGAACCTTGAACGAGTAGGTTACTGGCGGCTTCTTAACGCTCACCACATCGCCCACCTTCACCGTGCGGCTCGGCTTCACGGTCACTCCGCCCAGCATGACGCGTCCGTTCTTGCAGGCGTCGGCTGCTATGGAGCGCGTCTTGAATATGCGCGCCGCCCACAGCCATTTGTCTATACGTGCTACTTCCATGTTAAAAGTAAAAAAGACTTTTAAAAGTAAAAAAGTAAAAGAGTAAAAAAGTAAAAAGCCAAGGCTTAGAAAGGCTTATTGAGTCTTAAAAAGGCTTAGCTAAACCTAACCTATTTGTGCTTCTTTCCGAGTTTGTTGAACTGGTTCATCGTGATGTTCAGTCCGGCAAGCACAAAGCTTTTTATTATCTCCACAGCCAGGTCGATGCTTGGCTGTAGCGTCTGCATATCCTCAGCGCTGTACTTGCCCAGCACCCAGTCTACCTGCGCGCCACGCTGGAAGTCGGCGCCGATGCCCATGCGCAGACGCGCATACTGCTGTCCGATGAGCTGCTGAATGTTGCCCAGTCCGTTGTGTCCGCCGTTCGATCCGTTGCCCTTCAGACGGAAGTCGCCGAGCGGAATAGAGAGGTCGTCCACAACGACGAGCAGTCTTGTCTGGTCGATATTTTCCTTCTGCAGCCAGTAGCGCACGGCGTTGCCGCTGAGGTTCATGTATGTTGTCGGCTTGAGGATGAACACCTTGCGCCCCTTAAGCGAAGTCTCCGCCACGAAGCCGTAGCGCTTGTCCTCGAAGGTGGCGCCCACCGATTTCGCCAGTTCGTCAACGACCATGAAACCCGTGTTGTGGCGTGTGTGATCGTACTCGGCGCCGGGGTTTCCCAAGCCTACTATTAAGAATTTGTCCATGATGTTGGGTTGTTGTGATGGGTTGTTGTGATGGGTTGTTATGTTGAGATGGTGAGATTTGTTGTGTTGAGGTGTTGTGATTTGTTATGTTGAGGTGTTGAGATTAGCAACATAATTAATCTCAACATATCTCAACACCTCACCATCTCACCATCTCAACACCTCTCTCACCACCTCACCAAATATAAAAAAGCGCACGCGTCGTCGACGCATGCGCTTTTTGTATTTCTATCTGATGTCATTAAGCCTGAGCCTGAGCAGCTGCAGACAGAGCGGCACGTGTCATCTTGATTGAGCAAACGATAACCTCCTTGCCTGTAACGATCTCGAGACCCTCGAAGCTGAGCTGACCGATCTTGATGCTCTTGCCGATCTGGAGAGCAGTAACGTCGATGTCGAGGTGCTCCGGAATCTGCTGGTAAGGAGCCTTAACCTCGATCTTGCGGATAGAGAGGTTCATGCGACCACCGTCACGTACACCCTGTGCCAAGCCAGTGAGCTTAACAGGAATACCGATTGTGATAGGCTTCTGGTCGTTAACCTCGAGGAAGTCTACGTGAAGAACAGCGTCAGTTACCGGGTGGAACTGGATATCCTTGAGGATAGCTGTGTGAGACTCGCCGTCGATAACGAGGTTGATAACATAGATGTGCGGAGTGTAGATAATCTTACGGAGCTCAGTCATAGGAACTGCGAAAGCCATAGCTGTCGGCTTGCCGTCCTGCTCTGCGAGGCCGTAAATGTTGCAAGGAACAAGTCCTTCCTTACGCAATGTCTTAGAAGCTTTCTTGCCAAGGTCTGTACGCTTCTGACCTGTAACGTTAATCTCTTTCATTTGTGTTACTCTAAATTAAGTTGATAAAATAATGTTTATGCCTTAATTCGCCATCACACGAGAATTTTTATATTTCTGTACGGATGTGCTCAAAAAAGCGGTGCAAAGGTACGTATTTTATCCGAATTGAGCAAAAAATACATTAAAAAATACACAATAATGTATGTTTCGCTTGGTAGTTCAGCCAAATTTAGCTATTTTTGCACCTGTTATTGAGACAAGGGTGTCGAAGGTCTGGCTTGCCCAGCGTTTCTTTAATCTATGCAAACAACAGCAAGATACGTATTAAAGTAAGAGAAGGATGATCAACCGCGAATTAATCAGAATTAAGATAGTTCAGTTAACCTACGCATACTATCAGAACGGAAACAAACTCATGGACAGTGCAGAGAAGGAATTGCTTTTCAGTCTGTCTAAGGCTTACGATTTGTACAATTATCTTTTGGAACTCATCGTCGCCGTCACACAGGAAGAACGCAAGCGTGTGGAAGTAGCTACGCAGCGTGCTCTGCGTGAGGGAGCGGAAATGCCGTCACAGAAATTCGCCTATAACAAGTTCGCCGTGCAGCTCGAGGAGAACAAGCAGCTCAACGAGTTCGCCGAGACACAGAAACAGTCGTGGGCTAACAGCGTGGAGTTCGTGCGCGGTCTGTGCAACCAGATCGAGCAGAGCCAGACATATGCCGAGTACATGGCAGACACAGACAACTCGTACGAGGCCGACCGCGAGGTATGGCGCAAGCTCTACCGTCAGCTCATTCAGGAGAACGAAGACCTCGACCAGCTCCTCGAAGAGCAAAGTCTCTACTGGAACGACGACAAGGAAGTGGTAGACACATTCGTGCTCAAGACCATCAAGCGCTTCGAGCCCGAGAATAAGGCAAAGCAGGAACTCCTGCCCGAGTATAAGGACATCGAGGACAAGGACTTCGCCGTGAAGCTATTCCGCGCAACCATCCTCAACGCCGACCAGTATCAGCGCTACATGAGCGAGACATCGCGCAACTGGGACTTCTCGCGTTTGGCATACATGGACGTAGTGATCATGCAGATAGCCATCGCCGAGATGCTCACATTCCCCAACATACCGGTGAGCGTGACCATCAACGAGTACGTAGAACTCGCAAAGCTCTACTCTACACCGAAGTCGGGCTCGTACATCAATGGTATGCTCGACGCTATCGCACGCTACCTCATGTCTACAGGCAAACTTCTGAAGACCATCGAGGACCGTCCGCAGCGCCGTCAGGCACCGCGCCGCCCTGCGACACCGCGCCTCAACCGCGCACAGCAGGCTCTCGAAGACGGCGAAGTGCTCCGTACACGCTATGCCGAGCAGGCAGAGCAGGCCGCTCAGGAGCAGCCGGAAGAGGAGACAACCAGCGCAGAGTAAGCGTAATATAAAAAGAGAAAATCTCAAGAAAACAATAATATTAATGTTGTGACGGAAAGTGTTGGAGCGCAGACAAACGTCAACGGCTCAACCGTTCAACCCACAACTTAACTAAAACGAGAAAACAACAATGAACACAACAGTACTCGCTGCTCAGGCAGCACAGCAAGGTGGTGGCATGGGAATGCTCATCATGATGGTAGCAATCTTCGTCATCATGTATTTCTTCATGATCCGCCCGCAGCAGAAGCAGCAGAAGAAGATTCGTGAGTTCCAGAACGCACTCAAGGAGGGCGACAATGTGATGGTAGGTGGTGGCATCCACGCTACAGTACGCCGCGTAGACCTCACAGCCGGCACCGTAGACGTAGAAATCGCTCGCGGCGTTGTCGTTACAGTAGACAAGGCAGGCGTGTTCGCTGACGGCACACAGCAGCCACAGAAGTAATTTCGACACTTCGACCGCCAACGGCTTGAAGTTAATTCATTAATCGATGATTCGATGGAAAAACGCTTGACGCAAATAATAAATATGGTCAGAAACTTCCTATTCAGCTCAGCTAACAGGGAGTTTCTGACTTTTTTCTTCTTTCTCGTGCTGAGCACCATCTTCTGGCTGATGACGGCGCTCAACGAAACATACGAGAGAGAGGTAAGCGTACCCGCATACCTTGTGAACGTACCGAAGAACGTCGTGATAACAAGCGACATGGAGGACACCGTGCGTGTCACGGTGCGCGACAAAGGCTTCGCGCTTCTCGCATACATCTACGGCGAAGGCGTGCGTCCGATCAACATCAACTTCCAGTCGTTCGTCACACGTCAGTCGGGCTACGGCGTAGTGCCGTCGCAGGAGCTGATGAAGATGGTTAACCAGCGCTTCAGCGGAGCCTCTAAGGTGGTGCAGGTGAAGCCCGACCGTCTCGACTTCTACTACAACTACGGACAGTCGCGTCAGGTGCCAGTTAAGATGGCAGGTATAGTGGTGCCAGGCAAGTCGTTCTACCTTGCACGCACACGCTTCTGGCCCGAGACCGTCACCGTCTACGGCAGCAAGCAGACGCTCGACTCGCTGCGCTACGTGAAGACCGTGCCCATCAACATCACCAACTTCAACGACACGGTTGTAAAGACCGTGGCATTGGAGAAGATAAAGGGCGTTAAGATTGTGCCCAACATCGTGCGCATCGGACTCTATCCCGACATTCTCACCGAGGAAACTATCGAGGTGCCGGTGACGGCGGTGAACATGCCTGAGGGCAAGGTGCTGCGCTCATTCCCGCAGCGCGTCACCGTCAACTTCATTGTCGGTGCAAGCATGTTCCGCAGCATCTCGTCAGACCAGTTCGCCGTAGTGGTCGACTACAACGAGCTTATCGAGCATCCGTCCGACAAGTGCAACATCCATCTGCGCCAATGTCCGCAGGGCGTGCGCAACGCCCGTCTGCAGATGACGCAAGTAGACTACCTTATTGAGGAGCAGTAGGGTAGTGAGATGGTAGGGTGGTGAGGTGTTGAGATGTTGAGATGTTGAGTTTTCATGCTTCTTAATCTCTTTGCCTTCTAAAGTATATAAATATGAGGATAGCAATAACTGGCGGAATAGGCTCTGGCAAGAGCTATGTCTGCCGACTCTTGGAGCAGCGCGGCATCGAGGTGTACGACTGCGATGCTGCGGCAAAGCGACTCATGCGCACCTCCGACAGGCTGCAACATCAGCTCAAGGCGCTCGTAGGCGACGCTGTCTACTCTGCCGACGGAGTGCTTCAGAAGCCGGTGCTTGCAGAGTTTCTTCTCGCAAGCGAGGCGAACAAGCTCGCCATAAACGACATCGTACACCCCGCAGTGGCAGACGACTTCGCTGCTTCCGGCAAGCAGTGGCTCGAAAGCGCCATACTCTTCGAGAGCGGATTCGACCGCCGCATAGCGTTCGACCATATAGTCTGCGTCACAGCGCCACGCCCAGTGCGCATACAGCGCATCGTGCAGCGCGACAACATCACGCCCGAACGCGCAGCCGAATGGATCGACGTACAGATGAGCCAGCAGGAAGTGGTGCAGCGCAGCGACTTCTGCATACAGAACGACGGCGAGAGCGACCTGCAAGCGCAAATCGACGATATATTAAGACAAATAGCAATCAATAATTAATAATTAAATAAACATTAAAGACAATGGAAACAATTCTTTCAATAGCCGGCAAGCCGGGACTTTACAAACTCGTATCACGTGGCAACCGCAACCTCATCGTTGAGGCTCTCGACGCTACACACCGCCGTATGCCGGCTTTTGCTTCTGACCGCGTAACATCACTCGGCGACATCGCTATGTACACCGACGCAGAGGACATCCCATTGTGGCAGGTGCTGAAGAACCTCGGCGAGAAGGAGCAGTCGAAGGAGTGCTCGCTCAACTACAAGAAGTGCTCTGCTGACGAGCTCCACAACTTCTTTGCAGAGGTATTGCCTGCATACGACCGCGACCGCGTTCACGATTCAGACATCAAGAAGCTCATCCAGTGGTACAACATCCTCGTTAACAACGGCATCACCGACTTCGAGGCTGTGCTTGCACCCACAGAGGGCGACAACGTAGACGACCGTCAGGAGGCTGAGTAATGGTAAAGGCCGTTAGACCGAAGAAGAACTTAGGGCAGCACTTCCTCACCGACCTCGGCATAGCGAAGGCTATCGCCGACACGGTGGACGCCTGCCCCGACATACCGGTGCTTGAGATTGGACCGGGTATGGGCGTGATGACACAGTTCCTCGTCACAAAGCCGCGCCTTGTGAAGGCTGTGGAGATCGACAAGGAGTCGGTGGCTTATCTCAACGAGACGTTTCCGAAGCTCCGCGAGAACATCATCGGCAACGACTTCCTGCGTATGGACCTTAACGAAATCTTCGACGGCAAGCAGTTCGTGCTCACGGGCAACTATCCTTACGACATCTCGTCGCAGATATTCTTCAAGATGCTCGACTACAAGGAGCTTATCCCTTGCTGCACGGGCATGATACAGCGCGAGGTAGCTCTGCGCATCGCGTCTGCACCCAGCACAAAGGCGTACGGCATCCTGTCGGTGCTCATCCAGGCTTGGTACGACGTAGAGTATCTTTTCACTGTCGACGAGACGGTGTTCAATCCGCCTCCAAAGGTGAAGAGTGCGGTGATACGCATGACGCGCAACACCGTTACCGACCTCGGTTGCGACGAGCGTCTGTTCAAGCGCGTCGTGAAGACCGTGTTCAACCAGCGCCGCAAGATGCTGCGCGTCAGCTTGCGCCAGATATTCGGCGGATCGGCTTCTGCCGAGTTCTACGCACAGAACATCATGACGAAGCGTCCGGAGCAGCTCTCCGTGGAGCAGTTCGTAGAGCTTACGAACATCGTGGAGGCAGAGATGAAGCGCGTAGAAATAAAATAGGGGGTGCACCAACTTATTAATAACTCAAGTTTCGGATTTAGAATTGTGGTTGTCCAATTTTAAGTTTTCAAACAGGCGCGTAAATGTATCCATAAATAAATTCAACCTCGAATTCTAAATCCGAAACTTGAGTAATATTAAAAAACTATGTAATATCCGCCGAATCACGTCACTTTATTTGTGCCCTGATCCGGCTCAGACTTGCCTGTGTTATGCCTAAATAGGTAGCAATGTTTCCCAAAGGCAACCGTTGCAACAAATCGGGTTCTTTCTCTAACAACTCTTTGTACCGTTCCGAAGCAATGGCGGACAACATGGAAATTAGCCGTTCCTCGGTGGCAAGCAATTCCATCTCCGCATAACGCCGTCCCCAATTGGCAATATGCAAGTCTTCCGAAAACAATTCTTTCAGCTTTTTCCTCTCCAATACGTATAAGACAGAATCTTCCATCAGCTCCATCGTCTCATATCCCGGCTCATTGTTCACGTAGCCTTTCATAGAAACAAGGGTCGCTCCTTCCTTGCCAACCCAAAATGTAATTTCTTTCCCGTCCACCGAAGTGTAAGCGCGGACAATGCCTTTCTTGCTTACTTTTGCACCTGAATTTAATAATTTATAGATATGAATTGGATAATCTTATTATTGGCAGGATTGTTTGAGGTGAGCCTTACATTCTGCTTGGGTAAAACGAGAGCTGCGTCAGGACTTGCTTTTTATCTGTGGGGTAGCGGTTTCTTGGCTTCCACGGTATTGAGCATGACCCTGCTTGCCAAGGCGGTTCAGACTTTACCTTTGGGAACGGCATACGCCATTTGGACGGGTATCGGGGCGGTTGGTACGGTCTTGATAGGGATATTCGTCTTCAAGGAGTCGGCCACTCCCATCCGTCTTTTCTTCCTGTTCACGCTCATTGCTTCTCTGATAGGATTGAAAATCGTGTCATATTGAAAGGAGACGGAAGATGAAATATGAATTGAGGGAGAATCAAGGCATTCCGGTGCCTTTGCTGGCGCTGATGGCAGTTGCTACCGGGCTTTCTGTTGCCAACTGCTATTATAACCAGCCTCTGTTGGGCAGCATGGCTAAGGATTTCGCGGTAAGCGACTTTTCCACCAGCATGGTGGCGACATTAACCCAGATAGGCTATGTGGCAGGGCTTGTATTTGTCATTCCGCTTGGCGACCTGGTTTCGCGAAAGAGACTGATATTGACCAATTACATCGTTTCTTCGTGCGCCTTGCTTGCCATAGCACTCGCTCCGAACATCTATTGGGTGTGGGGCGCATCCTTGCTTGCCGGGGCATCTTCTGTCATGCCGCAGTTCTTCATTCCGTTGGTGTCGTATAATTCAGCTCCTGACCACAAGGTGCGCAACGTGGGGATTATACAGTCCTGTTTGCTCATAGGCATTCTTGGGTCACGGGTATTCAGTGGTTTACTCGCCGATATATGGGGATGGCGTTCTGTCTATTTTGTGGTTTGCGTGTTTATGCTCTGGTGTTTTCTGATGATTCACAAAATGCTGCCCGTGTTGCCTGCCCGTTCACAAGAAAATTATGCAGGGCTGATGAAATCCTTGTTGCGTCTACTTTTCAAATACCCGTACTTGCGTATCGCGTCGTTGAGGGCGGCATTGGCTTATGGCTCGTTCTTTGCCTTGTGGAGTTGCCTTGCTTTCCGAATGAAGCAAGAGCCTTTCTTTGCGAGCGACGATATTATCGGAGCACTCGGTTTGTGCGGATTGGCAGGTGCATCCACGGTGGTTTTCATCAGCGGATATATCCAAAAGTATGGCGCAAGATTCTTCTCCATTGTCGGAGGATGCGTCATCTTGTTTGCATGGTTGTTGGCATTTTGGGGAAATGACAGTTACTTGTGGATGATAATCGCCATCCTCTTGATTGATGCCGGAATGCAAAGCATCCATCTGTCAAATCAGACCAGCGTGGTCGCTCTTGACGCATCCGCCATCAACCGGGTCAATACCGTTTATATGACTATTTACTTCTTAGGAGGTTCTGCCGGTACATTTGTTTCAGGTCTATTCTGGCAACATTATGGATGGATGGGTGTGGTAGGGGTAGGAGTTGCCTTTACCGCAGCTTCCTTGCTTACTAATTGCTTCAACTCTAAAACGGCATAAGGGTGGATGTCAAATTTATTGTGCTTTTCACAATCAAGTTTTTGTTTTCTATTGCTGTATGTAATAAGTGTGTAGCTGAAAAATCTGCCATATCTACCAGCATCTTACATAACTCGCACATTATAAGCACAATAAAGGCTGGTAGATAAGTCGCCGGAAGCCTAAATCTTCCAGCCTATCTACCAGCCTTTTTTGTATATATACCAGCCTATGCCGTTCTGTTTAGCGGCATAGGCGTTTTTTTAGCTGTTTTACTTCTGCAGATACTTCTTGCCGTTGATGATAACGATGCCCTTGTAGTCGGCAGCTACACGCTGACCGGCGATGTTGTAGCGTACGTTGCTCTGCGGCTTAACGGTTGTCTGAACGCCGTTGATAGAAGAAGCAGCGTCATCGAGCACGAAGAGCATCGGCTTGACAGCGTTCTCCTGAGCCTCTGTCCATGCACCGAATGTGGTGTATGTAGAGTTGCCGAACTGCATGAACTGACCGTTGTTTGTGATGGTGAATGTGCCGTTCTCTGCAGGCTCTACAGTCCAAGCCTTAGCCTCGTCGCCGAGCTGGAAAGAAGCGTGCGAACCATCTGAGTAGAGGTAGTAGCCGTTAGCGTCCTTGATAGCGTAGCCGCCCTCAACGCCCTCGAATGTGAATGCGTCGTTGTATGAAGACTTGATCTTGAGCTCGTCAACGATGCCGTCAACCTTGAAAGAGTTGAGGTAGCCGTACGGCTTCTCTGCGTTGTACTTCACCGGAGTAGCGTAGTAAGTCTTCTCGTCGCGCTGAGCAACGATGAGGTAGTCCTTGCCAGCCTCTACAGCAGTAGCCTTCTTGTATACGTTCATGTGGTAAACATAAACTGTGCAGGTAGCAGTGCCAGCGTTGAAGTCGTCGTTCTCCTCAGCAGAAGCCGTGATGACAGCCTTGCCCTCCTTGCCAGTAGCAGCGATGACGCCCTCAGCGTTTACTGTAGCCACCTCCTCGTTGTCAGAAACGAACTTAACGGCAGCTGTTGTCTCCTTTGTGAAGGTAGGAGCAGTGAATGTAGTGCCGAGCTCGTAGTTGACGGTTGTCTCAGAGAACTTCAAGCCAGCAGCCTTCTTTGTAGAGCCAGCCTCACCGCTGACAGTTACCTCGATGGTAGTAGCGCGAACCTGGTTCGACTCAGCTGTGAAGTTAACAGCAGCAGCGTTGCCTACCCATGTGCCGATCTTGCCCTCGTAAGAGTAGCCGTCCTGAGCAGCGAAGCAGCCAGGACCCTGCTTTGTAGTACCGTTGGCTGTACATGTGAACACGATCTGTGTGATGTTGCCAACAGTAGAAGATACAGTCAGAGTGTTGCCCTTGTAGATACGGAACTGCTCACCATTATACAGGTTGCCGGCACCGGATGTAGACGTGCCCTTGTCGATGGAGAGAGTGATGCCATCCTGAGTTACTGTAGCGGTTTCGCCACCTTTGAAGTTGGTCGCATTGAGAGTGATAACGCCTGCGAATGCCGTGCTGCAAACGAGCATAAGCATGGCCATTAATGCGTAGCGTAAAGTTTTAACCATAGTGTTTAAATTTTGAGTTTATAAATGTTTAGAATTACATTGCAAAGTTATACATTCTAAGCGAGAAAAGCAATTACAATAAGGTGAAAAATCCCGTACAATTCAAAAAACTCTGCTAATTCTTTGGGCGTTTCATTAAAATAGTTTAACTTTGCCTATGCGTTAATGCAAAGCAACATTATTATTCATTTTAAAAACCCCTGTTTATTGCCTATCGAAGCACATTTACTTAACAAAAAACGATTAAGAAAATGAAGAATTTAAAGGATATGACCGACGAGGAGTTGGCCTTATCATACGTCGATGGGAACAACAAGGCTTTCGATCTGTTGCTTTCGCGCAATCAGCAGAACCTTTTCTCATACATCCTTTTCGTGGTTCACGACCGCGAGACCGCCGATGACATCTTCCAGGAGACCTTCATAAAGGTTATCACCCGTCTCCAGGAGGGCCGCTACGTCGTCAGCGGCAAGTTCGGTGCGTGGGTGATGCGTATCGCCCACAACGCCATCATGGACTGGTATCGCGACCAGTCGTCGCGTTGCATCGTGAAAGCCGGAAAGGACAACGACCTCTCTAATATAGGTGGCGACGACCTTGTGGAGGGCAACATCGAGAACACCTACGTCAACCGTCAGGTGATGAGCGACGTGCGCCGTCTTCTCGACATGCTGCCGCCTATACAGCGCGAGGTGGTGTATATGCGCTTCTACCAGCAGCTCTCGTTCAAGGAGATTGCCGACACCACGAGTGTGAGCATCAACACCGCCCTCGGACGTATGCGCTACGCCCTGCTCAACATGCGCCGCATGGCGAAGAGCAACGGCATCTCGCTGCAGCTGGTGTAAGGTGAGGTGTAGCTTTTACTTATAGTAGGAGGAGG
>ULXQ01045679.1_pt1 | contig 11616 bp, 13 predicted proteins | sample 1961481 | NCBI WGS metagenome assembly ULXQ01 (sample SAMEA4835843, study PRJEB28245) | human gut metagenome | biome: gut microbiome; material: fecal sample | place: Denmark | collected 2008 | reverse complement strand
AATGTGTTCGCTGTGCACCGTAAGGGCGATACCACAACCCTATGAACCTTCTGAATCCTATGAACCATCTGAACCCGGGCCGCAAAGCGGCCCAAAGGAGGAATATGATGAAAGATATTTCAGATACCCTGCTTCAGACATTTCGCACATCCTATGAAGCAGATAAAAATGCCCGGGTGCTTCATGGCGCCCTGGCGAAGACGGATATGATGAATCTGGCTTACCACCCTGAGAAGGGAGCGGCCCTGAAAGGGGCCTTTACGGTGGAAGTGAAGACCCGGGGGATTACGGCCCAGGAACAGTCGGGGCGCTGCTGGCTCTTTGCCGCGCTGAACATTCTCAGGGAAAAGGTGGCAGAAAAGTGCCATCTGGAGCAGTTTGAGCTGTCCCAGAATTACCTTTCCTTCTATGACAAGCTGGAGAAAGCGAACAATTTCCTTGAAATGGTGATTGAAAATGCAGATGCGCCGGTGAAGGGACAGCTTATGCAGTATGTGCTCCGCGGCATGAGCGACGGGGGATACTGGACCGAGGCGGCGGACCTGGTGGAGAAGTACGGCGTGGTGCCGAAACGGGTGCAGCCGGAAACATATCAGTCCGGCCATACGGACCGTTTCGTTTCTACCCTGAACCGCCTCCTCCGGAAGGATGCCATGGAGCTTCGGGAGCTGGTGAAGGCGGGCAGGGATCCCTACGCCAGAAAAGCGGAAATGATGGAAGAGGTGTATAAGGCAGAATGCATTGCCTTCGGCGAGCCGGTGCAGACTTTCGATTTCTCCTACCGCGATAAGGACAATCATTTCCATGAGGACCGGGGACTTTCGCCCCTCGATTTCTATCACAAGTACGTAGGGATTTCTCTCTATGACTACATGGCTGTCATCAATGAACCCACCTTTGATAAACCTCTGGGCCGCCTCATCGCATTCCACGGGGTGGAAAACATGGCAGGCCGGGATATGAAGGGGCTGAATCTTACGGGGAAGGATATGGAAGATCTCTGCGTGAAGCAGCTGAAAGCCGGCGAGCCTGTGTGGTTTGCCTGCGATGCCGGTGCGGCAGGCGCCAGAAAAGAAGGGGTGTGGGACCCGGTGAGCGTGCGGTATGAAGACCTTCTGGGTGGCTTCTCCATGGACATGGAGAAGGGAAAACAGCTGGAATACAGCGCCAGCTCCGCCACCCATGCCATGCTTCTCACCGGCGTCCATCTGGACGAAAAAGGAAATCCGGACCGCTGGAAAATTGAGAACTCCTGGGGCAAGGACGTGGGGGACAACGGGTACTTTGTGTGCTCAGAAGCCTATTTCCAGAAATTTGTGTATGAAGCAGTGATTCTGAAAAAGCACTTCACCGAAGACCAGAAGAAAATGATGGAACTGGAGCCGGTATATATCAACGCCTGGGATGAAGACTATTAAAATCAAAATCCCGGAGGGCCCTGTCGGGGAGCTCCGGGATTTTTCTTTGGTAAAATGTTTTGTAATGGTATAATAACGATGGCGAGGCAGCTCTTTGCATTGCGCGGCTTTTATTCCCTTCAAAATGAAAATGGAGAGGGGGTGGCACTATGAATATGTACGAAACATTATCTCCGATGATTGCTTTCGGAATCTTAGTCGCCACAATCATGTCTAAATAAGGCATGAAAAAAGCCTACCCATAGGCTTAAGGAGGCTTTCTTCAATCTTACAAACTTGAGGGAGCCGTTTCCTCGCCAGGAAATATATAAACGGCTGTCTCACTGCCATTATTATACCACAGGCTGAAATAAAAAATAAAAAATACAAGGATATTTTTTCAAAAAATCCATTGACAGATTGCAGGTCTGCTGGTATAATCAATTACGTTGTCGGGGCATAGCGCAGTTTGGTAGCGCACTTGGTTCGGGACCAAGGGGTCGCAGGTTCAAATCCTGCTGCTCCGACCATTTATGCGGGTGTAGCTCAATGGTAGAGCGCCAGCCTTCCAAGCTGGTTACGAGGGTTCGATTCCCTTCACCCGCTCCATTTTTTTATCCGCTTCCGGCGGATTTTTTATTTGCCCACTAGGGAGAGGGAAGAAAATAGAGTTTGACAAATACAGGGGCGTCCTGTAATATATATATGTTCATGCCGGTATAGCTCAGCTGGTAGAGCGGCGCATTCGTAATGCGTAGGTCGCAGGTTCAAATCCTGTTGCCGGCTCCATGAAATAAAAAGGCCTGGAAGTTGGATTAAATCTAGCTTCTTGGCCTTTTTTACTTGTCATAGTAAATTGTATTGACCGGATTAAAAAAGAGGGTTAGTTAATTAAGTACCCACTAACTACCCTCTTTTTTTTATTTTTTCAATTTATTTTTGGAGAATACAATTTGATGATATAGCTTATTAAGATGTTCCTTCAATTCTGTATCATATTGCCTTTGCAATTCTTCCTTTATTTTTGAAATGTCCATGATTAATTCCGTTTTTTTATAACCGACGGATATGGGAACAGTTCCTCCAGTAAATACAATTTCTATATTATCAGATGATTGCCCAGTATCATGTCCGTTATCGAGAATTTCATAGTCTGTTGGTAGATACTTTGTCATTAAGGCGAACTGTTTATCAATATAGGCCATTTCTTCAAGACTTTCATCAGGTCGACTATCTGTGTCCATTATATCGTAGGGACTTACATTCAGGATTTGAGCAATTTTGGAAATAGTGACAAAAGAAGGGGTTCTGATTCCTAATTCATATTTGCGAAGGGTTACATCTAATATGCCAATCTTTTCAGCCAATTTACTCTGAGTGAGTTTAGCTAATTTACGATATTTTACGATGTTTTGTGCCCATAATGGCCTTTCTGTTATCTTTTTCATAAAAAGCTCCATTTTCACTTGAAAAAGTTCCATGTGTCTGTTAAACTATATCTAATCAAAACAGACACATGGCTCTGTTAAGTCTTTTATGTTTATTTTAGTGAATTATAGCATAAAATGCAAGGAGGTAGTGAAAATGGATAATATGAGGAATGAACAGCTCCGGAGTATAGGTAAGATATGGTGGACGCCAAGCGAAGTTAGAGAAGTTCTATTTAGCAACAAAATATCAAAAGCCAGTCTGATGAAGTTAATTCATAACCATGAAATCCCTGCCAGACAGTTTGGAGTCAAATTATATTTTGTACCTAACGGTTGGGTAGAACGGCAAATTGAAGATTCGAAGAAGGTGAATTTAGATGACTAAGAAAGGTTTTAAAAGACGTGGAAACGGTGAGGGAAATTATGATATACATAATGGCCTATATCGATATCGGCAGAGGTATATAGCCGATGATGGAAGTTCCAAAGTGAAAACGATTACGTCTAAAGATAAGAAACAATTGCGTCAAAAGGTCCAGGCATGGCATCTTGAGCAGCAATCCGGAATACAAAATGGCGATATGACACTGAAGTCTTTTGCTGTAATTTGGCTTAATCAAAAGAAGCCAACCGTACGACTCAGAACTTACCTTGATTATGAACGAGCCGTTAATAAATTGATAATACCAATTTTGGGAAATAAAAAATTGAAGAGAATAACTCTAATGGATTGTCAGCAACTCATCAATGACTATGCCGAGGATCATGCACCTCGTACGGCTAATGATCTTCGTAGGCGTCTTATCATCCTTCTAGGGGCTGCCTATGATCAAGGTTATATCAGTCGTAATATTGCAAAACTTACACGACCGATTCATCAGCCCTATGAAAAGATTATAGCTCTTAATGAAGAAGAGGTAGGGCGATTGCTCAATGTTGTTGATAAAGGAGAGTACGTTTTTTTAGGGCAGCGTGGCGTTCATCAAGAGACCGCATCTCAAATCTATAATCGGCATAAAGTAAAAGTAATGATTTATCTCGCAGTTTATTCCGGTTGTCGCTTAGGCGAGCTCTTGGGACTCAAATGGGATTGTGTAAATTATGGTAAATCAGGCATCTTGATAGCGCATTCATTATCTACCACCAGACGAGGAACAATTCTAGAGGATGTCAAGACGAGATCAAGCTATAGGTTCATTACTTTGCCAATTCAAGTGATGAAAATACTTCAGGATTGGAAGTTTGAGCAAGAGAAGTATGGTGAATTACTCGCAAATCTTTGGGAAGATAATGATTTGGTCCTAACGAATGCTTGGGGTGGATTTGTCAGTACGACTAATTTCTATAAGCGATATTGGCATAAAATCGTACAAGCGGCAAGGCTTCCAAAAGGAACTGTCTTTCATACACTCCGAAAAACGCATGCAACTCTATTACTGGAACGTGGCGTCAACATTAAAGTAGTATCATCTCGCTTGGGACATAGTTCTACATCTGTTACTGCAAATGTATATGCCGCACTTTTGCCAAGTATGGAATCCGAAGCCGTAAAAACACTTAATGCCATGATTAAAAATTTTGAAACTAATTGTCATAATAACTAAAAAGAGACCGTCTGCCAACGGCCTCTTCAAATAATGAGGAATATCATCCTATATATCAACTTGAGTATAGCGAAAAACGCTGAAAAAGTCAAGAACATAGATGATAGCCCTCCACATGGGAGGTATTATCATGCAAAAAAAATGGACAGGCCTTCAACGATATCAAGCATCAAAACCTAATGCGTCCTATGACATTCTTTCATGGGAGCTACAGGATTCTCCAGCGTGGAATGCTTTGACTCAAAAACAACAGAATCTTTATTTATTTTCGTTTCGAACAAAGTTTAAGGCTAGAATCGCAGCACAGAGAAACAATGATTCGAATTTGACACCGACTACTCGTTGGGCCGACTATGACAAGGTCACCGAAGATTGTTTTTACTTGAATTTTGCATTAGTTGTTAAAGGTCGAAAATATAAAAAGTGGGATCGAAAGACTTTTTATTCAGATAGGAAAGTACTTGTAGCGTTCGGTTTTTGGGATTTAGTGGTAGACGGAAATAAGTGCTACAAGGAAAAAAGCGTTTTTAAAGAATCTTATCGCTGGCAGAGTATTACAGAGGAACAGGCAATTCAATTAAAAAGGTGCCTGGTGCAGCCTAAAGGGAATTCAGAATATACGCTAAATACATAATGGTGGTTTATGCAACTAGGGGTAGTAGAGAAAAAGATACTATTTCATTATTAAGAATTTTAAGCCTAATATAGAGAAACTCCCGATAAAATCAGTCAATAATCAATGAGAAACTTCAATTTACATATTCGTCAAGGGCTAAAGGAGGCTAGTGGTCAAAATTACCACTAGCATAAATCCATGACATACCGGTAAATTCGAACGATTCGCTTATTTAATCTAGACAAAGACTAGTGGTAAAAAATGCTGCCCAGATATATCTGATACCATGGTAGGGAGGTGAATGCTATGTAGAATTATTGAATTTTTAACCGAGAAGCACAGTTGGCGATTATAAAAGGATGATTATTATGAGTAAAATGGAAAAATTCATCAAGAACTATACATATGGATTTACATTTCCTTGTATTTGCATAAATATTTACAATGCAAACGGGAATTTATTGCGAAAGAAAATGTTCAACCGGTTTCAGGATGCCGCAGGAAATTTGGGATATTTTTGCCGCGAATGTGGGTCTTATGATGAAATTACAAACTATCTGAAAAGGAAAATCCTTGACGATATGCATGATGGGGCTATGGTAATGTCACCAATTGCTGAATCTCATGATAGTATTGATGATTTGGATAATTCTAAGAACCCAGATATCGTTATTTTTTCGTGGAATCAATATGAACGAGATTGGATTCTGAATCAAGTCGATGAAAAAGAAAGGATTGATATTGTGATGGAGTCCATTATCGAGGATAGAATTCATGGCATGTTTGCATATGATTATTTGAAAGAAAGGATTTTGGAAAGTAAGGCTTCATTAGAAACTGTAAATGCCTGTTGGAGCTATTTGAATAAGGTGGGAAAATTGACAAATGATGCTGCTGATAATTGCGAAGCATTGCGGAATCTAGCAATAAGTGATTTAAACAGATATAATGCTAGTCTTGCAAATTGGGATAAAACCCACCCCTATTTGAAATCATGGTGGGAAAGCGAGCATATGATTATGAAGAATTCTAATTGTGATGCTTTAAATTCTAGTTTCATTGGATAAAGGAGAAATTACATCATGGCTAGTCATGCAGAGAATATCATGCGTCTTCAGAAAAAGATTGCTAAAATTGGACAGCAGCGAAAGGATTATCAAGACAAGCTAAATAGAAGTGTTGCTCAAGCGAAAGCGATACAGAAAGAACTGGATAAGGAAAAGAGGAAGCAGCGTTTTCAACGCTTAATTGAAGGCGCGTTGGAAATAGAAAGAATTATGCATAAGGAAGATCCGAATTTCAAGTTGGATGCGGGTAGTGCGATATATGCCTTGGATCCTGTGACAGTAGAGGTTGGAAAAATGGTGTTAGATAGTTATGGCGTTGACTTAGATGCCTATAACGTTAGTCTTTTCAAGGATTTTTTTATGTACTACATCACTCCCGCCTATTGTTCGGCTGGAGAGCCATTTTCCAAACAACCGGGAATGTTGTTTACAACAAATAGAAAATGGTTGTGGCAGAAATATCTTGAGGTAGAGGATGATCCTGATCAAAGATTCAGAGTTGTTAGCGGTGGGTTAGTTTAACAGAGTAATTCAGAACCAGTGATTTTGTTCATATAGACGTTGCCAGACAGATGTACCTGGAGAGAGAAAAGCTGGGAATGCGCGCTTAGGCAACTCGTTCCGAGTTGCACGCGCGCCCTCCGGGGGTTTGATCCATCAAAAATGAAATCATCTATCGAATGATTTGTTAGAAATTTCAATCTATTGGAGGCTATCAAAATGGCGATTTATCATTTCTCCCTCAAGGTAGTGAAGGCTCATGCCGATTTAAAATTCGAATATATTGCTCGTCAAGGGAAATATTCAACCGGTAAGAAAGCGGAGGAATTGGTAGCAGACTGGTCTGGGAATTTACCATCCTGGGCTACAAGCGGAAGGCAATTTTGGAAAACGATAGAGACTCATGAAAAGGCTGGACAAAGTCGTGGAAGAACGATTGAATTGGCACTCCCGAATGAATTGACTAATGAACAGCAGCTTCTATATACGAAGAAATGGTGCGACGATAATTTAAAGGACCATGCGTATTCAGCTGCCATTCATCACAAAAACAATAACCCCCATGTTCATATATTTTTTTGTGAGCGTAGGATTGATGGGAATAAGCCGGAACCGGATGCTGAACACTATTGTAAGCAACGGTCCGGATATTCAAAAGATAGGATGATTACAGGATCCAATCGAAAGGCATGGCTGATTGATAAACGTAAAAGTTGGGAGATAGCTACAAATAATGCACTAGAATTAGCCGGACAAAATGGGAGAGTTGATTCCCGTTCGTTAAAAGATCAGGGCAGTAATCGACTTCCCCAAATTAAGGTGGGGTACAAAGATTACATTAAACTTAATCGCACAGGCCTGAAAGGTCCTCGATACGAACGCAATGAGAGGGTCAAGCAATATAATCAACTGATTGCTTCAAGAGATTTGTATTTAAAGGAATGCCAAAAATTGGATGATGAATTCGCAAAGGCTAATCACCAGCTGGAAGTGGAAAAGAAGCTCTTACAATTAGAGAAACAAAATATGGCAGCTGAACTCACAGCTAAAGTAGTTGATAGAGATTTGGATAAAGGCTCCAATAAAGATGCACTTTCTAAGACTGTAAAAAGTAATACGACCAATCTATCCAAGGCAGCAAAAATTGAGAGGGTTCAAAGTGAACACAACAAGAAGATAATTCATATCTATTGGGGCATAAATATTCGCACAAGACCAAGATGTATCTTCTTGAAGTTTGATGATGGAAAGGAGAGGGCCTTTCCATATTCAAAGTATGAGCAGCTGATGAGTGACTATGCTAAAGAAATCCAGCATTATTATGAACAGCATCCGGAAATCCCTTTGGAAAAAAGAGTGACATCCAATAGCCTTCAAAAGGAAATGGAAAAATTCCAACAGCAAGTCATTGGGCGTCAAAGGTAGTATGTAATGGTTGATGCTTGGATTCAAGAACTAAAAATATAGCTATTCTATTTACTGGAACTTAAACAGCCGCATGGAAACACATAGTTTCTGTGTGGCTGTTTTTATTACAATGAATCATAGCGGGCAACATGATTTATATGAATTAAGAACAGGGGTATACTATGAATTTAATCGGCGATACAATATAGTTGTGTGGTGAATTTAGAAATGTGATTCTGCTGAGAGAAAATTTTTTACCCTGCGGATGCATGCTGAGAGAAGGAGCCCAAAAGGCTAAAGAGAACTTTCTGTTCGAAGGAACCAATTGCACAGGTGACTTCTGAAAAACTTACCTCCAGAAGTAAATCCGGAGTGAGAGGTGTTTCCTGGCATAAGGAAAAGCAGAAGTGGATGGCAGTGCCTTTATCTGCGTCCAGGGGAGGACACATGAGCTTTGGTTGTTTGTGAATATACAGGATGCCATAAAGACCAGAAAAGCTGCTGAAGAGAAATATGTGAAGCATATTGTTGATGAGTGTAGCAACCTGCAGAAAAACAGCCTTTACAGGCCTTTTTATTATCTAAGTTTGGGCCGGCAGTCTACGCATTAGAGACCTCAATGGTATAGAGATGGCTTAGTTGAGATGAAATATAGTAAAAAGGAAAATATTTTTTAAAAGGACATAGATTGTCGCTTTGCTTTGCTATAATACAGATGAGTGATAATTCTGAATGAGGACTGCATCATCTATAGAAGAAATTTCGGATTGAGGGAGGTATGAAAATGAAAAAGTTTTTATGTGCTCTTTTTGTTGCTGGTTCGCTTAGTGTATTCCCATCCTATGCAGCGGTAAGCAGCGGACAGGAGTCTGATACAAATTGGGAAGTCACATATCCTATAGTTTCTATTGAAGGCAATGCGGAAGCCCAGAATTCCATCAATGCGGACCTTAATGATTATTTAGAGCAGCTGCGGATAGACTTCCAGGATGGTAAATATTACATCTGTAAAGAGTATTATACTGTCCATTATGAGGATAATGACGTTCTTTCCATTTCCTTGTATCAACTTCGCCTGCCATACGGTGCCTGTGGTAATCATTCTAAAAGTCTTGACCTCGTTTATGATAAGAATACAGGGGAGAGAATCCCTCTGGATAATTATGTTCATGTTACTCCTTCCGATTTGGAGCAATATAGGTGGGGACACAGTTATGATCAAAAAGGTAATAAGCTAAAATCTGAAAACATGTGGAAATCCCCTTTAAAGAAAGTTCCGACTAATTATTTCTTGACTGGTGGCGGAGTAGTATGTGTGGTGTTTAAGCCGTATGAATTAACTGCTGGTGCATTTGGAAGCTGTTACATTGAACTTAAGCCGGATTATATTGAATATTTGAATAGAAAGAATCAGTGGTAATGCTGAACATAATGTCCAGGCTTGCTGGGATATTAAGTATGGGAAACAATTAGTAAGGTTATCAATGTTGAAGTTAGCAAAGAAATGCTCAAAGGAATTTATCAGGCGTATTCTTTACGGTATACAGACGATAACAATAATAATAAAAATCACTGTGGCCAGAAACAAAAAGGTACGCCTAGAACTGGATAGCATCATACCTGTTTTTATAGAGGCAACAAGCTAATCGGTGGAAATTTAGAAGTAAGAAAATTTTAAGCAGTTGGAAACAATCAGGTGGGAGGTATAAATTATGAAAAAGTTACTCATTGCAACTCTCCTTGCGTCGGCATTATCAGCGGGTTCAGTTTATGCGGCTATTCCGGGGCTCTCCTTGAACAAGGCAAAGCCAGTTAGCTTCCAGGATGTAACTCCGCAGACTTATTCTGAATATTGGGAAGAAGGAAAATCCTTTAAATCCAACGGGAATCAGGAAGCCCCTGATTTGTTCAGTAGACAGTGGCGCAAAGCATCTACCAACTCTATTTCCTTAGTCACTCCTAGAATGATTGTCAGTTACATTTCTTTTACCGGTGAAAAGAGACTGCTGGATGTTCCGGCAGATTTTGAATCCATCATGGAAAAATATAACGACTTGGTTTATGTAGCCACATGGACTGATTTCTCCAGAGAAGGTGGCAGCGTCCTGTTTGGCGGTGGTGCTATTGCTCCCCAATTGCCTACACAAAGACTAGTCATAGACAAAGATGGCACAATTATCCGCCCTGTACCGATGCCAAAAGAAATTGAGAATTTGATGCCGCATAGCTTCGGCCTCGTTTACTATGCTTTCCCACGTAGTGTGATTCTGAATGTGCCATATACGATTCGCTGGGTAAACGGATACGGGAATATCCTCAACATGGACGCAACAGATAAGTTAATAAGGAGCCTGGCTGATGATGAGTTCCATTTCTATAACTCCAATAAAGGAATAGAAAGCGGATATATCATTGATGATGAGGAGTAATCCAATATAGGTGTGATTCCTGCAGTATCTCTATTGTATATGACAAAGGGTGCAGCAGAGATATGAAGAGAAGGTAAGGAGGCTTAATCATGGGTTTATTTGATTCGGTTAAAGGGAGCAACACTTCATCTGAAGGCATGCGTCCAAGCCCGGTACGTGAGTTTCTTGGGCAGGAGTTATATGCTATTGATTGCCGTGGCGCTAATCTTTATGTACATGAGAATGCAGTTGTGATCGATAAGACCGGAGGCGGATTATGGAATTTGGGAGATAACAATTTCAAAGTTATCCCCTTCAAATCCATAATAGCCATACAGGCTAAGTTGAAGTCTACCGTTCTTAATGGGTATATTGAATTTGAAACCGCCAACAGTCCACTGAGTATTGGCAGTGATAAAGCTGAGCGTACTAGCGAAAATAGTGTTATTTTAAGTGGTACTGAAGAGAGATATCAGCAGGCTAAAGAGGCGCTTCAATATATCTTCGACCATATTTGTAAGTAACTTGAAATAGAAGCGGTCTGTAATGCGTATAGGTGGCAGTTTAAATAACTGAATACGTCTGTAGACAGTTTAAGGCAGCAGCGGGAGTTATTGGTGGTAAAATAAAAAGAGTCACATCTGAGACGGCTTTAACGTGAGAAATCGAAGAGAAATTTATTGTAGAAGCATTCATATGCCGTTATTTGGCAATCGTTGAATACGGTTGCCTTTTCTTTCAGTTGCTTATGATGTTCTGTACCATGTATTATATGGTATGGTATTAGTGCATTTTAACACCTTCAAATCATAGGATTGCCATGTGATTGGCTCTGTGCAGATAGAATCGTTGCTGAATAGTTGAAGAGTTATTGGAGTATTGTATGACCTATCAAGATGTAAAGAATATAGCTGGTGAACTCGGCTGGACTGTCAGTTTAGATGATGGACGATTTCATTTCTGCTTTTGCAGGGAAAAGGATTATTCCTTCGCTATTCTGGCAGACTCAGATGTGGAGCTGATAAGCAAGGTTCGGCTTTTGGCTTATAATTACGCTGAGAATCATCCATTTAAAGAAAAGTTAGATGAATTGGCTGGGCGCTTGATGAAAGAAATATGATGGGAAAGGGAGTTATGGAGTTATTATCCCAGATTCCCGTATTACCAAACTATGTCGGCACTATGA
>ULXQ01044202.1_pt1 | contig 11738 bp, 7 predicted proteins | sample 1961481 | NCBI WGS metagenome assembly ULXQ01 (sample SAMEA4835843, study PRJEB28245) | human gut metagenome | biome: gut microbiome; material: fecal sample | place: Denmark | collected 2008 | reverse complement strand
CGGCGGCGCCATCAACCCTCGCGGCGAAGCCGCGTCAACCTACGGGAATACCGGAAAGCACCGCACCGATCCCGATCCCGACCGCGCCGAAAGACGCCTTATTGAAATTTCTGAATACGTATAGTAAAATATAAATGTAGAATCATAATATATTTCAAAAAGGAGGTCCATTATGGATACCAAAGGAAAAGGTTTGCTCTACGAAATGAAAAACGGTTACCCCATCACCATGTCTGAAGAAGAATACAAGGCAAAAGAAAAGGAAATCCGCTCCATTGCCTCTGACCTCTACGTCAATATGGACGTATTGGATCTTGTGGAAAAAGACTACAAACTGAAACTCCTGGTCCTCTCCATGGCCTCCTACTTCGGCTTCGACCGGGCCACCGGCGAAGACCTCCTCCAGGCCGCCCATCTCACCTGCCCGGCAGAACTGAACCCCATGAAATACTTCTTCATGAAAGCCGGCTGGACTCCCTACTACCTGGAATACACCTTCAAAGAAGACCTGGGCACCCACTTCCATGAAGTCATGGATACCTTCTACACCGACGTGGAATTCTACATGGACATGTCCGAACACCTCCAGTACGTCCGTCTCCCCAACGCCCTCCGGGTCATCTGAGGAATGCCTTGGGCTTGAAGGTTCATAAGGTTCAGATGGTTCAAAGAGTTGTGGGCAAAAAGCTCCGATACCAATATCTCTGCCAGTCGCATCCTTATTTATATAATACAGATCCGCTAAACTCATTGCCTCTTTCATTCTTATTTCATTTTCTACATAAGAATATAATAAGCATGAAAATCGGCTTTGCCTCTTCCACCGCCAAAGAGCCCCTCAAAAGAGAGGCTCTTTTTTAGTCATCTATGGTATAAGAAGAAATCAAAATCATATTGGTAAAATCCGGCATGAAAACTGTAATAAAACTACCGGATTTACCTGCTCCTATATGCCCCTGCCTGAACCATGGGATAGCAATGGTTCCATCATCAAGACCACAAGCCGGTTTGTGAACACCGATGAATGCCATTCTAAGGGACTGGTCTTTGTACATGAACCTCATGGGCCGCAGTTCCCCGTTTTTAATAATAAAGAAACGATAATCCACAAAGCTGAAAGACATCTGCTTCGTTGTCACCAGCATATCCGGCTGTCCATCTTCTCCCTGGATCACATAAACTCCACCAATATAGGTTGGCGCTGTCACATTAATGAAATCAGGGCGAGTCACATCCATTTTCTTTCCAAAAAGCTGGACATACTGGATTTCCGCTGACCTTTTTCCCGGAGCAGACAGATAGGCATTATAAGGATATGCTTTATAAACCTGATCAGTATCTCTTCCATAAAGCCAGGTAAAATGTTTTGCTCCTACAAACATTTCATTGTCTCCAATTATGTATACACTATAGATTTTGCCATTTTCATCATGCATCACAAAGGACTTCCGGGCCATTTCCATAGCCATTGTATCAGGCATTACCGCCTGGGCTGCATGAACTTCATGGCCTGCAGGGAGGAAAAACAGGGCCAAAATGATGGCGTAAAACATTTTCCATAGCTTCATAATATCTACTCCTTTGCATTTACCACCGGATTATACAAGTTTCTTGTTCGGAAATGACAGATATTTGAATGCTCCGGAAATATTAAGCGTCATTTCCCCAAAGGAGAAGCGGGCCGTGAAATTTCCGGTTTCATAATCTACCGATTCCACATACGCCCTGCCCAGACGTTTGTGCTGTATCCACTGTCCATCTATCAGCGCCAAAGCCCTTTGATCACGCATGCGAAGCTGTACCAGGGTCTCGTTATCAAGGACCTTCCGCAAAGGAGCTTTCGATGATAAATTTTCCCTTCGGTCGAAAGCTCTGTCTCTTCTGCTTCTGCCTTTTACCTTCTTTAATTTCTTATCTACATTCTTCTTGATTACGCCTTTCTTTCCACTCCCCTGCTTCTTTTTCTTCTTCTTTTTCCGCCGATGTGCATTCACATAATCCCAGTAGGAATCATAGCCTCTTTCCTTCCATGTTGGATGCCAGATATGATAACCGCGGCCAGACTGTGCCATATGCTCCCCCTCTTTCCATGACGAATATATTTGTTATTTTTATTATACAATATGGCTATGCCAGAATCTGTCACTCACAAATATCTTTTAAATAAAGAGACAAAAATACCGGACCGCAGGTTTTGCAGTCCGGTATTTTCAGAAATAAACCGGCATCAGTCACCTTTTACAAGCAGCTCATTGTCAAAGGCATAGGGAACAACATATTCGACGACGGTCTGACCATAAGCAACTTTGATAAGATGCTTCGTCATGTCCTGAGCAACGACGATGCCAATGCCATAGTCCTGACTTTCGACTTTCATGCCGGTATGAAGGTCTTTCAGCGTCAATCTGCTGCCCTTTGGCTTTTCTACATATTTCGGAAGCACAGAAGATTCCCCTTCCGGTTCCTCTGTTCCATAACACTGGGGCGTATTATTGACCACATTAGAGAAATCGATATAATCTGATTCCGTTTTGAAATGGATGCCTGTGTGCAGTGCCTCAAAATGTTTTTCCCCACATTCGATTTTAGCATTTTCAGAAATTCTCCGTTTCGTCTTGTCTACTGTCCCTTTAGTTTCAACGATGAAATAGAGTTTTTCCTGCCCATCATCATCAATGACTGCTGCCCAGTCCGGATTATAGGATCCCAGGGGCGTCATGATTTTAAACCAGTCCGGCAGTTTCACATAGAGTTTCACCGACTCATCCCGTTCAAAGGACCTGGCAAAGCTGCGTTCCACTTCGCTGTCATAAACAATATAATCATAGACAGATTTAGTAGCCCGGCACATATTTTCACCCAGATATCCCTTCAACTCCTCATTCAGGAAAAGTTCCTGGGAATAATAGGCGGTATCTCCGATACGCCTGTACTTGATACCATCCATAATAGCTTCATTCATTACCTGCCTGATGCGGTTGGCCGCCTCTTCCATATACTGCTGTGGATTACGGGTAAATTGGGATAGGGTTCCGCTTTCAGTGAGAATCTTAGCCAGTGTTGTCCTTGTAAGATTTGTCTGGTTCTGGAGGTACATGAGAATATCCGGAAGAGGAAGTATATCTGTATCCAACAGTTCTTCTTTTTTCCTTTTTTTGATTTCCGCATGAACTCCTGCATCCGTGATTTCTACATCTGATTTCTCGTACATCAGCTGAGGCTTGGTGACGACGAGGTCTTCCAGAGCCTGCGCCGCATGGTCAATGAGGCTGCTGCTGTCAAAATTCACGTGATATACCGTTTTATATTTTATCTTATCCCACAGTTCTTTGAACTCCGGACTCAAAATCCGCTGTTTCCGGGCCTGGGCCTGGGTACGGTTCCTATTCTTATGGACAAACCCAAAGCCTTTAGCCGTGCGTTTGCAGATGTCAAGAATTCTATCCTTTAATGGAAGAAATTCCGGAGGAATGACAAGGGTATCATTCTTTAGCGCTTTTTGCATGATATCCTGGATTTTTCCGTCTTTGTCCAAGTATCCATACTGTTCCATCTGTTCATACAGCTGCTTAGACTTAGCTTCTCCCAGAGGATGCTCTTTCCCGGAATCATCAGCTACGGGAATCCGTGCAAAGATATGGGGTTCCATAACACCAAATTTGATACCTTCATCCACTTCATATTCATGCTGGAGTTTTTCTGCAAACTTATCGTAGCTTTCATTAGCCATAACGGTCAGAATATTCACATTGGGATCCCGTATCCGCTTTCCATCCTGATCCACGCAGAGACGAAGCCCCCGGCCAATTTCCTGCCTTTTCTTGATTTCGCTCTTTGTATCATTCAGTGTACATATCTGGAAAACATTGGGGTTATCCCAACCTTCCTTTAATGCGGAATGGGAAAAAATAAAACGTACTGGGCAGTCAAAGGAAAGAAGTCTCTCCTTATCTTTCATAATCAGGGTATAGGCACTGTCATCTGCCTTTGTATTACCGTTGGTGTCCTTCCACAGGGCATCATCAGCCTGTTTTTTACCGCCTTTTCCATCTACCGCAAAATACCCTTCATGCACGCTTTCTACCGGGTCATCCCGGCAGTAGAGATGAGCATATTTAGGCTTGGCAATCAGCGCATTGTACTCTTCTTCAAAAATCTGTCCGTAGCGGCCATTTTTTCCTTTTTGAGAAGAGCGGTAATTACTGACTCGGTCAAGGAAGAAAAGGGACAACACCTTGATTTTCATATTCTGCTTCGCAAATTCCAGTTCCTTATCGAGATGTTCTTCGATGGTCTTACGAATCATCTTGCGCTTGAATTCGATATCCTCACCATCACCGATAGGCTTATCTATGCGGAGCACCGTATCTTTATTGGTAAAACTGACATACTCTTCCCCTTCGCCGCAGTAAATGTCATCGATCTGGTAACCGTCGTACACATCACGGCCGCCGGATTTCTCATAGAAATCATCTCCCGGCCTTACGGTGACTATTTTTCGCTTCACCGCACCTTTTTTATCCTGCCAGTCTATTTCCACACGGGCCTTGATTTCTTTCTTATTAGAAACGCTCTTTAGACAGAAATAAGCCTCATTATGATTTTCCAGAGACACAAAGTCGGCCACTTCGATCTGCTTCACCAGTCCCTTACGGAAGCTGTCCACCGCATCCAGTTTATAAATCAGGTCATGATGTTCGCGGTGCGTGGCAGAATAGCGGAATACACACAGAGGATGAAGCCTTGCAATGGCTTTATGGGATTTTTCCGTACTGTCTGCTGACTGGGGTTCGTCGATAATAACGATGGGATTCGTGCCTGCCAGTACATCAATAGGTCTGGCACCGCCAAATCCTTTTTCATCCAGTACCCGGTTGATGATATTAGCCTTGCCCTGGGAACCGTCCTCTTCCACATCCTTCCGGAAAGCATCGATGTTCATGAGCATAATATTCAGATTATTGTCCCGTGCATACCCAAGGATATCCGCTACCCTGTCACCGCTGTACACAAAATAATTATAGGGCAGTCCGTTATAAAGACGATTGAAATGAAGCCGGGTGATTTCCATAGTCTTCAATACGCCCTCTTTGATTGCCAGACTGGGGACCACGATGACAAATTTATTGAAACCATACCGGCGGCTCAGTTCCAGGGCTGTCCTAAGATATACATAGGTTTTCCCTGTGCCCGTTTCCATCTCAATATCAAAATCGTACCGGCCGTCAACCATGGTTTCCGTCTGGCGGATGCCGTTCCGAAGCTGCACCTTCCTCAGATTCTTCAAAATCTGGTCGGAAGAGATCAAAAGGCGGTTTCCATAGCCCATGTCCTCCATAAAATCGGAAGACCCTTCCCCATTATTCGAGGACGCGGAAATAGTAAAATTGGACTCTGCCTGGGGCTGCCCTTCAAACAAATCCACTGCAGCTGCAATGGCCTCCTCCTGGTAAGGAAGGTTGGACTCAAAATGTAAGCGTAAACTCATCTCTCGCGCCCTCCTTAAATGGTCAGGAAATCCACGGGATCCAGCCCCTCACATTTGAGCATTTCCCTTACATTGGTTTTGTCCGCATCCCTGTCAAAAGCATTATCCCGGAAAACTACTTTCCATGTTTCCGGTGACAGCTCCTGGTAAAGTGCAGTCAGCACTTTCGCCACATCTTCATTCACATGGTCATCCAGACAGATGAAAAGGGCGCCCATGCCGATGCTGTAAACGGTATGTCCATCCCTCTCCAGCTTCTCCACCGGGCAGGAAAGGTCAATGCCCGTTTTCAACATGATTTCATAGACCACATCCTCTTCCGTCCGTCCTTCTACAAAATTGTCCACATAGTCCCAAAGAGACTGTGCCAGGTCCTTTTTATCCGGGTTCCAGCGCTTGATATTGGAACTGTCCAGCCGGAAAACCTTGAAGCCCGTATCCGGTGCTTCCTGATTTTTTTCTTCTGCTTCCTTTTCAATAAGAGCTCCGGCACGACGAATACGTTCTTCGCCAATGTCCGCAATAGTCTGGAAGCCATTTTTATTTGCTACGCTACCTGATGAGCATTGCTCTGGAATTTGCACCATAATGAATCTACGATGTCCCTTATCCATTTCATTCATATTCATCACTGCATGTGCAGTAGTAGCAGAACCAGAGAAAAAGTCAAGGATGATATCTTCACTTTCGACTCCACCCATTTTCAAAAATTTCTCAATAAGCTCAGGAGACTTCGTATAATCAAAGACTGCAGATCCAAATATATTTTTAATAGTATCTGTACCATTACTGATATCATCTATCCATGTAACATATTTCTTAGTCTTTTCTTCCCCCTCTTTAGGTTCAAAAATCTTTTCATACGGAACCCATTCACCAATTTCATTCTTTTGAAACTCAATTCTTCCTTCCCTTCTAGCCGTTTCAAGGGTGCTGGCGCTCCAGCGCCAGCACCCTTGAATTTTTTCAAAATTCAAGGCCGCTGGCTGGCCCTTTTTAACATAAATGATTGGGTAAACATCCGTTCCATCTGGCCCTTTAATTGGATAATAAAGATTAGGACGATTCTCGCGAAGACTGTTAGATCCCCATTTTCTCAGCAGTTGTGTCTTGTAATAAAGACCCTTCTCCGCATCGTATTTAGGGTACACGTCACCACTTTTTGGTTCTTCGCCTGCCACATAATATGCTTTATTTCTCATGTAGCAAAGAATATATTCATGCACTTCCGCAAAGTATTTACTATCTTGCCTCCCACCACGGCCTTTCCAATTAAGCTGTGCTATGAAGTTTTCTTCACCAAAAATTTCATCACAAATCTTTCTGAGATTGCCAACTTCATGATCATCTATAGATATAAATATTGCACCATCGTCAGCAAGCAGATTTCTAGCCAGACGAAGCCGGGGATACATCATATTCAGCCAGTTAGTATGATATCGGCCGCCGGATTCCGTATTAGCCGAAAGGGCTCTGCCCTCTGCATCCACCTGTCCGGTAACCTGTTTATAGTTCTCAATATTATCTTTAAAATCATCCTTATAAACGAAGTCATGGCCGGTGTTGTAAGGTGGATCGATGTAAATCATTTTTATGGCCCGATGATAGCTTCTCTGGAGTATTTTCAATACTTCCAGATTATCCCCTTCTATATACAAGTTTTTTGTAGCGTCCCAGTTTTTACTTTTCTCAGGGCAGGGGCGAAGGGTGCCCATAGACGGAGTCTGGGAAATATGAAGGGCTTTTCCCTTTCCATTCCAGGTAAACTGGTACTTTTCCCTGGCATCATCTACGTACCCCCCCAGAATTTGTCGGAGTATATCAAAATTTATTTTTCCTTCTTCGAAGGCTTCCGGAAAATACTGTTCCACTTTTTTCAAATTTTCTGCCAAGATATCCAAAGATGTTCCTTTCAGTTCTACCATAGTTATTCTCCCTCTTTCATCCGCTGTAATTGGGCTTTCAGTTTTTGTATTTCCACATTCAAGGATACCCGCCGGGCAAAGCGGTCTTCTTTTTTCAGCTGTACTCTTTTTCTATCGATTTCTTTTTCCAGTTCTTCCATGGAGTAGAGGAACTTTCTTGCTTCTGTCCCGTCAGTCACATGGATCATGCCCTTTTGGGCCGCCAGGTACTTTGAGAAAGTATCCAACAGTTCTGTATAGAAATCGTAGAGATTCGTAAACCGGACTTCCGAAATAGCAAAGGGCGCCTGATTTTCATCCATCCATTCTGAATGGACCATATTTTCCAATACCATCTGGGAAGGATTAGAAGGATTCACGTGCTCACCTGTCATCCACAGCTGCCATTTTTCTCCATAAAGGAAGAAAAGCATCATGGGGTAAGGAATGGCATGCATGATGACTTCCGCCAGTCTGGAAGGAATCTTTTTCCCTTTCACTGTTACCAATAGAACCACCACGGACGAATAGTCCCGGATTTCGTCCTTGTAAACAGGTATGTTAATTGTATCCGGTTGGAAGGCCGCATAAAGGCGAATGGTTGAAATGAAACTGTCAAAGCTGCGTTTGTCAGCTGTGCTCATCTGCACATTTTTGAAAAACAGTGTTTTGTATACCGGTTTATCCACGATGCATGTCCCCGGTATTTTCATATTGTCTAGAAATTCCATCACACAGCCTCCAGAATAAGGAATGCTTCCAGAGTAAATTCGGTGGATCCTTTACTGCCACCGGTTATTCGAAGGCCGCCTCGGGAGAAAAGGCTGGCCATCCCTTCCTCTTCTTTAAAGCCTGATGCCTGTGAGTAGGCTTGCTTGAGAAGAGAAACATAGTGGTCCATAAGCCTTCCCTCTTTTGTTTCAAGGTTCCATTTTTCTAAGGCTTCAGCATCCGGCTTCACCGCACCATGGCAAAGTCTTTTCATCAGGTCCAGTGCTTTTTTTGAATTGGGAACATCCCACTGTACTTTTCCATCATCAGTTACATAAAGAAGAATATAAGGTGTAAAGGGATTCATGCCCTTTTCTTTTGCCTTATCCCTTTCATCTTTCAGCAGAAAGATAGCTCCCGGTGCAATGCCTGTATCCGATGCAACACCTATAACAGCATGAAGTCCACACGGTGCCGCCGGCAGGTTGCTTCCATTTTCTCTCATGAATCTGGCCAAGTCCATCCGAAAATCATTGTACGTCAAATCGGTAATGGATATGTTTCCGGAAATATCTTCCAGATCCAGCACCTGATGTTTCAGCTGTTCCAGCTGGGTCCTGCGGTATTCCAGGTCATGCATTTCTTCGCTGCTGTTTTCTTCAATCACATTTTCTTCTCCCGTAGCAGATACATCAAGGAGAACCATGCGCCCCCGTACTCGCTTTTCCAAACTGATATATTCTTCCAGATTTTCCATAGGCCAGAAATTTACGAGCTGGATGGCCTTATTGCGAGAGCCAATGCGGTCAATACGTCCAAATCGCTGGATAATGCGGACCGGATTCCAATGGATGTCATAATTAATCAGGTAATCGCAGTCCTGGAGGTTCTGCCCTTCAGATATGCAGTCCGTGGCAATAAGGATGTCAATTCTATCAGTGACTCCGGGCATAGTTGAAGATGCTTCCTTGGAAATAGGTGAGAAAAGGGTCAACAGAGTACTCATATCCGTTCTGCCGGCAGACTTCCCAGACACCTTCATGCTTGTGCGGTTTTTACCCGAGCCGACAATCACCGCCTGATGAAGTCCAAGACTTTGGGATAGCGGCAGCAGGTTGTCATAGAGATAATTGGCTGTATCGGCAAAGGCGGTAAATATAATGACTTTTTTATTTCCTTGATTGATGGGATGGATCGTTTTCTCCCGGATGATATTTTTAAGTGCTTCCAGCTTTTCATCTCTCTCTGCTGTTACCTGCTCTGCCAGTGACAGTATGCAGGCCAGTTTCTTTCTGTCTTCCTGCAGATCTGGTATCCAACGCAAGGCATCGATATCCTGGAATAGTACTTTCACAGAGCTGCCCCAGGCCAGTGTCTCAAGGGCAGAGTCATCTTCATCGAAATCGCTTATATGAATAGATGGATCAAAGATTCCTTTCTGCTTCTGCATCATACCAAGGGCCATGTCAATTTTATCCATGATACGCCGTACCGTATCTGCAAAGGAGTGGATAGATGACTCCATCCGTTTCAGCATGCCCACTCGAATGAGTCCGATAAGCTGCTGCTCCCGGTCCAACTGGGTAAACCTGGATTTCCCCTTATTGACCTTCGTGTCATATCTGCTGGCATATTCAGTAAGTTTAGACAGTTTAAGATAAGCCATGGGTGAATAAACGGCCAGGGTGAGTCCTCTGATTTCTGTATTGATATTTTTTATATCAGGGAATTCTTTCTCTCTATCTATACCGGGATATAGATTGATCGGGGCCAACCGCTTAGGGAATGTTCCTATTTCAGAAGAGTCATAATATTTACTGATATGTTTTCTTGAGCGGGCAATGGTCAGTATGTCCAGCAAGCGGAAGTAGGACGGATTACGGGCAGACATGAGGCTTACGAATGAGTTGGTCGATTTATCTATGTCCTGTGTCTTATTCCACTGGTTAAAAACTGTCTGGGCCAGTCGTAATACATTTTCAATACTGCTAATGCCCATGTCTTGAAGGACTGTATCATTTCCTTCTGTAATAAAGGCAATCTGGTTCTTGATATCGTTCATCCTGTTATTGACAGGGGTAGCGGAAAGCATAAGAACCTTCGTCTTTACTCCTGCTTTGATAATATCGTTCATGAGCCGCTGATACCTGGTCATATGACCTTTGGTAGGAACGTTATTTCTGAAATTATGAGATTCATCAATGACCACAAGATCGTAATTTCCCCAGTTCATGCCTGCCAGATCAATATCTCCAGACATACCGCTGGTTCTGGAAAGGTCAGTATGGTTAAGCACATCATAGTTAAAGCGATCCTGTACCAAAACATTGCGAACATCATTCCGGGTATAAATGGTCCAGTTATCGCGGAGGCGTTTGGGTGCCAGAACAAGGACCCGCTGATTTCGAAGTTCATAGTATTTTATCACTGCAAGAGCGGTAAAGGTTTTCCCCAGCCCTACGCTGTCCGCCAGAATGCAGCCATTGTATTTTTCCAGCTTACTGATTATACCCTTGGCCCCATCCTTCTGAAAGCTGTAAAGTTTATTCCAGATGACTGAATTGTAAAAGCCGGTTCGTGCAAATCGGTCATCCATAATGTCGTCCAGATAATCCTTGAAAATTCGATAAAGGGTAATGGCATAAATAAACTGGGGCGGTTGATCTTCATATAGCATCCGCAATGAATCAAGAACCTGTTCCTTGATATCTATCACGCGGCTTTTATCTTCCCAGATCCGGTCAAACATGGAAAGGAACTGTCTCGTGTATGCTTCCCCGTACATGGCCACGTTAGCATCGGTTCTAGCAGAAGAAACGGTTCCTAAGCCGCCAGATGTCATATCGACTGTTCCCTGCACAACGGCAGAAACCTCTCCATTATCCGCCAGCAGCATATGCATGGCTGCTGGATTATCATCCCGGAATCCGCGAATAGAAAGTTTTCTTTTCACCCATTTCGCACATTCCCTGGCTATGTACGACTGCGTAAGACTATCCAACAATTCTTTTTCATCTTTGTCCCCACCAATTAAGTTCCTTCTCAGTGCCTTTGCCTCCGTCATATCTTTCTCAGACATAGCAAAGGAAGAATCTGTCAAAATCATGCGGACTTCAGGCATAGAAGACAGTTCTTTTTTCAGAGCATAAAAAGAATAGATGGTGAAATAAGAGGAAATGATAGAAAGCTTCGTATCTTTTCCCATCCATTTCCTAATCTCATCGACCACTCTTCCGTTGTTTTTATTATCAAGGATCTTGGGAGACTGCATAGCATAGCCTTTCTGCCGTTCCACTGCAATGACTCTGTCCTAAAAACCGGACGAAACTTAAAATTCTAACAATTCTATTGTAGCATGAATTTCTGCCCATCATGCCATTTGCCATACATTTTATATGTCATCATGAAATACCAGAATTGTCACCAAATAAAGTTGCATTCCTTTTCACTAACTGCTTCAAAACCTTTTATACCATTATATCAAATAGCAATGTCAAAGATTGACATTCTAGAAAATAGTCCATAAAAAATTTGAATAAAAAAATCTATATGACAAAGGGCACAGAAAAAAATCTGCACCTTTTTCCCACCACACAAAAAACAGAAAAGCCTATCAGGGGAGTCTCCAGGTAAGT
>ULXQ01045614.1_pt1 | contig 11774 bp, 11 predicted proteins | sample 1961481 | NCBI WGS metagenome assembly ULXQ01 (sample SAMEA4835843, study PRJEB28245) | human gut metagenome | biome: gut microbiome; material: fecal sample | place: Denmark | collected 2008 | reverse complement strand
TTAAATGCAACGTTGTGAATTCTTTCTTCACTGTTGAATCCTCGTGCGCATAAAGAATTGTTCAATTTTATTGTAATATCAGCCATATCTGTATGTTTTTTTAATTTTCGTTCCAAGCTTTTACCAAGTCTATCGTCTCATTATGTGGTTTGTATTTATCTTCTATCCTGTCTATATGGACAACAACTGGCATTTCTGCCAGCTGTCCTGCCAAGACACAAACGCCTGTAGATAATATCGGCAATGATTCAACTGACACCTTGTCGAGATATGAAATCGTATTGTTCACCTGTTGAATATCCTTTTCGTTCATCAATCGATGGATAAAATAATTGTGTAGTTGTGAAATGATTGTCGAAGATATGTCTGAGGGTCTCTGACTGGCAATCGTCATAAATACTCCAAACTTGCGTCCCTCCTTTATTATCTCCTCAAACACTTCCAAACGATAATCTTTCCAACTTTCACTTTCGCGAGTAGATTGGTATGACAGAATGTTATGAGCCTCATCAACTATAATATTCAGATAACTATTGCCGTCCCTTCTTTTCTTATACTCATTATACAGTTTATTCGTCAGCAATAAAGGAATGAGTTTTTTCATGTCCGTATTGACATTGCACAAGTTAATAACGACAATATTCGAATCATCCCAAAAAGAGTTGATTCTGGCTGAAAAATCAAAAACCTTCTCTATACTTTTTTCATTGCTTTTCAGCTTGTTAATGGCAGGGGCTATATGTTCGTTCATCGCCCTGTTACCAAGTACATCGTATATCAGGCGCATATACATAATGCATATGAAGTTTCTGATGAAATTATCTGAAAAGACGAACTTATCTACCTGCCTGTATATTTGCAAATTATTGATACACTGTGGCCTTTCCTGAAAATTAACAAAGGAGCCATCATTCCTTGTATAATAACATTGCCCACTTGAATGAAATGAAAAGTCCTTCCTTAATCCTTCATCTATTCCATTTTTAACATTCTGTGGAAGAATTTCTTCTACATAGTCAATAAGCAAATCCCCTCTTACTTTGTCAGACATCTGTAATATATCTATAATCTGGTGTCTCAGATACTTCCTGAATTTATCAACGTCCCCATCAATCGTTCTGTACAATCTAATACATCTTACGATAAAAGGACGTTGGGTCTTTTCCGTAGCATTCGCAAAAATGCACAGCAGATTTTCGTCAAGCATATCATCGTCCGACAAAGGTATTCTGTCCTTTCCTTCCGTTGTACTGGTTGATAAGTCAAATACCTTCTTATCTGCAACAATTGCATTTTTGTTTGAATATTCACCATTGAAATCATAGAAAAGGAATCTTGCATTTGTCTTGAATTGCTTGTTTGACCGGTATTTCTCGAATAGCTGGCGGTATATTTTTGCTAAGGTATAAGACTTACCGCTTCCTGTATTCCCGAATATGCCAATATGGCTGGCGAATAATTTGTTTACACCTATAGATATTGGAACTAAAGGGTCTGAAGCGATACTCCCTATCTTTATATAAACATCATTCTCACTTCCAAACGAGTGAATCATCTCAAACTCCTCATTTGTCAACAATAGGCATTCATTGGCTATCAAAGGTAACTCCGTAAGACCTTTCTTGTAACTATTAGCGTCCACATGACCTATCAGTTTAACAATCAGATAACGATTAATGGTTTCTTCTTGGGAACTATATTGCCCAGTGTCAACTCTATTGTACTCAATATACTCAGACTCAACTTTGCCTATGATAGTTTCAAATCCCTTCAATATCTTCACATAGCTGCCAACAGCAACATTCTTGATTAATTGTCCCTGATAAACAATATGACTGCTGTTCTTGTCTCTGTCAACAAGAATCCTAACGACTCTTCCATCCACGGAAAAGACCGTTCCTATTCTGAAAATAGAATTGTATATTGATATGACGTTATTTTGTGACATATCCATAATGAATCTTATTCGACATGGTTTTCAATACGAGATTCACTGTTTTCAGGTCAAAGTTTGAAATCTTGTTGCACAATTCTTCATAATCATTGTTGTTTGCTTCCTTGAATTTTGAAGGAGTCAGTATAAGAATATTATTATTGCTGCATCCATTGGTTGTGCCCAACCTTTGCATATATGCTTCTTCCTCATTGTCGTCATAAGCGAAAACGACAACCTGCAGAGTAGGATTAGTATCCGCGGCACGTTTTGTAATTTGCGCAATATGTTCGTCAGCAAATGAGAATCCCATCACAAATAGCAAACTGTTCTCACGCTCCAAAGCATTTGAATATATTCGCATCAATTCATAAAAGTGATAGTCAAGTACACTCGTCCTGAATTTCTCCTTTGTAGGGTTAATCATGACAATCTTCTTATAGCAGCCAAAGAAGTCATCATATGCATTATCCGGCAGCAACAGTGCAATATCTTCTGCTTCCGTTTTCACCTCATCGAATGTCTTTTCAGTACCATCAGCTTTATACAAATCAACAAAGTAATCCTTATCTATCTTCTTTAGTGCTTCATTTATATGATATAACTGTAGCGTGTCGCTCTGTATAGCGTTATCGTTTTCCACCCAATTTACAGCACCATGAATCTTTATCAAGTTGAACAATGGCACCTCCGATTGCTTATGAAAGTGAAGGCTTGATTTGGATATGGAAATTTGGAAATTACTTTCATTATAGACTGGTTTTATTGTACCACGAAAGCCATCATTAATTTCTATCCCTGAATTGGCCATTGACTCTTCTACAAGTAAATCGATGTTTGTAGTAAACAAATTCACCTGTTTGTTGAGTAATTGCGAATTCCTCTTGTTCATCAGCTCATTACAAGCAAGAAAGAAAGCTAAGTAAGCATTCTTTGTCTCCAACAAATTAGAATCATAAGAATTAAAAAAAAGGTTCCTTAATATCACACCATCACAGTATGCTTTGTACAGAGACGCCTCCATAACCTTCCTGTAAGTCTGATTACTCAGGTCTCCAGACAACTTCGTTAACCAAATTTCAATATTCCCCAATGTTGCCAAATAAGGTCTTGACAGTCCCGACCCATACAAAAAATTAATGTGAGAAGACTGAATATATTTTTTAAGCACATCTATTGTCATATTCTTATAAAAATAATAGTTACCAAAAAGTATGAGATCAGTTCCTCCTTGGAAAAATGATGAAGTTAAGATATAAGAGAACTAACCTTTGAGTAGTTGTCCCTGTTGTCGGGAAAGTTAAGCTCTCTAAGCTCTCAGCTCAGTTCTCTAAGCTTTATACGCCCCATCCTTCGCCTCAAATATGGTACTTGGCTCATAGACCTCTACAGAGTGCCATGTCCCAAGGGGTATCTGCACACCATACTTTCCTTCACGGGGGCAGAGCCTTACCCGATACCGCTCAAAGACATTCGTTTCCATGCCGTCAGCAATTACAGTTCCGCAGTCCCCCATAAATGGCCCGCCACAGTCCTCATTCGGACGCAAGTCATAGAACACTACATCCATGCACCCTTGCAGACAGATAGTAGTCTCCGATGTATCCAAATGCCTATGAATCGGCACCTTAGTTCCTACCTCCAACGCATTTAGCATACGTTGTGAATTTTCCTCAGCTGTCGTTCTGAGGTCATAGTTCATACGCTTCCGTTCCGATGCCGCAGCCTGCAGATGCAATGCCGCCAACAGATTGTCGTTGATTTCAATAATATCCATAATTGTGATTGCTTTATTTCTTGTCATAACTCTGTGCCTGTTCACTGATATGCTTTCCCTGTTGAGGGACAAAGAGAAAAGACACAAATTGCCAGATGTATTTGAGATACTTTTTCATTTTCCGCTGCAGCTTAATACTCCCTTTGTACCACCTCAAACGCTTCAGCGTAATTCACGCCCCATTGTCCGCCTCTCACAGCAGCCAAGCCTGTGATATACTCCGCTGAACGAGGATGAGGATAAGGGCGCATCACACCGCGGTACATTCCGAGAGCCTTGATCTTGGCTTCCACACCGTCCTTGCCTACCTCCACAAAGCAGTTTGGTTCAAAGCACTTCATGGCATTGTTGATTTTCCACTCTGTACACGAAGGAACTTCCATATACCAGAACTCTTTAACTCGCTTCACCTCAGGCCTACGCTGGAACAAGCGTATCGCCTCTTGACAAGCCATTGACGTTTGCAGGTGGTCGTTGTTCGTGTCAGCAGGATGATGCGTTATGATCACGTCCGGTTCACTCTTGCGTATTGCTGATTCAATGAACTGCACCAGCTTCAGATGAGGCACCGTGTTCATCTCAATATTCGGGAATGTACCCTCATATTTCTTCTTCACTCCGAGGAACGACACGGCAGCATCCGTGTCACCCTCTAACTCTGCATCCGAAGGACGGAAGGCACGTGCCTTCGCCTCCGTACTCATGATGCAAACTTCCACTTCGTCGCCATCATGCGACCATTTCCACATCGACGCTCCAGCCCCGAGCACCTCGTCGTCGGGGTGAGCCACTACAAGTAGATATTTCATGTTCATATAGTTATGTTATATTGTAAATTATCGTAATGTTTCAGTCCTCCCTGCCATTCGTTTTGTATAGAACTCTTCTTCTTTCCTGATTCCCGTTAACTGACAGAATATATCGTTTTTCATCCTAAACAACATCTGTTGAGAAGGAATAGCATTGTTAGCGTCATACGCAAAGAGGTCATTATACATGTGATTTAACCAATTATCATCAATATTAAAACCTTGATAAAAAGAAGAGGCTTTTCTTTTCATAAAAACTCTAACGACATTAGCAGTTTCGACATTATGCTTTTCGTACCTATCGCTCATGTCAAAAAACTCGTCATATCCTTTTTGCTCCTCACATGTCTTGAAGCCCAAAAGAAGATGAAAGTTATCATCATTGAATAGATTCTCCTTATCCATCCAGAAACTAAATCTGATGTTAGTGTCCTTAAAAATATAAGGATTATAAATCAGACCATATTTATTATTATCCAATGGATCTTTCTGACCTTTATTGGGATTCTCGTTGCATAAATCACACGAAGGTATCAAATTATAGAAATTGAGTGCAAAAAATGGATATTTGCGTTTAGGCAGGAAATGGTCTATTTGGCGTTTGGTCCTGTTTGTTGACATTATCCATTCTTTCCCACAATAAGGACAAACCCGCAAGCCGGAATTGTGCACAAACGATGCTTTGTCAAATACATCATCTTCGCTATCATAAATCTTCGTGACAAAAATGTCATACATGATTTCATTGAAATGGTCAATGCTAACACCATTGTAGTATTTTCTGTATGCTGTCATCCCTAAACGATTGAATATCTTTTCATTAGGATAGGCATACTCCTTCAATTTCTTAATTATTTGTAGTTGCTCTTTGAATCCATAACAAAGATAATCTATCAGTTGGTTTTCATCAGATAGTATTCTCAGGAATCTCTCAGTCAGCGAGCCGTTATCTACCTTGACTATGGCATTTCCATATTTCTTAATAGGAATTACCAGTTCCTTCCCCCCAAGATATTCTGTGATTTCCTTTAGGATGTTGACGGCATAGGCACTTGCAAAACTCCTGTCTTCTCCATTTTGCGGTGTAAGTAACTTATACATGGCTGCTCCTCCTTTTGTTGCGGTTTAGATAAGTTCTAATCAGTTCATCACCGACCAGTTTTATCTTCTCTGACGCTACCTCTTCATTGTTGTTGCTTGCCTCTATCCATTGCGAAATGGCTTTGCTTGCCACATCTCCGATTGCAGTATTTTCAAAGAAGAAACTATTCTGTAGCATATCGTAATAGTTTGCGCCGAATGTTTGCTGTTTTACCTCCTGTCTCACCCCTTCAGCCAAATATAAAGTATTTTGTGTAAACACGTCAGTCAGCACAAACGGTGAATGTGTTACCATCAGGATTTGTATGGAATGTATTTTCTCCTTGTCTATGTGGCACCATGTCAATGCTTCCAGCAGCATTCCGAGAAACCTGCGTTGAAGGTCAGGATGAAAGTATAGCTCCACTTCATCAAAAATAAGGCAGATATTATGGTAGGCCACTCTGTTCTCGTCTTCTCTGACACTCTGTATGTTCTTAATATGATACAAGACATAACTTAAGGAATAGAGGATCTGACGCTCTCCGCTACTCATCTTGTTCAACGAGAATTCCTCAGCTTCCCACAAGCCTCCCCAACTGCTGTCCATGGGCACTTGTTCAACATTCTTTGCCTTGAACGACATGTTACATATATAAAAGGCTGGGGGCAATGCCGCCACGGCATCATTATAGGTCGTAATGTTCTTGCCTGAAATTAACTCTCGGATTGTCTTTTTCCCCTGACTTCCCCAATATGAGACATGAGCATACAGATTGAACATGTATTCCATGCATACAGACAGTTTTAATGTGATATGATTACGGTCACCTTGACCATCATTCATTTCAGCCAAAATCTTATCAATCACGCGTTTGATATATTTTGGCAGCGATTTAGCGACGTAATCTTTAAAATCGCTCAATTCTTCTGATGCCTTTACAAGCGATTTGACATTCAGGGCTTTCCCGTAGTCATCATAAGTAAAGCATATCTTAACAGTTTTATATGCCAAATAAAACAAAGCCGTCAAATATTTGTCCCTTGAATTTTCTGAAACATTACTGCTCGGATAAAGCTCCTCCAAATATGCTTCCCACATCGTTTCAAAAGCACGTATCACGTGCCTTATATCCATACCGGGGTATCTCTCTTGTATCTCTGATTGGTATTCCGCTTCCTTCCTCTCTTTATATCCCAAATCCAATCTGTAATCAATTTCTGTAGGTTCATAGTTTACGAAGAAGTCACCTTGTTGAACTTTCGAGAGTATTGCCAATATCATTACTCGCTGAGAGGCAAGCCTGTTTTCTTTTTCCACATTTATATTGCCTTTATTCCTATAGGGAGTTATTACTATTGGCGTAAAATACCCGTCATTCTTATGAAACAGCCCTTTAAGCCATTCTCCATCAATATCATTGTGTATCACTTGATTTATACCGTCAGGCTCATACTCCTCTTCATTGAATGCATATAGGCTGTAATTGGTAGAAATTGTATAAAAGAAGTTACGCAATAATGGTTTGGGGTCATCTGCATCCCTTACACTCACTATCTCAAAAGTGTTCCCATTGGTACTTTTATATAGTGTAGTTTGCCAGTCTCTACAGGATAGTTTATATTGAGTCCCTTCACATATAAAATACAAATCCGCTTTCACTCCTTTGGCATAAGTCAAGTGGCGTCCCGTACTTTGCATTCCCTTCTTTCCTAACATTCTCACAGACAGATTATTGATCATTCTGTATATAATATCAAGTAAGGTAGATTTACCGGCCCCGTTTTTGCCAACTATGCAGTTAACAGTTATTTCGGGAAGAAGCTCATCTTGATATACGCTATGCATGACATCTCCATTTGTGCTATTTCGTGTTTTTACCGCCTTGCCATTTGCAGGACGCTTATAGTCACCAAAAGGATACCAACCTTTTTCGAGCACCTTTGTGATTGTCCTTTTTTTCTCAATTATGTATAATCCTAATAGTTGCATATTCCACCTTATTTCTCAATTATTTGGTCGTCCGTCATCTTAGGAGCACGCACGCTGTCATCTGGCCTTTGAAATCCAAGTACGATTTGGAAGGTTTTATAGAACACAAGCCAATCGAGTTTCAGGCTCCAGTTTCTCACATAGTACAAGTCCTTTTCTGCCATTTCCCTGCGAGTGCTCGATTCTCCCTCATGTACTGCTTCCCAGCCGGTAATGCCAGGCCTCATCGACTGTCGTTCTCGTTGCTCTTCAGAAGTCATTACCAACATTTCCTTGGCAAGGATTGGACGAGGACCAATAAACGACATTTCGCCTTTCAGGATGTTCCATATCTGAAATAGTTCATCCATATTGGTCTTACGTACAATCTTACCCCATTTCTTCAATCTCATTTCATCAGGTAGCAAATCACCATTTTCATCGCGCTCGTTTGTCATGGAACGGAGTTTGAACAGTGTAAATAACTTGCCTCTATAACCAACTCGTTCCTGCTTAAAGATGGGAGAAGACTCTGGCGATACTATCTTCACGAACAATATACCGCACAGTAGAACTAATGCTGCGGGTATGAATAGAATCAATGCCAACAATAAATCAAAAAGTCGTTTAATCAATTTGCTCATAATATACTGTTTAAAAATAAAACTCCGCCACCAGTGCATCATGGTCGCTCAACCCTTTTGCGTCTATTTTCTTGATGCTTTTCAGTCTTAGCCTGTCGTTATACATGATATGGTCAATTCTATATGGCAATGGATAATGTATGGTTGCACCAAACCCCATACCACCTTTCCACCAAGCATCTTGAAATCCGGCTGCCTGAAACGTACGTAATGCAGGAGAACTGCTTACGTCATTAAAGTCACCCATGATGATTGTAGCTCTGTCTGTCATATCTTTTATTATTGCCTGTGCTTCCATTCCCCTAAGCCTTGAAGCGTCACGTACATTCTTCAAATACTGTTTTGCATCGTGATGGTCGTTTACTTGATCCAAATGGAAATCAACTTGCGATGCAGTATAGTTATTGCTTGCCAAATGACATCCATATATATCAATGCTCTGATTATTAACCATTACACTCACATGTATGCGAAGAGGATTGTCGTAGTCTTCTACTTCTATAACCCTGATACTGTCAAGGAAATATTTGCTGTAAAACTGATGCCCTGAATGACCTAAATTGCTTGAATATGGATAGCTCTTCTTTAGCAGAGAATCCAGCCATATACCCGTTTCTTCAAAATCTTCAGAAAGAAAAATGACATCAGGATTAAGCTTACTAATCACATCAGCAATCTCAGATATTTTCAGTGAATCAAACTTTGAACCGTCAATATTCCAAGCCATCACCTTTATAGTGCTTTTGCTGCATGTTCCTTTATTAGATACAAGCGAAAATGCATAACACTCGCATAACCAATTCAGTAAAAGACCAGTTATTACAAATCCTCCTGCAATCCAATAATGCTTCTTCAAACCAAATATTACTGCCGCAAAAAAGCAGATTAAGATTATCCAAGGATAAGTCAATGCCAACATCTATCTGTATCCATTCTTTTTTCGCCAACACCAATGCCATAATCTCCAAAGTGGAGAGCAGACAACCGTCCATGGCGAAAAACTCATCACTCTACAATTATATACGCCGATTCGCCAAAAGCGATGTATGGCACTCTCGTTCTTACTGCGATTCACACGCTCGTCTTGATGTCCGAAATTGCCCGATTTCATCACTTCGTTCAGCAGCACTCTGCCATATTTCTCAGAAGGCTCGCACAAGAGATATTCAGACTCCAATCCAAACACTTGCTGCATTATCCACATTACAGCTTCAGCAAAACGCTCCATTCCGAATGAACGGAAAGTGGCGTTGGTATTGTGGTTAACGTTAAGGTCAAGGTTAAGGTTGAGAAGTACAAAATAATAGTCCATCAACTGCCGCATTCCCACACCTTCACTAAACAAATGTCTGAAAGCATGGGCAAGTATAAACACTTGGTTGAACCTGCCTGTCTTCGAGTCTGTAGCAAAGCAAGCCTCTTTCTCACTTTCAAAGAATCGCTGCAAAGCCCTATTATGCCATGGACATTCCAGATAAGATGGCATAAAGTGTATCTCCACTTCGGCATCATCAAACACGTCTAACCGAGTGTGCAGCCAACGCACATCGTCAGTGGGAGCAACACTGTTCACATATTCCATTATCTGCCGCCTGCTGCCCTCTAACCACACGTCAATATCCCCGCTTTGACGATAAAGTCCAAGTCCAAGTTTAGAGTTGTTAAAGTTGTCTCTGTTGTCGTCTTTATTATGGTTAAGGTCAAAGTTAAGGTTGTAAAGCTTCGCCATACTCTGCCCCTTCAGAATGCAAGACCTGAATCCTGCATCCTTCAGCATATTCTGTAACTCAACGCATCTGCGGTTTAGTACTTCATTCTTTCGTTGTATCTGTGCCGTCACCCCAAGCCATTGCATCCTGATAGCTCCTGGAATATTCACCGACTGTCCTTTCTCGTCAAGCCGACGTATTGCATAAAAGCACACTCCAAGCAAAGCCTGCTTCTCGGCAATATGATACAGCTCCATCCATTCCTTGGCAGAAGGAACATGAGACAAGCAGTCTTGCCTATGCAGAGCAACTTTTATCAACTCAAAGAACAGTTGGTTCATTTCTTTATTTATTCTTTGCCAATATTCGATTGATTTCTTCTATATAGATATTAGTCACTATGTTGCGGTCAAACTCACGTTCCATTTTCTCGCGAGCCGCCTTGCCCATCGCCACCTTTTCTTCGTATGGCAGATTGATAAAACGCTCTACGGCATCAATTAATGATTCTGAGTTTCTTACTTTACATATATATCCTGTTTCCCCATCCTCAATACTTTCATAGACCCCAGAAATATCAGAACCAATGCAAGGTCTTCCACTGGCACTATGTTCAAGCACTACATTTGTCATTCCTTCATAGTAACTCGGATGTATGGCGGCATGGCATTCTTCTATAAATGGGCGCATATTCATTTGAATGCCCATATACTTCACAACACCTTGTTTTCCTAAATCTGAGATAATTGCCCTATACGCATCATCATCAAAATCACCGAATATCCTAAATTCCGTGTGTGGGTATTTCCCCTTTATTACTTTGGCACATTCCAAATACTCATCAATCCCCTTAATCTTAACCACTCTTGCAACATAGTTGAAGATAATCTGGCTATCATTCTCTGGATATGGTTTGAATACGAAATCCTTCAGGTTTACTCCTGAGCCAGGGATGTCACGATAATGAATTTTGTCTTTAAGTAGTCTATTGACATAATCCCGTTCTTGATGATTCTGATACATCATGCAGGCAGCACCGCCAAAACCTATTCTATATAGCATGTCCAGAACATATCCCACATACCAGCTGTAATTGCTTGATTCTATAAGTCCGGCATTATTGACAATATACGGTGTTTTGGTCAGGCGACAGGCTATGCCACCATAAACAGAACTTTTGGTGGTATAAGTCAAAACAACGTCTGGCTTTTCTTTTTTAATAATCTTCACGTAATTATTAGTCAACACCAAGTCGGCGAAAGGATTTGTCCCCCTACGGTCAATGGCAAGGTCAATAAAACGACAACCTCTTTCCGTGAAATAGTCAATCTTCTTACCATAAGGACACAAAAGGACAATCTCGTGTCCCAGTTCTCGTAATTTGAGAATCTTCTCGCTCCGAAAGTTGTAGAAGTTATTATCCTTGTTGGATATAAAAAGAAGTTTAGCCATTTTTACTTCGTCTTTGAAAACATCTCCAAATATCTTCTCTTCATCTTGATGCCATAATTGATTTCCACTTTCGGCAAATCCTCACCCAACAACTGCTTAATGCGCAGGTATGGCAGATTAAGACCGCCTTTTTTGAAAATCTGCATCGTGGCAGCAATTCGAGGATTTATCTCCATCAGCACCGGATGACCATCTCTGTCATACTTGAAGTCAAGGTCAGCACTACCAGTTAGCCCAAGACTCTTAACCACATCACGTGCAATCTGATATGCCTCTTCATTGTTTGATAAAGTAGCTTCTTGCGGGATGCTTGCAAGGTTTACATTGCTCTCACGATATGCCATATAGACAATATTGCCGTTGTCGGCAATCAAATCAACCGACCCCTCTTCTCCAGG
>ULXQ01049554.1_pt1 | contig 11844 bp, 14 predicted proteins | sample 1961481 | NCBI WGS metagenome assembly ULXQ01 (sample SAMEA4835843, study PRJEB28245) | human gut metagenome | biome: gut microbiome; material: fecal sample | place: Denmark | collected 2008 | reverse complement strand
AATGACGAAATGCCTGTGAGTCCGGCCTGTTCCAAGCGATTCAGAAGTGCTATATCCAAATCTGGTGAATTTTGATACCCCTTCTGTGTCTGGAAGGCAGGGGTACATTTGCCAAAATCATGAATTCCTGCCAAAAAACATGCCAAACGACGAGCTATATCCATTGCCACCTCTCCGGTATCCGACAATGTACGACTAATGATTTCCCTTTGTCCCTCACTCACCCAATGATGCCACAAGAACTTCATGACCCCCATAGTATCTTTCAAATGCAGTGTGAGAGGCAACAAAAAAAACTGACCACTTTGTTCCTTTTTTTTCGCCCAAAGAAAGGATAAACATTTTTCAGTCTGATTCATGCTGCGTTTCCTATCTATAATCAAATTCCGTTAACTCATAATTAGAGTATAACATTGTCAATTTGTTTTTTCAAACTCCAAAAAAGAGACTGTGCATGAAAGCATAGGCTTATTATACGCAGTTCCATCATCCGTTATGTTTCGCTGAATGATATAACGTTTAACGTATTTTTTTCTATACTTTTTTGCGAAAATCATTTGACAAAGTCTGTTTTTGATGGTAGACTTACGTCAACAACTTGATAGTGTTGCAATGAAGAGAAGAGTACACGATAGGAATTGGCACAGAGAGTTCCCATTTGGTGAAAGGGAATGCAAGGGTCATCGTGGAAGATGGACTCCGAGCAGATTGGTCGAACAGTTAGGCCATCCGGGCGTGCCCGTTACAGCACTATGGTATTGAAGGCTCATCTGCCTGCGTACCTGAAGAGGCTCATCTTGTGAAGGATGGGTGAAATTGGGTGGTATCACGGTGCTTCCGTCCCTTACTTGGGACGGAAGCTTTTTTTGTTACAAGGCTTTCAAGTTTATATTACATTATATATATTTTACAATATTAGGGGGAAATGTATTATGAGCGAAAACACTAACTACAAATTCGAAACATTACAGCAGCATGCAGGTCAGGTACCGGATCCGGCAACGGGTGCCCGCGCCGTTCCTATTTATCAGACGACATCTTATGTTTTCAAAGATACCCAGCAGGCTGAAGACCGCTTTGCTTTGAAAGACGCTGGCTACATCTACAGCCGTCTGACCAACCCGACGCAGGACGTCTTGGAAAAACGTATTGCAGCCCTGGAAGGCGGCACAGCTGGCTTGGCTACGGCCAGCGGCGCATCGGCCATTGCTTACTCCATTATCAACCTTGCCGGTGCCGGTGACGAAATCATCGCTGCTCCGACGCTGTACGGCGGCACAGTCGAACTGTTCAGTGAAACATTCAAACACCTCGGCATTACGACGCACTTCGCTGATCCCGATGACCCGCAGTCCTTTGCCAAATACATCAACGACAAGACCAAAGCCATTTACCTGGAAAGCCTTGGCAACCCGGCCATCAACATTCCGGACTTCGAAGCCATCGCTGAAATCGCCCACAAGAACGGCCTTCCGGTCATCGTTGACAACACCTTCGCTACGCCGTTCCTCTTCCGTCCGCTCGAACACGGTGCTGACATCGTCGTCCATTCGGCTACGAAATTCATCGGCGGCCACGGCACGACCCTGGGCGGCCTGATCGTTGAAAACGGCAAATTTGACTGGGCTGGTTCCGGCCGTTTCAAAGAATTTGCTTCGCCTGACGAATCCTACAACGGCGTTAACTTCGCCAAGGATATCCCCGGTGCTGGCTTCGTAACTCGTATCCGCGCCAAAGCCCTCCGCGACCTCGGTGCTTGCATCAGCCCGTTCAACGCATGGCTCCTCATCCAGGGCCTCGAATCCTTGTCCCTGCGCATCGAACGCCACGTCGCTAACGCTCAGAAGATTGCAGACTTCCTCGAAAATCATCCGAAAGTCGCTAAGGTCAACTATCCGTCCCTTCCGTCTTCGCCGTACTACAAACTGGCTCAGAAATACTTCCCCAAGGGAACCGGTTCGATTTTCTCCTTTGAATTGAAAGACGGCTATGCAGCTGCCCGTAAATTCATCGACAATGCGGACATCTTCTCCGACCTGGCTAACGTCGGCGACTCCAAGTCCCTCCTCGTTCATCCGGCTTCGACGACACATCAGCAGCTTTCGGAAGAAGCACAGCGCGCCTGCGGTATCACACCGGGCACGATCCGTATCTCTGTAGGCCTGGAAAACATCGAAGACCTCCTCGCTGCTGTTGAAAAAGCACTGGCAACCATCTAAGAACTAAGATAAGGAGAAATGCACTATGCCTATTAAAATTGCTGACGGTCTTTCCGCCAAGGAAAAACTTCACGAAGAAGGTATCTTCACCATCGATAAGGGAATGGCCCTCCATCAGGATATACGGCCCTTGCGTATCCTTATCCTCAACTTGATGCCTTTGAAGAAACCGACAGAGCTGCAGCTTCTCCGCCTCCTCGGTGATTCGCCGCTCCAGGTTGAAGTGGACTTCTGCCACACAGAAACTCATGAGAGCACCCACACCGATCCGTCTTATTTAGAAGAAAACTACTACGTCTTCGATGAAATCAAGGACAATTACTATGACGGTTTCATCATTACCGGCGCCCCAGTCGAACAGATTCCCTTCGAGTCCGTCGATTACTGGCCGGAAATGAAGACATACTTTGAATGGGCTAAGACACATGCCTTCTCGACGCTCCACTTCTGCTGGGGCGCCCAGGCAGCCCTGTATTACTACTATGGCATCGAAAAGCGGCTCCTGCCGGCCAAGCTCTTCGGTATCTTTGAATACCAGCTGACCCAGAAGCACCATCCCCTCTTGCGGGGCTTCGATGACCGTTACTTCATCCCCCAGTCGCGGCATACGGCGATTAACGACATCCAAGTCTATAATACGCCGCAGCTCGACATCCTCTCACGGTCCGTCGAAAACGGTATCAACATCATCGGTACGCCGGATCACCGCCGTTTCTTCGTCCTCGGTCACTTCGAGTACGATCGGCGGACCCTGGAAGAGGAATACCTGCGGGATAAGAAAAAGGGCCTGCCCATTGCAGTGCCCAAGAACTACTACCCGAATGACAACGATACGAAGAGGCCATATTTCACGTGGTGCAGCTACGCCCACCTGTTCTATCATAACTGGCTGAATATCGTCTATCAAGAAACACCTTATGATTTACAAGCTATCGCCAAGGTTCATCCTTGCGCGCATTAAAAAAAAGCCTGCCTTGCGGCAGGCTTTTTTTGTGGGTCGTTTGGCGTGATTCGTTTGGCGAAACCGAGCAGGCCGCCGATTATGGCGGTCCCTACGTCGATGAACGATTATTTCGTGCCGAAAATGCGGTCGCCGGCATCGCCTAAGCCGGGAACGATATAGCCTTGGTCGTTGAGTTTGTCATCGAGAGCAGCGACGTAGATGCGGACGTCGGGATGGTCGGCATTGACTTTCTGGACGCCCTGGGGAGCTGCGACGAGGCACATGAGCTTGATGTTCTTGATGCCTTTTTCTTTCAGCAGCGTAATGGCAGCTGACGCACTGCCGCCCGTGGCCAGCATGGGGTCGACGATGATGAAATCGCGGTCTTCGACATCAGGCAGCTTGCAGTAATATTCGACCGGTTCCAGCGTCTGCGGGTCGCGGTAGAGGCCGATATGGCCGACTTTAGCCGTCGGGATGAGGTTGAGCATGCCCTGTACCATACCCAAGCCAGCGCGCAGAACCGGGACGATGCCCAATTTCTTGCCGCTGATCTGTTTGCCGATCATCTTGGCGACAGGCGTTTCGATTTCAACATCTTCTAAAGGCAGGTCCCGTGTAATTTCGTAACCCATGAGCATGGTGATTTCTTCCAAGAGGTTGCGGAAATCTTTCGAACCTGTTTCCTTTTTCCGCATGAGTGTGACTTTGTGCTGAATGAGCGGATGGTCCATTACTTGTACGTGCATGTGTGAAATCTCCTTTCCTATTTATCCATTTCTGCAATCTTGGCGACGCGGACTGCGTGGCGGCCGCCATCAAAACCAGTGGAGAGGAAGATGCGGACGATTTCTCTGGCCAGGCCCGGACCGATGACGCGGCCGCCCATGGTCAGGATGTTGGCGTCATTATGGCGGCGGCAGTATTCTGCCGAGAAACAATCGTGGCAGAGGGCTGCCCGGATGCCGTGGACTTTGTTGGCAGCGATGCCGATGCCGATGCCTGTGCCGCAGACGAGGATGCCCCGGTCGAAGGTGCCGTCAGCGACGGCTTCAGCGACTTTCTTGGCAATGTCCGGATAATCGCAGCGTTCGCCCGTCAAAGTGCCGTAATCGGTGAATTCAATGCCTTGTTCCTTCAAATATTCTTTGATGTTTTCCTTCAGGTCAAATCCGCCGTGATCGGCGCCGAGTACTAATTTCATAATCAATTCCTCCCATGTATGCTGATAAATTCAGTTTTATTATACCCCTTTCGGAGTCGTGTGAAAAGGTTTAACCGACAATGACTACGTGACCACCGGCGGCTTTCTTCATGCGGTTCATGATAGCCAAGCCCAGTCCTTCATCATCAATGCCTTCAGCCAGGATGACGTCGACTTTGTCACTGTCAAAGGACAAGAGGCCCGTATAGAGCTGATTGGCCAAGGCTTCCTTGTCGCCATGACGGCCCCAGATATACATATCCTTATGAGGGAACGAAGCTCCTACTTCTTCGCTGACCAAAAAACCGACTGTCTTGCCTTCGCCCTTGGCCTGGTCGTATAAGGCCTGCAGTTTTTCCGTTACCTTATCGACAGGTCCGACGACGACCGTCATCGGTGCCGACGGCGCATAGTGGCGGTATTTCATGCCCGGCGCCTTGGGGACGCCTTTCCCCGTGACCAGTGTCGTGTCAAGCCGGACGTGAGGTACGACTTCCTGCAGCATCTCGATGGTAACGCCGCCGGGACGCAGGATGGTAACACCGTCATCGCCGTTACATTCGACGATGGTCGATTCGACGCCGATATGACAAGGGCCGCCATCGATGACCATATCGACGCGGCCATCCATGTCGTGCATGACTTCTTCGGCCGTCGTCGGACTGGGCCGGGTCGACAGATTGGCACTGGGACCGGCAACGGGGACACCGGCACAGCGCAGGAAAGCCCGGCAGATATCGTGGTCCGGGCAGCGCAGGGCCACCGTATCGAGGCCGCCAGTCGCCGCATCGGGTACGATGGGCTTTCGCGGCAAGACGATAGTCAGCGGCCCCGGCCAAAAGCGATCCATGAGCTTCTGTGCCGTCGGCGGGATGACAGCCGCTGCCTGGCGGGCCCCTTCTTCATCGGGCACAGTCAGGATGAGCGGATTATCGCTGGGCCGTCCTTTGGCGACGTAAATGCTGCGGCACGCGTCGGCGTCGAGGCCATTGGCACCGATGCCGTAAACCGTTTCCGTCGGAAAGACGACCAGGCCGCCGTCGCGGATGATCCGGCCTGCTTCTTCGAGGATGGCTTTCTGTTTCTCTATATCCGTAATTTCTACAAGCTTCGTCTGTTTCATAGTATCTACCCTTTTCTGGAAAATACGAGGACCCTGTCGATACCGCCGTAATCCTTGACGGTCTGGTCATGCTCATAGGCACCACCTGTACAGAAAATCGCCGTCACGTCGTCTGCCTGGCCGGCGCCGATTTCGACAGCGCAGCGGCCGCCAACCTTGACATAAGCCGGGCTGTCTGCAGCAATGCGGCGATAGAAGTCCAAGCCGTCGTCGCCGCCATACAGGGCCAGCGCCGGGTCGTGGCGTACTTCCGGCTGGAGCTGTTTCATATCACCTTGCGTCAGGTAAGGTGGATTGGATACCAGCCAATCACAGGTGCAAGGCGGAACCTGGGTGAATAAATCGCTTTCAATCCAGGTCACGCGGTCGTCGAGTCCCAGGGAACGGCCATTTTCAGCAGCTATAGCCAGGGCCTTGGGCGAGATGTCGACGCCAGTCCCCGTCGCCTGCGGCAGGTAATGGAGCAGGCTGAGGACGATGGCACCGCTGCCCGTGCCGATGTCGATGATGACCGGCGCCGTCCCTTCGGCAGCGGTGACGACGGTCTCGACGAGCATTTCCGTTTCCGGTCTGGGGATGAGGACGTCTTCACTGACTTTGAAATCGAGGCCCATGAAGGCCTTGGTCCCCAAAATGTGGGCCACGGACAGGCGGTCGGCCCGCTTTTTGACCATCGCCCGGTAGGCAGCCAGCTCTTCACCATTCATGGGTTCATCATAATGGGCATAGAGATAGATGCGCTCTTTATGCAGGACGTGAGCCAGGAGGATTTCCGCATCGAGGCGCGGTGAATCGATGCCTTTGCCGGCAAAGTACTGCTGTGTCCATTGCAGCAAGGCACCGATGGTCCAGATCTTATTCATCTTCGGCTTCTTTCATCAATTCAGCCCGGCGGGCTTCGGCCAGGGCCTGGATAAATTCGTCGATATCGCCGTTGAGGATGTTATCCAGTTTGTACAACGTCAGGTTGATGCGGTGGTCCGTCACGCGGCCCTGAGGGAAGTTATACGTGCGGATGCGTTCGCTGCGGTCGCCGGTACCGACCTGGCTGCGCCGTTCTTCTGTCAATTCGGCATCGGCCTTCTGCTGGGCCTGGTCGAGGAGACGGGCTTTCAAGACGCGCAAGGCTTTGGCACGGTTTTCCAGCTGGGACCGTTCGTCCTGACATTCGACGACCATCCCCGTCGGGATATGGGTCATGCGGACGGCAGAACTCGTCTTATTGACGTGCTGGCCGCCGGCCCCGGAGGCGCGGAAATAGTCGACGCGGACGTCGTCCATATTGAGGTCGATTTCAACGTCTTCTGCTTCCGGCAGGACGGCAACGGTCGCCGTCGACGTGTGGATACGGCCGCCGGCTTCGGTGACGGGCACACGCTGGACGCGATGGACGCCTGATTCATATTTCAATTTGCCATAGACGCCGGAACCTTCGACGGAGAAGACAACTTCCTTGAAGCCGCCCAGTTCCGGTGCATTGGAACTGATGATGCTCGTCTTCCAGCCCGGCTGTTTTTCAATATATTTCATGTACATGCGGAACAAGTCGCCGGCAAAAAGGGCTGCTTCGTCGCCACCGGCACCGGCGCGGATTTCCATGATGACGTTCTTATCATCCCGCGGGTCCTTGGGCAGCATGAGGATGTGCAGCTGTTCTTCCAGGTCGGCCTGTTCCTTGGTGAGGCCGTTCATTTCTTCTTTGGCCATAGCGATGAGGTCGTCATCGCTGTCGGGATCGTCGATGATTTCCTTGTCGCCGTCAATGGTGTTGGTAATGTCTTTATATTTGCGGAATGCTTCGACAATCGGCGTCAGCGAAGCGTGTTCCTTCGTCAGTTTCTGCCATTCGTCCTGACGGGCGATGACAGACGGGTCGCTGATCTGCTGTTCCAGGTCCATGAATTTATTTTCCACGGCCTGTACTTTATCCATAAAAGAGCTCATAAGGTCCTCCTCATTTCAATTCGTTCGATTCACTTTCTTCATCAGCCGGCTTAGCGGCGTTGAGGGCTTCAATAGCCACTTCGATCTGGTCGGCATGGGGTTCACGCGTCGTCAGATACTGGAGCCACAGGCCCGGGCGGAATAAGGCTTGAATGACCGGATTCTGGGTGCGGCCGGCGAGGCGTATCATTTCATAACTGATGCCGGCGACGACAGGCATGAGCAGCACGCGGGAGGCGATGCGCTCGATGAGATTCGGCCAGCCCAGGAAGGCAAAGACAAAGATCGATACGACCATGACGATGAGCAGGAAATTCGTACCGCACCGCGGATGGAGGCGGCTGTGGCGCTTGACGTTCTCGACGGTCAATTCCTCTCCCGATTCATACGTCCAGATGGTCTTGTGTTCGGCCCCATGGTATTCAAAAACGCGGCGGATGTCCGACGTCAGGGAAATCCCCCATATATATAATAGAAATATAGCGAGGCGCAGGACCCCTTCGACGACGTTCAGGCGAACGGCACTGTCGGCGACACCGGGAATGAATTTCGCCGCATACGTCGGGATAGCCAGGAAAAAGACGATAGCCAGGACGACGGAAACGGCCATGGTCAGGGCCATCTGCGTATTCGTCAGCTGTTCATCTTCCTCTCCGGCAGCCTGGGCCGAATAGGACAGGCTCTTCATGCCGTATACCAGGGACTCACACAAGGCGACGCTGCCCCGCAAAAAAGGCTTCTTCAAAATCGGATACCGTTCGGTAATGGAATGAACGGCGTCTTTTTTTACAGTAATCTCACCGGACGGCGTCCGCACTGCCGTAGCAATGCTGACAGGACCGCGCATCATAACCCCTTCGATGACGGCCTGGCCGCCGACGTACGTCTTCGGTTTCTTCAAAGAGTTGCCTCCATTTCTGTACATACAAATAGAGCAGAGCATTTCTGCTCTGCTGCCCACTTGTACTGCTGCTTATTTAGCTGTTTTACCATAACGTTTATTGAACTGTTCGATACGGCCACGAGCCTGCTGAGCACGCTGCTGACCCGTAAAGAACGGATGGCATTTGGAGCAAATTTCAACACGCAGTTCCGGTTTCGTAGAACCTGTTTCAAACGTATTGCCGCATGCGCAAGTAACTTTCGCATTCGGGTAGTACTTCGGATGAATACCTTCTTTCACCACTTACACCTCTTTCTGTATCAATCATTCAAAACCTATGCTAGAATAGTTTAGCACATTGGCCCTTGAAATGCAAGGATTTTTTTCCGCAGACGGTGTCAACATATTGTGGGAATTTTTATGAATGAGAAGAAGGACCTCGGTATAAGTGTTACATAACATGCTGATAACCACCATTTTCTATGAGTCGCATCCATTCACCTGTCGAGGTGGATTCACGACCTGGCATATGAGACGCTTTGTCAGGGATGTATGTACAATACGGCAGTTTTCGCCGGCTCCATTCTTTCTTCAATATTTCTTGATTGACTTCGGGTTTCATCGTCTGTCTATGTGCTGTGAATTGTTTCCGCGCATAGGCTTTCAGATTACCGCCATTCGCTATATAGGTGCGCATCCGGGCGATTTGTTCGGCTCCGATGGGACTCCATCCCATACACCGGGAACTCAGCCGGTCAGACAGCATATGGCTTACGTGTCCTTCCGTACTGCTAGCAGCATCTGGCTGGGTCAAGGCTTTATGGATACCCTCCCAGTTCGCCATGATGTACTAATAGCCGTCCCGGATGGCTTTTTCCCGTTGGGGACTCTTCCGCAGTTTTCGCTGTACTTCTTTCACGAAAGCTTCGCAGTCATTGGCTTTCAGCGCCTCATACAAGGCCGTACTTGTACCTTTGCCTGCAATATTGGCCGCTTCACTGCGTACTTTGCTGATCTCGGTCTGCAAGTCAGCTACCATAGAGCCGCCGTTTTCGACTTTTCCTAAAGCTTCAAAAATTTGCTGTAATGTGTAAGCCATTTTGTACCTCCTGGGTATAAAAAAAGAACCGTTCTTTTACGTCTGCGGTCCGCGTTTGGCGGCAAAAAGACAAAATATAAAATTGCAACAAAAAAGCAGGCCATATATGAGGTCTGCTTAATCAATACCAAGCAAACTGTTTTTTACTTGGATACTCATGATTATAAAAAAACATTTTCATAGCTGATACCGCATGTCTAATAAACATATCCACTCCGGTCTGATCTTTTTTTAAAACTACAATTTCCCCATTTTGCAAATTCAATGATAAACGGCCATATAATCCTGGTTCTTCAGCAATCACATCATATCGGTAGACAACTACAGAATCGCTTTTATTTTCTAAAGACATTTCAATCATTTAGCTGCCTCCTCTCTTAATGCTTGTACATAATTATAGGATCACCCCCGCATGTGCGGGAAAGACGCATCGACATCGGCATAGGCCTTTAGCAGGTCAGAATCACCCCCGCATGTGCGGGAAAGACACCGTATTCCATGCAATACAGTCCGTTTTTGTGGGATCACCCCCGCATGTGCGGGAAAGACATTCTATCAAAAATTTAGCGACGACCTTGTCCGGGATCACCCCCGCATGTGCGGGAAAGACTATCGCATCGCCTGGGAAAACGGAAAGATTACAGGATCACCCCCGCATGTGCGGGAAAGACTAAGATCAATATCACGGGCAATGCGACCGGTAGGGATCACCCCCGCATGTGCGGGAAAGACGGAAGCAACGAACCTCCCGTATCGACTCAGCCAGGATCACCCCCGCATGTGCGGGAAAGACTGCCGTATATAGATAGTCCATAAGCACCATCTGGGATCACCCCCGCATGTGCGGGAAAGACCAAGCATATATAGCCCTGCACGGCTGTATCGTAGGATCACCCCCGCATGTGCGGGAAAGACCTATCACACAATTACAGGCAAACATTAATGGAGAGATCACCCCCGCATGTGCGGGAAAGACAACAAGGGAGTATCTTTTTTAATCAGTGACTCAGGATCACCCCCGCATGTGCGGGAAAGACACGCCGGGACGGTCGTGGTAATGGAATGGGACGGGATCACCCCCGCATGTGCGGGAAAGACGCCGAAGACAAGCCGGCCAACAAATACGAAAAGGGATCACCCCCGCATGTGCGGGAAAGACCCAATGCGCACAATTACACAATGGCCAATCACAGGATCACCCCCGCATGTGCGGGAAAGACCTATTTTCAAGCAGTTTCCCGCAGGCCGTCCGAGGATCACCCCCGCATGTGCGGGAAAGACACAAGCTGATTGTTTAAAACCGTTACAAGTTCGGGATCACCCCCGCATGTGCGGGAAAGACATCGGGCCAGCCCTTTCGGTTCGGCATATAGTAGGATCACCCCCGCATGTGCGGGAAAGACAGCTGCGCATGGATAAGATGACAGGCTGCATCAGGATCACCCCCGCATGTGCGGGAAAGACGCCGTAATCAGAATCTGCTTGTTGTCGTAATCGGGATCACCCCCGCATGTGCGGGAAAGACTGTCGGCGACGACCGACCTTACATGCGCGACGAGGATCACCCCCGCATGTGCGGGAAAGACGGTATGCATAACCTGGGATGAAGCAAAACGACGGGATCACCCCCGCATGTGCGGGAAAGACCCATTCTGCGCTGCGTCTGTGGTGTTTGTCGTGGGATCACCCCCGCATGTGCGGGAAAGACCTATGATTTAGCAATGAATGTACAGACGGGCGAGGATCACCCCCGCATGTGCGGGAAAGACGCAGTCGCCGTTTCGCCGGTGAAGTCATAGCCAGGATCACCCCCGCATGTGCGGGAAAGACCAACTCCGTTGCCGAACGGGCAAACGGAAATTTAGGATCACCCCCGCATGTGCGGGAAAGACGGCGTTACCACTGTTTCTTGTCTATTAGACACAGGATCACCCCCGCATGTGCGGGAAAGACGTCAGACGTTTGGCATTGGCCGTTTCCGAAGCAGGATCACCCCCGCATGTGCGGGAAAGACCCGGCCCGCCCCTTGGGAACCACGGCTACATGGGGATCACCCCCGCATGTGCGGGAAAGACATGTCGTGTTTACCTTACGACGGTTGACGCCTGGGATCACCCCCGCATGTGCGGGAAAGACAGTAATGGATCCCTTTATTTTCGCCCTTTTACGCCTGCCGACATTCAAAATTTATTTAATTTCTTTGCTAAACATTTGACGAGTTCGGCATCTCCTAATGCTCGATGAGGTACTTTTTCATGGATTCCGTAGCTTTGTAAGGAAGTTTCCAACTTATAATCAGCCTGAAAAAGCTGCTCTTTTTTTACAATCCTCAAGAGATCATATGTTCTGTTCTTCAGATATCCCAATCCATATTTTTTAAAAGCCTGTCTTAGAAATTCAATGTCAAAACTGATATGATAGCCGACGAG